>Ga0255049_10000264_pt1 | contig 32554 bp, 26 predicted proteins | sample JV7_2_3_MG_FD_183615 | JGI IMG/M metagenome (GOLD analysis project Ga0255049, IMG submission 183615) | Seawater microbial communities from Jervis Inlet, British Columbia, Canada - JV7_2_3 | ecosystem: Environmental > Aquatic > Marine > Inlet | place: Canada: British Columbia | collected 2016-10-06 | reverse complement strand
GTTCGCGCCCGCGGAACTGGCCAAGCGCGGCTCGCTTTACATCACGCGACCTACCCTCGGGCACTTCGTGGCCACGCGCGAGGATCTGCTGCATGCCGCGAACCAACTTTTCAATTTCGTAAAAGATGCCGATCCGGGTGTTCGCATCGGCCAAAAATACGCTCTTCGTGATGCTACACAGGCGCATATGGACCTTGCTGCTCGCAAAACGACGGGCTCAACGATTTTGGTTCCGTGATTAAGAACATTCGTGACGCTGTCGAACGTGCGTTGTCTGAGGACATTGGCACTGGCGACGTCACTGCCGATCTTATTCAACCCCGCGCGACGATCGAAGCGACTGTGATCACGCGCGAGACGATGACAATGGCAGGGCGGCCATGGTTCGACCAGGTCATGCGTCAAGTCGATGATTCGATTGAAATTAATTGGCATTTTGACGATGGCGATGCGATTGAAGCTGGCGAACCCATCTGCAATTTGCACGGTCCCGCGCGGTCGATTCTGACGGCCGAACGCTGCGCCCTCAATTTCCTGCAGCTGATGTCCGCGACAGCGACCGTTACCGCGCAATATGTTGCTGCCATCGCGGATACACATTGCCGCATACTCGACACGCGCAAGACGCTACCCGGTCTGAGATTCGAACAAAAATACGCCGTCAAATGTGGCGGCGGACTCAATCACCGGATCGGTTTGTTCGACGCGATACTGATCAAGGAAAATCACATCACCAGCGCTCACGGTATCGCGCACGCGGTCGCGGCGGCCCGTCGATCGCATAGCGGCATGCCGGTCGAAGTTGAGGTCGAATCGATGGATGAATTACGCGAAGCGCTGACAGCCAAGGCCGATCGCCTGTTGCTCGACAATTTTTCGCCAGACATGCTGAAGGAAGCTGTTGCGGTCAATCGGTCCGAAGGCAAGCCGCCGGCTGAACTCGAGGCGTCAGGTGGAATCAAGATCGACACCATTCGCAATTTCGCCGTGACCGGCGTCGACTATATTTCAGTCGGTGCGATTACGAAAAACGTTCGAGCCGTTGACCTGTCAATGCGTTTTTCACCGCTCGGCGAGGGCTAAGAATTGTTGCGCATTGCCGCCCAGCAGTTTAATTCGGGCCGAGTCGCTGAATCCCTCGGTCGTACGAATCAGGTCGCCGACAAACTCCTCGCCCAACGGGAATGGGTAGTCTGACCCCAACATCACGCGATCTTCACCCATGACGTCGGCGAGGAAGCGGAGCGCTGCGCCGTCGAAAACTGCGGAGTCGACATAGAATCGACTTAAGTAACTGGACGGCACTTCTCTGGATTTGCCACGCACGATATCGCGACGTCGCCAAGCGTTGTCGAGCCTGCCCAACAAGAACGCAAAACTGCCTCCGCCGTGTGCGAAACAAAGCCGCAGATTTTCAGGCAATTGGTCGAACGCACCACCGAGAATCATCGAAACAATTCCAAGTTGTGTCTCAGCCGGCATACCCACCGTCCAGGCCATCATGTATTTATGGGTTCGTTCCCGGGCCAACATGTCCCAGGGATGCACGAGCACAGCTGCGCCCTCGTCCGCGCAATGTTGCAGGAATGTAATGAGCCCTTCGTCGTCGAGATTGCGTTCGCCGACGTGATTGCCGATCTGAACACCGACATGTCCGTCTCGCATCGCTCGCGTTAGCACTTCGCACGCGGCGTCCGTATCTTGCAGCGGAACCTGGCACAGCGACAACAGCCTATCCTGTCCCCCGCGACACAGCTCCAGTGACAGGTCGTTGAAAATTTGTGCGCAGACCGCAGCGTCGGCGGCGGGACGGTTGTAGGCAAATAAGATCGGCGTCGCGCTGATGACCTGCAGGTCGATACCGTCTCTGTCCATTTCCTCGACACGCCGGTTCGCATTCCAGCACGCGTCGTAAACCGGGCGAAACTCCTTTTCGCCGAGCATCAACATGGCTTTGCCTGCCTCGGTATGCCGCATCCAGGGCCAGTCCGGAGTACCGAAGCGCTCGGCCAGGTCGGGCCAGGTCTCCGGCAGGAAATGCGAGTGGATGTCTATTACAGGTGTGGCGGTCAAAGTTCGACCCATCCTTCGGGTGGCTTACCTTTGCCCGGATGCACGGTGGCACAGTTCGGGCAGGTTCGTGCATCTATGTCCTCGCCGAAAGCGTCGAAAATCTTGGGCAGTTCCGTAACGATACCGCCTGGATCAACGAGAGAAATCTCGGCACGGTGCACACGCTGTTTGCACTCGAAACAGTACCATTCGAAGCCGTCGATCATGCCCGACTCACGCGGCGCTTCGACAACGAGTCCGATCGACCTATCCTGTGGTCGTTGCGGCGCATGCCGCAAATGCGGTGGCAACAGGAAGACCTCGCCTTGCCGGATCGGAATGTCGTAGATATCGCCGCCATCCGCAATTTTCAGAACCATGTCGCCTTCGATCTGAAAGAACCACTCTTCAACCGGATCGTCGTGAAAGTCCATGCGCGTGTTCGGCCCGCCGACAACCATAACAATCATCCCGGAACTATCGTGCAGCAATCGATTCGCAACCGGAGGTTTCAGCAAGTGCCGATGTTCATCGATCCAGGCCGAAAAGTTGAACGCGCTGTGCGTCGGGTGTGGCCTCATGGTTTGTACGCCGTCACCTTGATCTCAATCAGCAAGTGCGGATGCGGTAGCTGGTGCGCGGACACGGTCGTGCGCGTGGGTCCGTCGTAATCGAAGTATTCTCCATAGACCTCGTTGTAACCCTCGAAGTCCTCCATCGCTACGAGAAACGTGGTGACATCCACGACATCGTCGAGGCCCGCATCGGCGCTCGCGAGGATATCGCGTATGTTTTCTATAACGGCACGCGTCTGATCACGAATTTCGAGATGAGCAATACCCGAATCGTCAACGACCACACCCGCAAAAGTGTCGTCCGCACGTCGCGAGCTCGTTCCCGAAACGAACAGGAAGTCTCCGGCCCGCTTGATATGCGGATAGCGTCCGCGTGGCATCGCCTTGCCTTCAACCAACTTTCCGGGTTCTTTTGTCATAGCTTGATGCAGATGTTGCTGGGTTCGGAATAGAAGTTTAACGAATACCGGCCCCCTTCGCGGCCAATGCCCGATAATTTCGTGCCGCCGAAGGGCGTGCGCAAATCGCGCAGGTACCAGGTGTTGACCCAGACGGTGCCAACGTCGATCTGACTCGCCACGCGGTGCGCGCGCGACATGTCTTCGGTCCAGATCGCCGCCGCCAGGCCGTAAACACTGTCATTGGCCATCGAAATGGCTTCATTATCGGTTGAAAACGGCGCGATATGACACACAGGTCCGAAAATCTCTTCGCGCACGCAACGCGCATTTTCCGGCAATCCGGTCAGAATGGTCGGCTGTATCCAGGCACCATTATCGCGTTCGTCACCAAATTCGGGAACGCCGCCGCCCGTAACGACCATGGCGCCCTCTTCGCGCGCAAGTTCATAATAGGACAAGACCTTGTCTCGGTGAGCTCGAGAGACCAGCGGTCCAATCGCGGTATTTCCGTCATTGGGCCAGCCCATGTGCAAAGTCTCGGCACGTTCCTTTAGTCGCGCGACGAATTCGTCGAATACAGTCTCGTGTACGTAAACGCGCTCCGAACACAGGCAGACCTGCCCGCAATTCGAGAATACCGATCGAACAGTGCCATCGATCGCTTTGTCGAGATCTGCATCATCAAAAATAATGGCCGCATTTTTACCACCAAGCTCGAAGGACAATGCTTTCACGTTATCCGCAGCGGCGCGCATGATCGCACTGCCCGTCGCCGATTCCCCGGTAAACGTAATGGCATCGACGCCGCTGTGCGTCGTCAGAAATTCTCCTGCCGATCCGGGGCCAAAGCCGTTGACGACGTTAAATACCCCAGCCGGCACATCGGCTTCGTGCATAACTTCTGCCAACAACGCCGCCGTGCCCGGCGTTTCTTCAGACGGTTTGACGACGACCGTGTTACCCGTCGCCAACGCAGGGCCGAGCTTCCAGGTCATGAGCAGGAATGGCAGATTCCATGGAGAAATAATACCAACAACGCCCAGCGGCTTTTGCACCGAGTAGTTGATTGCGCCGGCACCATCCGGCGTCTCCGTTTCAAAGTATTCTCTGTTCGCCGAGCGAACGAGGTCGGCGAAAAAGCGCAGATTGGCGCTGCCTCGCGGAATGTCGAGCGTACTGGCCTGTGCCAGCGGCTTGCCCGTATCGGCAATTTCAGCCGTTACAAAGTCGTCGAATCGCGCATCAATGCCGTCGGCTACCTTTTCGAGTAACGCCGCTCGATCGGCGACCGTCAACGTACTCCACGGACCCTGCAACGCCTCCCTTGCCGCTGCAACCGCATTGTCCACGGTCGCTTTATCGGCCTCGTGCACCTTGCCAACGAGGGATCCATCCACCGGATTGATGTCGTCGAACTGCTTCTTAGACATTACAAACTGGCCAGCAACGTAGTTTTTGATATCGTGCGACATAGCTGCAGCCTATTGTAGAGTAAAGCCCGCATGACAAGAACACGCTCCGACGTCGAGGCACTTGATCAGTCTGACCCGCTGGCCGCTTTCCGTGACGAATTCTTCCTGCCACCCGACGTTATCTATCTGAATGGCAACTCACTGGGAGCAATGCCGCTCGCCGCGGCCGGGCGCGCGAAACAAGTCATTGAACACGAGTGGGCCGAAGGGTTGATTGGCAGCATGAATACCGCAGGCTGGTACGAGCTGCCATCTACGTTGGGCCGCAAGATTGCACCACTTGTCGGTGCGAATCGCAATGAAGTTGTATTGACCGATGCAGTTGGCATCAATCTCTACAAAGTCGTCGCTGCAGCGCTCAAGATGCAACCGGACCGTCGCGTCGTCGTGATGGAAGGCAGCAACTTCCCTACCAATAATTACATGGTCCAGGGATTGCTTGAGGAACTCGACAAGGGTTACACGATTCGATTTGCCGAAGCCGACGAAATCATGGACGCGATCGACGAGGATGTGGCTGCGATCTGCATTACACATGTGCATTACAAGACCGGGCACATACACGATATGGCGGCCATCACCGAAAAAGCCCACGCCGTTGGTGCCGCGGCCGTGTGGGATCTCTGCCATAGCATCGGCGCGATGCCGGTCGACCTGAACGGATGCGACGTCGATTTTGCGGTTGCTTGCACTTATAAATACGTCAATTGTGGGCCCGGCGCTCCATCGTTATTGTTCGTCGCGGAACGCCATCACGGCAAATACACCCAACCGTTAACAGGGTGGTACGGCCATGCTGACCCGTTCGGTTTTGAGCGAGATTATCGCCCCATTGGGGATGTGCGGCAGATGTTGACGGGTACACAGGCGACGGCCAGTCTGTCCATTGCCGAGATTGGTATCGACATCATGCTGCGCGCAGACATGAGCCAGATTCGCGAAAAATCGATGCGGATGACTGATCTTTTTATTGAGCTTGTCGATGAACGTTGCGGCAAATACGGTTTCGAACTGATCAGCCCACGTGACGCCGAGCGGCGCGGCAGCCAGGTGTCATTTCACAACGATGACGGCTACTCCATCATTCGCGCAATGCATGACAACGGCGTAGTCTGCGATTTCCGTGCACCGGGCAAAATGCGTTTCGGTTTTGCGCCGCTTTACATACGGTATATTGACGTCTGGGATGCCGTCGATAGACTGCACAATATCCTGGCCGATCAAGTCTGGAAAGAACCGAAATACCAGGTACGCGCAACCGTAACGTAGCAGCGGCTTCAGCCGCGAAGGGCAATAACAATGACAACATCCAGCGGTCTGCACTGGTCATCAAGAACAGCTTTCCTACTGGCCGCCGTCGGTTGCGCCGTTGGCCTTGGAAATATCTGGTTGTTCCCATACCAGGCGGGCGCCAACGGTGGCGGCGCATTCGTGTTGATCTATATCGCGGCGATTTTTGGACTGGCGTTGCCGGTGCTCCTCGCTGAGATGATGATGGGCCGGCGCGGGGCCGCAGCTCCACCGCTAGGCCTTGCCAACGTCGCGAAAGAGTCCGGCCGCAGCGAGAACTGGCGCTGGATGGGCATTGTGTTGGGCGCAGGTGGCGCATTGCTCGCGCTGGGTTTCTATTGCGTGGTCGGTGGCTGGACGCTCGCTTATTCCTTTAAAGCTGCCAGTGGTCAGTTGCAGCAACTGGACGGCGCGCAGTCCGGACAATTGTTTGCCGACTTAAGTGCCACGCCGGGCTCGATTCTGCCGTGGTTCGTCGCGTTCACGATTTTGACCATATACATCTCTTCAAGGGGCTTGCACGCCGGTATCGAAAAGGCCGTCAAATTAATGATGCCCGCGCTTTTTGTCATGTTGCTCGCGATGGTGGTCTACGCGGCCGTGGTTGGTGATTTCGGTAGGGCGATACAGTTCCTGTTTCAACCTGATTTCAGCAAGATCACCAGTAAAGTCGTACTCGCCGCTTTCGGCACGGCATTCTTCTCGGTCAGCGTTGGCATCACCAATATGATGGCCTACGGTTCCTACATAAAACGAAGTACCAATCTCCCGGAGTCAGCCGTACTCGTTGTGATCGCCGACACAATAGTCGCAATGCTGGCGGGACTGGCCATTTTCCCGATCGTTTTTATGGCAGGAATTGAACCAGCCGGTGGCGGCGGACTCGCGTTTATCAGCTTACCGGTCGCCTTCGGTCAGATTCCGGGCGGTCTGATCTTTGGCACCGTTTTCTTCGTCTTGCTGTTTTTCGCCGCGCTGACATCGTCAATCGGCATGCTCGAACCGCCGGTGTCCTGGCTTCGGGAAAGCTTCAATATCTCGCGCCGTAGAGCCGCGTTGATAGCCGGATCTGTGGCCTTTTTACTCAGCCTTCTCGCAGCACTGTCGTTTAACGTACTGTCTGACGTCCGCATACTCGGTAATCTCGCAGTCTTCGCGGACAAATCAATTTTTGAGGTATTTGTGTACATCGTTACACAAGTGATCATGCCTGCCGGTGGAATCCTCGTAGCCATTTTCGCGGGCTGGGTCATGAAGCGGCAATTTAGTGCGGACGAGTTGTACGGCGGTAAAGAGCCGAACGTTTACAAGATCTGGTTATTTATTGTGCGCTACGTTGCGCCTGTGTTACTTGCGTTCGTGCTTTACGACGTTGCGACGAGCTAAACATCGCGAAACGGTAACGCCGTGTCTGCCTTGATCTCTTTGAGGACAATGTTTGATCGAACCTGCGATACGCCGGGCAGCTTAAAAATAAAGTCATCGAGAAAAACGTTGTAAGCATCGATGTCTTCAACCACGACGCGCAGGTGAAAATCGGCCTCGCCGCTCGTCGCGAAACACTCGAGTACTTCGGGATGTTGCAACACTTCGCGAACGAAGTGCTCGACGTGAGTTTGTTCATGTCGCGCGAGTGAAATATGCACCATCGATGCAAGGCCGAAGCCGGCTTTTTTTGAATTTACGATCACGGCGTAACGATCGATAGTGCCGTCCTCTTCGAGACTTTTGACGCGGCGCCAGACGGCCGAACTCGACATCCCCACACGATCGGCAAGCTCTTGCATCGTCAGACGGCTGTCGCGTTGCAGCTCAGCCAGAATGTTCCGGTCATTTCTCGATAACATCGTGGTTGCTTGCCGGTTGACCCAGGTGGGATATATTACCATTTTCAACCATTTTTCGGGATATTATCGCGAGTTATTAGCTTAATTCGGGATAGAAAGGGACCCTTTCTCGCAACGCCTCTGCCAAACTGCTCCTTTCGCGCGCTCCGTGAGTAGTCCCCTATGGCAGCAAAAGCATCAACCATTCCCGGTAAACAATTTCCGCTCGACAATTACGAATTGCTCGATCGTTACCGGCGTGAATCCGGTCGCGTGTTTCTAACGGGAACACAGGCACTGGTGCGTATTCCATTGATGCAAGCCACGCTGGATCGCGCCGCCGGACTCAACACGGCCGGCTTCATCAGTGGCTATCGCGGCTCGCCGCTTGGCGCTTATGACCAGGAACTTTGGCACGCAAAATCTTTTCTTGCTGAAAGCAACATCGAGTTTTTGCCGGCTGTGAATGAAGATCTAGCCGCAACCGCGGTGTTGGGTGCACAACAAGTCGAAACCGATCCGCACAAGAACGTCGATGGTGTGTTTAGCATCTGGTACGGCAAAGGCCCGGGTGTCGATCGATCCGGCGACGCACTAAAACATGGCAATGCATACGGCAGTTCACCGCGTGGCGGCGTGCTTGTCGTTGCAGGCGACGATCACGGATGCGTGTCGTCGTCGATGCCACATCAATCCGACGTCGCGTTTCTAACCTTTGTCATGCCACACCTGAACCCGGCGAGCATTGCGGAGTATCTCGAGTTCGGTTTGTACGGTTTCGCATTGTCGCGATTTTCCGGCATGTGGGTTGGATTCAAGGCGATATCGGAAACGGTTGAGTCCGCGATGTCGATTGAATTGCCGCCTTACCCACAGTTCATTATCCCGGAGTTCGAAGTACCGCCGGGCGGTTTGCATTACCGCTGGCCCGACCTGCCTGGACCGCAGATCGAGGAACGACTCGAGGCGAAGAAAAACGCAACACTCGCATTCGCTGCCGCAAATCCGATCGATCGCAAGATCTTCGACATCCCAAAAGCGCGCTATGGCATCGTCACGACGGGCAAGGCGCATCTCGACCTCATGGAAGCTTTACGATTGCTGGGTATCGACCGCAACGAGGCCAAACGCATTGGCCTCGACGTTTACAAAGTCGGCATGGTCTGGCCGCTCGAACACGGCGGCGCGCTGGACTTCGTGCAGGGCAAGCATGAAGTGCTCGTCGTCGAAGAGAAACGCGGCATCATCGAGAGTCAATTCAAAGAGTATTTCTACGACTATCCCGGCCGCAAACCCAAACGTATGGTCGGCAAAGCAGATCAAAACGGCGAGCGCTTGGTCCCCTGGGTCGGCGAGTTGTCGCCGGTACAACTCGCGGGGATTGTCGCCCGGCGGCTGGATGCCGAGTTCATCGGTCTTAGTTTAACGGCACGCGCCGACAAGCTCATTGACGATCATTCGAATGTCATCAGTATCGACGGCGCGACACGAATGCCGTACTTCTGCTCGGGCTGCCCGCACAACACGTCGACACGGCTACCCAAAGGATCGACCGCGCTCGCCGGCATCGGTTGTCACTTTATGGCGAACTGGATGGATCGCGATACCGAGGGCCTGATCCAGATGGGCGGTGAAGGCGTTAACTGGATTACGCGATCGAAATTTAACGGCAACCGGCACATCTTTCAGAATCTCGGTGACGGTACGTTCTATCACTCGGGCTCGATGGCTATCCGGCAGGCTGTAGCCGCGGATACGAACATCACGTTTAAGATTCTGTTTAACGACGCCGTCGCAATGACGGGTGGACAACCCGTTGACGGCCCGATATCCGCGGCATCGATCGCGCACACCGTGCGTGCCGAAGGTATTGATCGCATAGCGCTGGTTTCCGACGAGCCTGAACAATTCGACACCAAGGCCTTCCCGGCCGGAACAACTTTCTCACATCGGCGCGACCTGGACGTGATTCAGCGTGAGCTCAGGGACATTGTGGGCGTTACGATCCTGATCTATGCGCAAACCTGCGCAACCGAGCTGAGACGCCGCCGAAAGCGCGGGCTAGCAGAGAACCCGAACAAGGCTGTTGTCATCAACGACCTGGTTTGTGAGGGATGCGGCGACTGCTCGGTAGAGTCCAACTGTCTGTCGGTAGTCCCAAAGGAAACACCGTTCGGCCGCAAGCGCCAGATCGACCAGAATTCCTGCAACAAAGATTTTTCCTGCGTTAATGGTTTTTGCCCGAGTTTTGTCACGGTCAAAGGCGGCACAATCCAGCGGAGTAATGGTCTTGATACAGACGACGACTTCGAACAGGAAATCGCTGCTCTTCCGCACCCCGAGTTTTCGCCAATCGAGGATTGCTACGATCTCTTGGTAACTGGCGTGGGTGGCACAGGTGTCGTTACCGTGGGTCAGCTGATCACAATGGCGGCGCATCTCGAGCATAAGGGTTCGAGCGTGCTTGATTTTATGGGTTTCGCGCAAAAGTTCGGTGCGGTACTTAGCTACATTCGCCTTGCAGACAATCCTGTCAACATCAACCAGGTTCGTATCGAACCAGCCAGAGCCGACGCATTGATCGGCTGCGACCTGGTTGTAAGCTCGTCGCCGAAAGCATCATCGACCTATTGCCCGGGACACACACGCGCGCTAGTTAATACGGCCGAGATGGCGACGGGTGACTTCGTCAAACATCGTGACGCCAATCTGCGTGCAAGCGACCGACTGAAGGCAATAAGCGATGTCGTCGGCGCACAAAACTTCGGTACGCTCGACGCCAATCTCATCGCCGAGAAAATTATGGGCAATACGATCTACGCGAACGTGTTGTTACTCGGTTGCGCATGGCAAAAGGGCTTTGTGCCACTTTCGCTCGATGCCTTGATGCGGGCCATTGAACTCAATGGAGTGGAGGTCGAGAAAAATAAACGGGCATTCGGCTGGGGCCGGATCGCCGCGGTCGATACCGAGGACATTCATCGGCGCATTAGTGGTGATGAAGCGGCGAACGACGATGAATCACTCGATGATGTCATTCGCCGGCGCGCTGATTTTCTCGTCGACTACCAAAACCAGGCCTTGTCAGACCGTTATCTTGAATTCGTCAAGTGTGTGCACGATGCAGAGGGTGCCGTAGACGGGCAAGGCGGCCTCGCCGACGCCGTTGCCCGTAGCTATTTCAAGCTATTGAGCTACAAGGATGAGTACGAGGTTGCGCGACTTCACACTCAGACCGATTTTCTCGAATCCGTCCGCCGGGATTTCGGCAATAAAGCCAAGCTCCGATTTCACATGGCGCCGCCACTGATTTCGAGGGAGAAGGACGCACGTGGTCGCCCCCGAAAGAAGGAATTCGGCGGCTGGATGGTGCCATTGTTTCGCATCATGGCGCGCATGCGCTGGCTTCGGGGAACCAAACTCGATTTGTTCGGGCTGACGGCGGAGCGTCGCCTGGAGCGCGCATTGATTGGCGAATTCGAAGAGACTGTCGAGAAGTTGTTAACCGTCCTGGACAGCAAGAACATCGGCGAAGCAGAAACCGTCGTCCGCTTGTACATGGACATCCGTGGTTACGGACCCGTTAAGGAACTGGCGGCCCATGACGTTCGCGGCAAGATAGCGGCGCATGCGATCATGCAATATTGAGCATTAATTACGAATTCGAACAGCGCCCGGAACACGGCGACGTGATGCCAATCGTCGACGGCGTGGACTGGCTGCGCATGCCGCTGCCGTTCATGCTTGGACATATCAATTTGTGGCTATTGCGAGACGACGACGGCATCGCCATTGTCGACACCGGCATCGATTCTGAAAAGAGTCACGGTGTCTGGCAAAAAACACTGTCCGGCGCGGCGAATGGCAAGCGTGTCACTCGCGTATTTGTGACTCACCTGCACCCCGATCATGTCGGCTGTGCTGGATGGCTTTGTCGCGAACACGAAGTCGAGTTGTGGATGTCACGTGAGGAGTACCTGCTGTGCAGGGTTTTGGTTGCCGACACGGGCCGCGATGCGCCCGATGCTGGCGTGAAATTTTACAAAGCGGCCGGCTTCCCTGACGAATCGCTGCACCGGTACCAGGAAATGTTTGGAATGTTTGGTAAGTACGTGGCGTCCTTGCCGGAATCTTATAATCGACTGATGGATGGCGATGTCGTTAATATCGGCGCAAGTGACTGGACGGTTATTGTCGGACGCGGGCATTCGCCCGAACACGCATGTCTGTTCAACGCCGAAAAAAACCTCGTCATTGCCGGGGACCAGATATTGCCGACGATTTCGTCGAATGTCAGCGTGTATCCCACCGAACCGAATGCCAATCCCCTCAAGGACTGGCTGGATTCGCTCGCCGCCCTGAAGGAACGTCTACCTGAAGATGTGTTGGTCTTGCCTGCACACGGCAAGCCGTTTCGCGGTGCTCATGATCGGCTCGATGCCCTGATCGAAGAACACACAACCGGGCTAAGCAAACTCCTTGATATGTGCAGCGAACCACACCGCGCCGTCGATGTATTCCCCGCACTGTTTAAATCAAAGATTTCGGACAGCAACCTGATCATGGCGACAGGCGAGTCGATCGCCCACCTCAGCTATCTTGTAGCCGAGGGAACACTTTCTGTTGAAACGGACGACGACAACGTGCTCTGGTACCAGCGCCGGTAGGCCCGATCTGTGGGAGGGCCTTTAGGCCCGAATATTGTCGCGGCTGAAGCCGCTCCCACGAATCGCGCTCCTATAATGCTTATCTACAAACCCATTCGCCGTTGACCTTCTCACAGAAATCCGGCGGGCCACGATGTTCCCACAGATCAACGATACCGAGGGCTTCGGCAACTTCCAGATACTTGGGATGCGCCGTAAAGCCCAGTCGCCAAAATAAAACGCCACTTTGCATGAGCACCTCGGCGTCCGACCATTCTCCATCGTTAATGTCATGTTCAAGGATGAGTTCGTAGTATCGGTCAAGGAATCCAAACAACACGTACCACAGCATCAGAGTCTGCCGCGCGTTATATGCGCTCTCTATGGGCACGGACGCGACAATGTCGGGAATGCGGCGATCCAGATGCGCCTGTCCGGTTGCCGGATCACGGGCACCGGTTACCAATTCCCTCACCCAGTCGTTGCGTAATCCACCTTGTTCAAGAGAGGCTTCGAAGTAAGCGATCGCGATGTCATACTGTTTCTTCAACAGACTTGCAGCGCCCTTAGCCCAATTCGAATCGCTGCTGCCCAACTGGTCTGCAAGTTCCAAAACGGCAACGGATTCGTCATACCGCTCAAGCACATAGAGTGCGTCGCTCAAAGCACGGTGCGCTTGCGGCATCAGCGGCTCGAGCTCGACGAATCGCTCAGCAAGACGAAGTGAGTCCCGGAAATACCCGGCCTGCATCATGTACCAGATCTGCGAGTCCAGAAGCGCCGGATTACCCGGTTGTTCGCGCACGGCATGCTCGAGGGCCTCGGTTGCACCTCGGTATGTATAAGTTTCGATGTTTGCTACGTCGTACATCGCTCGCGCGAGCACAAGATTCGGGTCAATGGCGAGCGCCTGGGCGGCAGCCTCGTAGGTGCGCCGTTGTCCTTCCAGAGAGCCGATAAGCCACCCGCCCTGATACCACTGGATATAGGCCAGATATTCAAAGGCCTCCGCAAAGCCAGGATCGAGCTCGACGGCTTGCCGCAAGAACGCATCAGCATCAAACCACTCGGTCGCATTGAATGCAGCCCTGCCTTTGAGAAACAGAGCGTAAGCCGCCGAATTTTCGGTGGGATTCCCGCGCGTAGGTGCAATTCCGACATGTATTTGCAAGGCATCAATGATGGCGGCCGCAACATCATCCTGCACCGCGAAGATATCGGTTATCGTCCGGTCATAAGTGTCCGACCAAAGATGTGTGCCGTCCGCGACGTCAATCAATTGCGCGGTGATACGAACCCGCTCGCCCGACTTTCGAACCGATCCTTCGAGCACGGTGCTCACACCGAGTGCCCGACCGATGCCGCGCAGATCTTCGTTCTTGCCTTTGAACGCAAAAGAAGACGTGCGGCCAATGACTTTCAATTCCGGGATTTTCGCGAGCAAGTTCAGAATCTCTTCGGACAAACCATCAGAGAAATACTCCTGCTCCGGATCCGACGACATGTTGACGAACGGCAACACAGCGATCGATTGCTTTGCGACGGTGGCAACGATTTCCCGCGCGACATTGGTTGCCGGCGGGCTATCCGAATTCAGTGCGTACTTATCAAAGGCGAAAAACGCCAGAGCAATTACGAGTACGCCAATAATGATGAAATCCAGATTTCGCCCGGTAACATGAGTAACGGACTCTGAGCGATCAACATCTTTTTCTTTTTTTAGGCCCTCGGGCGTGAGCTCAAAAGCCCAGGCAAAAAACAACGCCAGTGGCAATCCGATGAGTAGAAAGAGAAATACCAGCCTGCCGACCCATCCAGGCAAAGCCAGCAAGGGAATCAGAACATCCGTAAACTGCAGAACCAACCAGCCAACGATCAAATAAGCGATCGCAACCCGAACGACGTTGCGCCGTTTTAGCTCTGCCCAGACTGAGGCCATGTGCCTTCCTTACCTATTCGCATACCCACTCGCCACCAATCTTCTCACAGAAATCCGGTGGACCGCGCTGGTCCCACACGTCAATGATGCCGATCGATTCGGCAACTGCCAGATACTTTGGATGCGCTGTAAAGCCCGAGCGCCGAAACACAGTGCCCCTATAGAAAGGGATATCCGCATCCGTCCACGCTGAGTCAGTAAGGTCAATATCAAGAATTGGTTCGAAGTATCGATCAACGAACCCAAAAAGCAGATACCACATGGACAGATTATCCTGCCTGCTGAATCCATCCGATTCCGGCGTGGAAGCGACGATTTGCAGGATATGACGATCCAGGTATGCCTGACCGGTCGCCGAATCGCGGGCACCGATCACCAGTTCCCTGACCCAGTTACTGGGTAATCCGTCTTGTTCCAGATAAGCCTCAAAGTGGGCGATGGCGATGTCATCCTGCTTTTCCGCCAGATTCACCTGGCCAATACCCCACTTCGCGAAATCGTCACCGAACTGGAGCGCTAGATCCATCGCCGCGAGGGATTCGCTGGTACGCCCGACAGCGTAGAGTGCATTGGCCAGGATAAGATTCGCGGACGCCGATAACGGGTCAAGCTGGACAAGTCGCTCGGCAGCCCCTAAGGCCTCTTGCAGATACCCGGCTTCCAACAAGTCCCAGGACAATGCCACCAGAAGCGCCGGATTACCCGGTTGTTGGCGCACGGCCCACTCTAACGCCTCTATCTCCCCGAGGTATGAGTAAGTTTCGATGTTTCCTGATTGGTACAACGCTTGCGCGAAGAGAAGATCAGCGTCAATGGCAAGCGCCTTTCCGGCAGCCTCGCCTGCCAGCTTTTGTCCCTCTGCTGGTTCGAAGCCCGATCCACACAGAGTCCAGTAACAGTAGGCCAGCAGTTCATAGGCTTCTGCAAACTCTGGATCAAGCTCGATGGCACTCAGCACAAATTCTTCAGCGTCGCGTGACTCCCCCGCGTTAAGTGAAGCTCTGGCTTTGAGAAACAGCGCATAAGCCTCGGTACTCTCGGTGGGGCGCCCGCGAGCCGGATTAGCGCCGACATGTATTTGCAAGGCATCGATAATGGCGGCCGCAACATCGTCTTGAACCGCAAAGATGTCGGTTATGGTCCGATCATAAGTCTGAGACCAGATGTGCGCGCCGTCTGACACATCAATCAACTGCGCGGTGATGCGCACTCGCTCTCCCGACTTGCGCACCGATCCTTCGAGCACCGTCTTCACGCCGAGCTGCTGGCCGATACCACGGATATCCCCAGTCTGGCCCTTGAACGCGAAAGATGACGTGCGTGCGATTACCTTCAACTCGGGGATCTTTGCCAGCAGGTTCAGAATCTCTTCGGACAGACCGTCCGAAAAGTACTCCTGTTCTGAATCCGACGACATATTTACAAAGGGCAGCACCGCGATCGATTGCTTTGCGGCGGTGGCAACGATTTCCCGCGCAACATCGGTTGCCGGAAGGCGATCCGAATTCAGTGCGTACTTGTCGACGGCGAAAAACGCCAGAGCAATGACAAGAATCCCAATGATAATGAAATCCAGTTTTCGCCCGGTAACATGAGTAACGGACTCTGAACGATCGACATCTTTTTCTTTTTTTATGCCATCGGGCGTGAGTTCAAAAGCCCAGGCAAAAAACAACGCTAATGGGAATCCAACAATAAGAATCAAAAAAACGAGTCTTCCGATCCATCCCGGCAAGGTTAATAATGGGATCAGAATGTCCGTAAACTGCAGAATCAGCCAGCTAACGATCAAATACGCGATCGCTACCCGAACGACATTGCGTCGTTTTAGCTCTGCCCAGACTGAGGCCATGTGACTTCCTTACCTATTCGCATACCCACTCGCCGCCCACCTTCTCACAGAAGTCCGGTGGACCGCGCTGGTCCCACAGTTCGAAGAATGCCATTTTTTCGGCGACGTCGAGAAACCTTGGGTGCGCGGTAAAACCCGATTCTCTATCGAGTAATCCGTTAGCGATGAGGGTTTCTGTATCACCCCAGAGATGGGCGGAAACCCCGAGCCCAAGAATCAATTCGAAATACCGATCCAGGAATCCTGAAGACAAATACGTGTCGTACAGTATTTGCTCAAATTCGAAAGCGCGATGCTCCGGCACGGACGCCAGTAATTCCGGTATTCGGCGGTCAAGGTATGCCTGGCCGGTTGCCGGGTCGCTCGCGCCGACATGCAAACTTCGTACCCAGTCATCGGGCAATCCCCTTTCTTGCATATAGGCCTCTTCATACGCGATGCTGAGCTCGTAGTTCTGCTCATTGCGATAGAAATTCGCAAGACTGCTCTTCGCGAACATAGAACCCAACTCGTCGGCGAGCTCTATTGTCGTAAGCGCTTCGTTTTTGTGCCCAGACGCATAAAGTGCCAAATATAGATTGAGTTGCGCGTTCGGTGCCAGCGGGTCGCGCTCAACTGAGTGCCGGGCAAGGCGTAAGGACTCGCGGAAATAACCGGCAACCATCAGGTCCCAGGTCAAGAGTTCCGCGGCCACCGCGTTATTGGGTTCTTCGCGCAGGACTTGCTCAAGCCCCTCGATTTCGTTTGGGAACCAGCTATCCTCAGGATCTGCTGTTTCCAGGAACACCTTTGCGAGAACCAGCTCCGGATCAATGGCCAGTGCCCTGGTGGCTGCGTTAAACGTCAGCGGTTGGGCACTGGCTGCATCCAGGGTGGTTCCCCACTGTTCCCAATACGCATAAGCGAGCATTTCCCAGGCTTCGGCAAAATCGGGATCGAGTTCGACAGCTTGCACGAGGAATTCCTCGGCAATGTCGGCGTCCCAGCGGTTCATCGCGGCTTTGGCCTTGAGAAACTGCGCATAGGCGTCGGTGTTCTCGGTGGGGCGCCCGCGCGTTGGAACCGTGCCAACATGTATCTGCAGGGCATCGATAATTGCAGCCGCAACATCGTCCTGAACCGCAAAGATATCCGTTATCGTTCGGTCGTAGGTTTCGGACCAAAGATGTGCACCGTTCGAGACGTCGATCAATTGCGCCGTTATTCGAACCCGTTCACCCGACTTGCGAACAGATCCTTCGAGCACCGTACTTACATCGAGCGCCTGGCCAATAACACGAAGATCCTGGTTCTTGCCCTTGAACGCGAACGATGACGTCCTGCCGATAACCATCAGGTCGGGAACTTTCGCAAGCAGGTTTAAAATCTCTTCGGACAGACCGTCCGAGAAGTACTCCTGCTCCGGGTCCGACGACATATTGACGAACGGCAGCACGGCAATCGATCGCCGAGCCACAGTGGCAACGATCTCCTGCGTGGTCTTGGATACCGTGCTTGCATTGGGCACGAGCACGTACTTGTCGATCGCAAAAGAAGCGAGTGCAACGACAAGTACACCAATAATGATGAAATCCAGTTTGCGGCCAGTTACATGGGTAATCGACTCGGACCGATCGACATTTTTTTCCCGTTTGACGCCCTCGGGCGTGAGCTCGAATGCCCAGGCTAAAAACATTGCCAATGGGAAACCAATCACAAGTAAGAGCAAGACGAGTCTTTCGACCCACCCAGGCAAGCTCAACAATGGGACCAAAATATTCGATAGCTGCAAAATCGCCCAACAGGCAATCAAGTACGCAATGGCTACCCGCACGACGTTGCGTCGTTTCAGTTCCCCCCAAACGGTGGACATGTGGCTCCCTTCTACGCTACCCGGCGGCGTAACGGCCAATTCTACGCGAAATTCCAACTATACTTAATAGCAATTGGATTCAGCGGTAGAATCAAAAGGCGACCGAGGCAGCGCCGGCGGCACCCGCGTTAGTAGAGACCGACAGCACTGCCGATATGGATTGACAGCACGATAAAAAAGGCCGCCAAAGCCAGTATTTTCAGCATTAGTGGCCCAATAAATTGCACCCAGGCTGTGTACGGCACTTTGGCGAGCGCAAGACCGCCCATGACCAGTGCGCTGGTCGGTACGATCATGTTCGTGAACCCGTCACCGAACTGAAATGCCAGCACGGCAGTTTGTTGCGGCACGTCTGTCAACGTTGCGAGCGGCGACATGATCGGCATCGTCACGAATGCCTGGCCGCTACCGGACGGAATGAAAAAGTTGCAGACCGACTGCACGACCAGCATGCCGAGTGCGGCGACATCCGCCGGTAATCCTTCCAGCAAACCCGCAATAGAATGCACAATGGTGTCGATGATCTGCCCGTCCTCTAACACCACTGCAATCGTTCGTGCGAAACCGACAATAAGTGCAGGGGCAGTCATCATTGCCGCGCCTTTTAAGAATGTACGGCTCGTTTCTCCCGGTCCGATGCCGGCAATAATTGCCGCTATCAGCCCGATACCGAAAAACAACGCGTTGAGTTCATCGATATACCAATGAAGATTGGCCGCTCCGTAAACAAACAGGACAAGGGCCCCCATGAACACCAACAATATTGCAATGCGCGGGCGCGTTAACTCAATGTCTTCAGGAATTTCAAATCCCTCACTGTAATCAACGTCGGCGACCAGGCTGGATGACGGATCTCGTTGCACCTTCATTGCATAGCGATAGAGATGATGAAATCCCAGCAAAAGGAATGCGACCATCATGACGAGCCTGAACTCCCAACCGGAGGTCAGCGGCACGCCCGCAATATTCTGTGCAATCAACACACCGAACGGATTGATGCCCGCACAACCCCAACCAATTCCGTATGGAATCCAGACCATGCCCATCGCGACGACGGCGTCCATGCGCATCGCCAAACTCATCGTGACGATGATGGGAATCAGCGGAACGTACTCCTCGCCCATGCCGATCGTGAAAGACCCCAAGCCGAACATCGCGAAACAACCGACGATCAGAATCCAGGGGCTGTGACCCAGTTTTCTGACGGCCCGATGCAATGCTGCATCGATCGCGCCACTCTTGCGCAAAATTTCGATGACACCGCCAACAATGAATATCAGAAAGATGATGTCTTGTGCGTCGGCGAGACCTTTGGTGATCGAGATCAGGAACTGCCATGGCGGCATCGTGACTTCCGCGTCCGCGCTAACCGCTTCAAAGGTGCCAGCAACGACCATTTCACGATCTGGGTTGTCCGGGTATGGCTGCGTATCAAACTGCCCTTGCGGAACCACATATGAAAGAAGTTGCGCAAAAATGATGAAAGAGAAAATCAGTGCCAGGGAATCGATGTTCCATGAACGCTTGGTCATGGTGTGCTCCGGTTTTTTATTCTGGGCACAGTCTACTGCAAAAAAAAACCGGCGACGCAAGGCGTTGCCGGTTTTCTCTCACTTTCACGTCGTTTTAAGCTAGTCGCGACTCTTCCTGCGATTATCGCTGCGCCGATCCATGCGACGATCAATCTTGCGACCTTTGCGATCGAGCTTGCGGTCAATCCGGTCGCCCTTGCGATCGAGACGGTCTGACCGACGATCATTACCGGCCGCATCGGCGCGATCCGACTTACGATCCAGGCGACGATTAATGCGATCGCCCTTCTTATCGAGACGATGCTCGATGCGATCACCCCGATCGGTCGTTCCATCATTCGCGCGGTCAGTTTCATCGGCAAATACGGCGCCGCCGATAACCAACAAAACGCCTGATACTACGATTGCTTTCCTGATATCCATTTCAAATCTCCGTTACGTCCATAGTTGTTGTGCTGTTACAAGTACAACGACGTAGCGCGCATCCGGTTGACAGGAAGCGCGAGGAGATCCCGGATTATGTTTAATCGACGCTACGGGCCTGGTCGATTCCGACGACTGTTGAGTCGTTCTTCAGGCTCTGCGTATCCTCGTGGCCTTGGCACCAGCCGCGAAACTTGTCAGCCGACATGGGCTTGGCGATAAAGAATCCCTGCACGAGACCGCAGCCAAGCCGCCGCAAAATTGCGTATTGCTGATCGGTCTCGACACCTTCGGCGATGACATCGAGTTCCATCGCCTCGCCCATCGCGATAATCGACTGCACAACGCGCGTATTGGAACCCGACTCCGTCAGGTTCCTGATAAAGGACTGATCGATCTTCAGTGTTTGCACCGGTAATTGAGCAAGGTAGCTCAGCGACGAATAGCCCGTACCGAAGTCGTCAATATGTAAGCCAACGCCGAAAGCATTCAGATCATCCAGCACTGGCCGTGCAACCTTCAGGTCTTCGAGTAATGCAGATTCAGTTAACTCAAGGTTAATGAGTTTGCGGTCGACGTCCTCGCTATGCAAAATTTGCTTGATAAGGCTGACGAGATCGGCGTTGCGTAGCTGGTGCGCTGACACATTTACACTAACCGGAGTATTCCACTCGCCTTCAGACTTCCAGGTCGCAACCTTGGTGCAGACGTCGCGCAATATGGTTTCGAACAATGTGTCCGATATCCCCATCTCCTCACTGAGAGGGACGAACTCGGATGGCGGTACGATGGTTCCGTCCGGACGAATCCATCTCGCCAGCGCTTCAATGCCGACTAGATCACCGGTCGTCGTGCATTGTTGCGGCTGATAGAACGCCGTAATTTGTCCATCCGAAAGCGCATGCCGGAATTCGGCTTCGAGATCGAACTTGTGTTGTGCGCGATACCGCATCTCATTGTGGTAATAGGTTATCGCATTTTCGGGGCTGCGCTTGGATCGGTGCAATGCAGCGTCGGCGCAGCGGAAAATCCGTTTCGAATCGCGGCCGTGAACCGGATGCCACGCGACTCCAACCGCGGCTTTCAGAAACAAGTCTCTGCCATCGATCAGGAATGGCTCTTCGACGATTTCCTTGATCTGCTCGGCAACCTTGCGAATCTCGACGTCGTTTTCGACACTCGGGATCAGGATCGCAAATTCGTCCGCACCTGACCGGCCAACAATGGCGCACGGACCTTTCTTTTCCTCGCACAGTGCTCGGCTCAATCGATTGCCGACCGACCGCAATAGTTCGGTGCCGGCGTCATAGCCCATCGTTTCGTTGAGAAAGCTGAAGCGATCAATGTCCAGCAGCACAACGACTGAATCGCCGACACCGTCTTCGGACTTATCAATCAGCGCCTGGAACTCATCAAGCAATAACCATTGATTCGCGAGCCGCGTAACGGGATCGTAGTACGCGAGTTTGTGCAGAGCCGCGGTACGCTCTTCCACTCGGTGCTCCAGTTCCTCGTTGGCGCGTCGAAGTGCCCTGTCGGCGTACCATTTGCCGCACAATGCCGCAGCAAGTTGGCGGCACTCGAGGGCGTGAAACGGCTTCTCGAAAAAGAAGATCTTGTCGGCGGGCGGTATGACCGAGTCGAGATTGTCAACTTTGGGACTGATCGACCCGGTGACGATAACGATGTTGACGTCGGGATCGATCTCCCGAATTCGTTTCGCCGCCTCAATGCCGTCGATGCCCGGCGGCATTCGTATGTCCAGAAATACGATTGAGAATTGCTGGCCGGTTTTCACGGCATCCGTTACAGCCTCAACCGCCGCTTCGCCCTGGTCCCGGGTTTCTACATTGAATCTTGCCGTACCGCTCTCAACTTGATCCTCACCGAACAAAACTTTCTCGAGATCCGACAATGTCGACTTGCCGAACTCGGGATCGAAATCGTCGCCGAAACAGCGTACATACTCGTCAAGCAGCAAAGTATCGTCATCAACAACGAGAATCCGATTGCTGGTCGTTTCGCCCAGGTCAGTCACGCCAACCACACTCAGTGAGCCTTGACCATTGATGCAACATCCTGCGCCAGCTGAATAAAGGACAGCGGTTTGCTGAAGTAGTGCAATTTCATCGGTGGTGGAACCCTGCGCTGTAATTCCTCCAACGGTACGTCGGAAAACCCGGTGACAAAGACGATCTCGATATTCGGATCTAGCTTGCGAATCTGGCTGCCCGCTTCAACACCATCGATTCCCGGTGGCATGCGCACATCGAGAATGACAACATCAAATGGATCACCATCGTTGCTCGCCTTCTCGGCCAGCGAAATTGCGTCATCTCCCTGGCTACACGCGACAACGTCAAAATGCGGTTCCTCAGCGGCGTCGGCCTCAGCATCAAACAGTTCAGCCGCAAGCGCATCCAGCGCCTTGACTTCGCGAGTCGAACCCGGTTCTGAGAACGCCTCTTTGTAGGCATTGAGTATGTGCTCATCGTCATCGGCGATTAATACACGAATGCACTCATCGCTGTGTCGGGTATTCATCATTAACCTCCCTGCGCCGCAGGTAGCAGTACATGAAATTCGGCACCTTGACCCGTGCCAAGGCTCTCCGCGGAGATACGTCCACCCATGCTCGAAACCGCATTGGCACACCAATGCAGGCCGAGACCGCTCGTATCTCCTTCACGTTTGGATGTAAAACCACGTCGAAAAATGCGGTTGCAAACATCCTTGGTAAAACCAGTACCGTTGTCGCGAACAGTCAGCCGCACCATGGCTTTGTCGTCGATTACGGCGTCGATTGCCGACAACGAAATACGGCCATCGGATCGTTGGACACGCTCGATCGATTCGTAGGCATTCAGAATCAGATTTCCCAGAATCTGCAACAGACCCGTTCGATGGGCAAGGACACGATATCGATTCAGTTCATCGTCAAGATCGACGCTGATGTTCGACCCGGTACCCTTCGGAATTACGTTCGCCGCTTCGCCGACCACTTCATCAATAACAATGTTTTCAGCGACAGGTGCAACATTCGCGAACTTTTCCTGGTCGGTGAGGATCGCCTTGATCTGGTGCGCTTGTGACATGACGATATTCATGTCCTCGCTCGCATCAACATTGGCGCTCCTGACGTGATCAAAGGACGCGTTAATGTATTCTGAATATTTGGCGGCTCTGTCTGGCTCGCACTTTGGGTCCAACAACTGTGCTGTCGCCTCACTTATCCGCAAGTCGTCTGCGGCCCTGAAGGCTTTCTTGAGGCGATCGATGCCGTTGATCATCGGCGTCATCGCATTACGAATATTGTGCAACACTTCGGCTGCTGTATCTGCCTTGCCCGCCTTGAATGACTGCGCAAGCAGCGCTTTTCTTGCTTCATGAACTTCAGACGTCAAGATATCGAATTGTGCGGCGAGCGAACCGACTTCATCACCTGTATCCAGATCGAGATTTGCTGATAAGTCGCCACTCTTGCGAATCTCGTTCATGTGGCTGGTCAACAATTCAATCGGTGCGAGGATGGTATTGCGCAACAGGAACCACATGACGATAGCCACCAATACACCGGCAGACAGCAGAAACAACATCGCCGCGGTGACGGTCTGCTCGCCCAATCCGGTAATGTCTCGCGGCGTGTCGGTGCCGAGCACTAATACCGGATTGCCGAATATATCCATGAGTAACGTGTAACTTGAGATCGCGAGTTCACTTGTGTCGATTTTTATCCCGTTCTCACCGATCATGTTTGAGTCGATTATCGAATCGTGTCGTCCGGCATCGCCAAAATAAAACCATTCCATGTTCACTTCAGTTCGTTCGCGTAATCGCGCCAAGAGCGAATTATTCATGAATTGCGCCATGACGACTGCGCCCGCGATCGGGCCTGTGTAGTCCGATCGAAGAATCGGCTGGGAACTGACGAGCATTGGCCCCATCGCTGTCCTCACGATGCCGAGTGTTTTGTGGGTTTCCCCATGGTGCTTGGCCAGAAAGTTATAAGCCGCATCCTCCGGGCTGAGGATGCCCAGTTCGCCGACATTGTGCTCTTCTGACCCGATCAGCAATTGACTCCACATCAGTTCGCCGTCACGTGCGTAAACGGCCATCATGTCGAGACCCAAATTGGCAAGCGTCGGCCGGACGAGATTCGATTTCTCGAAGCCTGGATAATGGCCGGAAACATAATCGTAGATATCGTCCCACGGCGCCCAGTCCGCCGTAACTGCAGAAAGGTTCTCCAGATCAGCAACGATCGCACGTTCGGCACGGACAAGATCCGTTCTAGCCGCCGATAATTCGAGGTTTTCAAATGTGGGTGTGATAACTCCCGACAAAATTGCGTAACTAATCAGCGCGAACGCGGTGATCGTCAACAACAGGGTCATCGACACTTTTCTCTGCAGGGGCAGCTGTGAAAACTCGTTTGACATAACCTAGAGACCGATCGAACATAATTTTGACGATCAGACCAGTTTACGAATCGCATACCATCGGTGACGTGATCAACCGCACTGTCTATGTATTTGACGTGTTATTTCAACGGGCAGGCGACGAATTCCGGTAGCTTCTCGGCCCGCGCGCTGAACGCCGTCAGTTCCGGTCGCTCCTCCAGATTCGCAATCGCAGGCGCGGCGTATTCAATGAATCTCCAAGCTACTGCCGTACTGATATCGGATTGCGTAACATGCTTGCCAAACATCCATTGATCACCAACACCGGTTACGGATGCCTCCATGACGTCGATGGCCGAAATGAGTTGTTCGTTAACTCGATTGAGCCACGGTTCGTAGCGATACTCCTCCGGCCTGAGTTTAAGCTCGTAGATTCGTGCCGCGACTTTTTCCATCGCGACCAGGGCTACGCCTGTTTGCTGCAGCGCGTGACGGCGCTGGGCCGGATCCGGTGGCATGAGAGAACGCCCCGCCAGCGACTCCAAATGGTCGATGATCAAGGAAGAATCGACGAGCATCTCGCCGTCGTCGAAAACCAGGGTGGGCACCTTGACGAGCGGATTGACCTCGCGAAATTCGTCGTAGGCTCGAAAAATGGAAAGCGGATTGTGCTCGTACTCGATTCCGAGCATGCGCATGGTGATCGCTACGCGGCGGACAAACGGAGAGTCGAGCATGCCGATCAGGAGCACTTTCTGGACGCCTCACTCGTAGAGAGAAGCGCGATGTTCTCACATGACAGACGTCGTCGTACAAGTAACTACCGTCCGGATACCACCACGCTTATTCCATCACGCCTTAGACAGGTGCACCGCGTGCTGCTGAAGTTTTCGTCGCAATAGGTGACGTACCCAGTTGGGCATTGTCTGCCGGATCGAAGTGCTCGTCTCGCAATGGCTCGTTCGCGCGATTCAACAGCGGACCAGTCACCGGTAATAAACGCCTGGGTCTCGAGTTCGTCCATCGTCGGTTGCGTGGTGCATCCAACTAGCAGGAGTATGACGAACATCGTCACGACCTTCATGACCCGATACCTCCACGTCCATATGACGTTTGTTGACGTCTCTATTGATACTCGATTAGACGGGGTGCAGTCGGTGAATCGGTCCGCAATTTTCGGAGATTTATCGAACCGGTTCTTGACTTGCTTTTTGGCAACAATTGACTCTCTAACGATCAGTCAACTCAGCCGAGTATTGTGGAAAAAAAACAACGGGCGCGAAATAACACGGCAACTGTGACGGCCGTCACGTTGCTCAAGCGCGTACTGAAATTTATTGCAGAAGCTGCGCGCCGTGCAGCGCTATCAAAGGCGATTGCCTTTGACGCATTGGCATTCTACGTCCGTATCCGGACCAATACATACCTTTGTCGTGCCGGCCTGGCATGATCCGCTGCCATTTCGATCGTGCCGTCTCCAGAATTCTTCACGTTTTTCGACGGCGGACCAGTCGCCGCTGGCCAATGCCTCTTCTTCAAGTTGCTCGTACGACGGCCTTGCGGCACAGCCCACAAGGAAACCTAACAGAATGACATATACGATCTTCACAGCCGATTTGACAGACGTTTCGACCGAATGTTCCTGATCGCAAGAATTATATGCAGCCACCTGGCGCAGCGCTTTAGTCTAAACCGCTCTCATCGGCTCTGGTCCTGCAATAACAGACGATGCCGGTCTGTTCCTCAACGCAATCTTTGTACTTACCGACCGGGCAACCCGGTGCAGTCGCCTCGAGGCGTTTCTTGTCCAGTTCTTCGCGCCTTTCTACCGCCGCCCAGTCACCAGTCTTGCCTGCATCGTCTTCAAGTTCTTCGAGCGACGGTCGCGATGCGCAGCCCACCAGAGCGACTAGCGACAAGAGAATCGCAATTTTCACGCAGAATTCAACATCGGCATCAAATCCTTGCCTCCGAGTCTTGGCGACATCGGTATGTGAACAGAATAACACCCCGTCGACTCAATTCGCGCATAATGCCGAAAACCTGTCACGACTACGGGGCACCACCATGGCCGACCTTTTTGAAAACCCGATGGGGCTGGATGGATTCGAATTCGTCGAATTCGCCTCGCCCGAGCCCGGCATTCTCGAGCCGGTTTTCCACCTGCTGGGTTTCGAAGCCGTCGCAAAGCACCGCTCGAAAAACGTCACCTTGTATCGACAAGGCGGCATTAATTTTATTCTCAACGAAGAACCGGGCAGCCAGGCTGGCTACTTCGCACAGGAGCACGGACCCTGCGCATGCGGTATGGCATTTCGGGTCAAAGATGCGCATCTCGCCTACTCCAGGGCGCTGGAACTCGGCGCACAACCCGTCGATATCCCTACGGGCCCCATGGAATTGCGACTCCCGGCCATCAAGGGGATTGGAGGAGCGCCCCTTTACCTGATCGACCGCTACAAACCCGGAAATACGATTTACGATATCGATTTCGAATGGTTCGACGGCGTTGATCGAAACCCGGAAGGCTGCGGTTTCACGGAAATCGATCACCTGACTCACAATGTTTACCGCGGCCGAATGCAGTTCTGGGCGGACTACTACGAAAAGCTGTTCGATTTCCGCGAGATTCGTTTCTTCGACATCAAAGGCGAATACACGGGGCTGTTTTCCAAAGCTCTGACGGCTCCCGACGGTCGCATTCGCATTCCGCTAAACGAGGAGGCCTCGCAAGGTGCGGGACAGATTGAAGAATTCCTGATGTCGTACAACGGTGAAGGCATTCAGCACATCGCACTCCATTGCGATGACCTACTTGCATGCTGGGACAGGCTCAAAGATCGCGGTCTGAAATTCATGACGCCGCCCCCGGACGCCTACTACGAGATGCTCGAGGAACGGATTCCGGGGCATGGTGAGCCTATCGATAAATTGCAGCCTCGCGGCATCCTGATTGATGGCTCGACCAAAGACGGCGATCCGCGCCTTTTGCTGCAAATCTTCTCAGAGAACATGATCGGACCTGTGTTCTTCGAATTCATCCAGCGCAAGAAGGATGAAGGCTTTGGAGAAGGCAACTTCAAAGCTTTGTTTGAGTCGATCGAGCGCGATCAGATCGCGCGCGGTGTGGTTGGCGGCCAACAGGAGACCTCATGAACCTGGAACGTATTCATCACGTTGCTTATCGCTGCAAAGATGCGAAGGAAACTGTCGATTTCTACGGTCGCGTGCTCGATATGGATTTCCTGCTCGCGTTTGCCGAGGACCAGGTCCCGTCGACGAAGGAATCTGATCCCTACATGCACGTGTTTCTCGACGCCGGAATGGGCAATGTACTGGCGTTCTTCGAGCTGCCGACGCAGCCTGACATGGACCGCGACCACAACACGCCGCAGTGGGTGCAACACATCGCGTTTGAATTACAAGATTATGATGCGTTACTCGCCGCCAAGACACATATCGAGAGCGAAGGCGTCGATGTGCTGGGACCGATCGATCACGGCATCTTTCAATCGATCTACTTCTTCGACCCGAATGGTCATCGACTGGAACTTGTGGCCAATACACAGACGCAAGAGCAACTCGATGAGCTAAAAAGCGTCGCTCCGGCTATGCTAGAGGAGTGGAGCGAAACAAAAAAAGCACCCAAACACGCCGCCTGGCTACACGAACTCGAATTCCGGGGCACTGAATAGTGAAGCTCGCAACAACAAAGGGCGGCCGAAACGGCCGGCTCGTCGTCGTATCCCGCGACCTGTCGCGCCAGCTTGACGCGACTGCGGTTGCCGAAACGCTGCAGTCCGCGCTGGACGACTGGCCCAACACTAAGCCGCGACTCGAGGAACTCGCGGCTCGAGTTGAAACAGAAGGTGAAACATTCGATCAAACCGCATGTGCATCCCCGTTACCGCGGGCCTTTCAGTGGGCTGATGGTTCTGCCTACGTCAATCACGTCGAACTCGTACGTAAAGCGCGCGGCGCCGAGATGCCGGAGAGCTTCTGGACCGACCCACTCATGTATCAAGGCGGCTCGGATACATTCCTTGCGCCGCGCGATGACATCGAAATGGCCGACGAGGCCTGGGGTATCGACTTTGAAGCCGAAGTTGCGGTAATCACTGACGATGTACCGATGGGCACGAGCGCTACCGATGCCGGCAAACACATCCAATTGCTCATGCTTGTGAATGACGTCTCGCTGCGCGGCCTGATCCCGGGCGAACTTGGCAAAGGTTTCGGCTTTTTCCAATCCAAACCGTCCAGTGCATTTTCTCCGGTCGCAGTGACACCGGATGAACTTGGCGACGCATGGCAAGACAACAAGGTCCATCTTCCGCTGTTGTCCAATTTCAATGACGAGCCCTTCGGCAAACCCGAGGCAGGCGTCGACATGACCTTCGATTTCGGTCAGCTGATTGCACATGCGGCGAAATCGCGTCCCCTTTCTGCCGGCACGATTATTGGATCCGGCACCGTATCCAACAAACTCGACGGCGGCCCTGGCAAGCCGATCAGCGATGGTGGCGTTGGATACTCATGTTTAGCTGAGATTCGCACGATCGAGACAATTCAATCCGGTTCACCGACAACGTCATTCATGAAATTCGGCGATCGTATTCGTATCGAAATGCGAAGCGCCGCTGACGAGTCGATTTTTGGTGCAATCGAGCAGACGGTAGTACGCTACGACGGTTAGAATGCTCGAGTGACAATACGGCTCTACAGCTACTGGCGCTCGTCCGCCGCTTACCGGGTGCGACTCGCGCTAAACCTCAAGGGACTCGACTACGAGACGGTGTCAGTGTCTCTGATGCCCGGCGAGTCCGAGCACCGGCAAGATGGCTATCGAAAACGCAACCCACAGATGCTGGTGCCGTTTCTCGAAGACGGTGACTTCTCAACGGGTCAATCAATGGCCATTCTCGAATATCTTGAAGAGGCCTACCCGGAAACACAGTTACTGCCCGAATCGAAAGAAGAGCGTGCCGCCGTAAGGTCGTTCTGCAACTCGATTTGCTGCGACGTCCACCCACTCAACAACCTTCGAGTACTGCTCTACCTCAAAGGTGAACTCGGCGTAAGCGACAAACAACGTGATGCCTGGTATGCCAATTGGATTCACGAGGGATTTCGGGCTGCGGAGATCGTTGCGGTTGAGAACTCTACCGCCGGACCATTTGTTTTTGGTGCTTCGGTGACGCTCGCGGATACCTGCCTGATTCCACAAATCTACAATGCGCGCCGCTTTAACGTACCGCTGGATGGCTATCCACGACTCGTCAAAATTGACGAGCATTGCGCAAGCCTGCCAGCTTTCGCAGACGCAATACCCGAGAACCAGCCCGACTGCGTGTAGACGGCTAAATTAATCGGAAAAATCTGTCAAAAGTTTTTCACTAAGGCACGATTCTGATGACATGCGTCACCTTGTTAAGCTCGATTACTGGCGGTTCAACTGGCGTCTCGAGATCGTAAATTAGTGCGAGGAACTCCGGATTTGCCTTGCGAAAAAGAAGCCGGGCAGTGATTTTCAGTTCTGTAATCACATCATTTTCGATTGCGAATACAACATCTGATTTGCGCTCGCCCGCACCCGCTTCACTCGCCGACCCCGAGAGGCGGGGACGCGCGAGGCTGGGGCAACGAAACGGCACGTCAACAATGTCCTCTTCCTCACTGTCGAGTACACGCCGATAACTCGCGCCAACGACTTCCCATAGTTTGTGGCGCTCGATCGGTAGCCCCTGGCTATCGTACCAGTCGGCTTTGTAAATGACGGGAGCATCCAGCGACGGATTGACCACCTTTTCGTCGCCCAGTTGCATGAGCACGTTGCCAAGATTGTCCTCAACCGTCAGCTCGACCCAGCTCTCCAAAACATCCAGCAGTCCGGCCGGAAATTCGTGACCGGTCTTGTTATTGTGGAGATGTAGCCTCAGGTTTACGAGTTCGCCGGGTTTCACTTCATCAGGCGCGACAATTTCTATTTTGACGATTGGACCTGTATCCCACTTGTCTTCGATTTCCGGTATCTCTAACTCGCCACGCAGCCACGCGATCGTCTGCTCTGCCTGTTCCTGACCGCCTGGCAGATCCTGCACAACCGGAATATACATGTTGCTACCCAGCATACGGTGACTACGGTGTTTGCCGTCGCTTGAACTGCGGTACGTATCGTGCTCGTCACCACTCGCGGGATCATCGCTGTCCACAAGTGGCATATGACACTCGCGACATTCGATCCTGAGTTGCTCGTCCTCCTCGTGATACCAGCGACCCTCTCGCCAGCTATCGTATTCATTCTGCTCCTGTGCGATGCCGGCAGATGTTCGTACCCCTGGCAATGGCGTCTGCTTGTGGCACGCCGCACAGAATTCACTGCTCTTGTATAAGGGACGCGTGTAGGTAGTGACATGATGAAATGCGTAACTGCGGAGTAAGAAATGATTCAGGAATTGTCGGAAAACTGATTCATCCTGTTCAAACAGGTAGCGATCGGGAATCTGTAATTCATAGCCACCATTGCCTCCGTCCTCGCCGCTCGCGGTACTCACGGTGCTATGACACACGAGGCATGAATCGCCCTCATAGGTCGCCTGCAAATGATCTTTTCCCGGCGTCCCGACACGTGCACCGCTCACCAATGCAACCGGATCATGACAGCCCGCGCACAGGCGCGTTTGTTCCGATCCCTCCGTATCGGACAGTATTTGTTGAACACGCCGGAAGAGAACGTCCGTCGCTGCAAATCCGTGAGCACTTGGCACCCATTCCTTGTAGATGGTCTCGTGGCAACCCGACGCTCCGCAGCCAGCAGAACCCGTCAACGCTTCCGGCCTGACTGCACCGGATTGCTTGAGATCAATTTCCGCCTCGCCAAGAATCTGCAGTAATTGTCGCTGCAGCAGATCATTCGCATCGATGGACTCAATGGCCGTGCGCAGTGCTGAAATCGGGCCACCATCGGTAGACTTCCAGTTGGTCAATTCCGCTTGCAATGCCGTCAGTTGCGCATCATCGAGAGCTTGCCGCAAAGATTCATGCAATCGCGATTGCCATGGGGGATTTAAAATGCCGGCTTGGCTGGGCCAAAAAGGCCTGTCCTCGTCGAACAGCCAACTATAGTCATCGTCAAACGCCTGAAAGTTCGTCGCCGGTGTCTCCAATTCTGCCAGCACATAAGTGATAACAAATAATACGGCAATTCCGGAAACACCGACTGCCACAAATTTATGGCGTACCCGCCTCCGGACCGTGGCAGGCGTGAGTCTATCTCGATAGCGCAGGATCACCGGCACGAGGTGCGCGACCACCGCAAGACCGAGTAACAGACCGGTCACCAGGTGAACATTCCGAATGGCCGGTGTTACCCATGTGCCGAACACGGCCTGAAACGATACGGTGATGCCGGCAAGAATACAGATAGCAAACAACGCAGTCACCACAATCGCAATGCGTCCTACCATCGGCGGAATGTTCTTGTTGCGCCGATGCCAGTGCAGGTACAACAGCCAGCACATCGGAATGCTGGACAAAATGCCGACGGCGGTATGAATAAGAACGGAGTACTGAGCAAATGTGCCAAATGGCAGGAGCAATATGGCAAGACCGGACAGAAATCCATAGATCAATAGCGACGTCGTCATCCAGGTCAGAAATGACCTCCAATCCACGATGACCTTATCGTCAGTGCTTGCTTGGTCCGAATTGTTATCTGACATGATTTTCAAATTCCAAATTTATCGTCATCGATGCGCTCATCAGTACACTACGCCAGACAAGCGCAACGCTTTTTCAAAATTATCAAGCGCTCCCTGCATCGCAGCCAACGCAGCCTGCCAGTCACCGACATCTGCGAATTTCGCCGCCGCGGCGTCGAGCTTTGCGGCATTCTGAAGCGCATTCTCGTAGGATTGCCGCCTGCTAAATGGTAGCTGGCTCTCGGCAACCACTTGTTGCAACAATAAGCCGTAGCCGCGGTACTGTTCGACGAGATAGGCGTATTCATCCTCCGGATTGCCGAATTCTCTTGCGTAATAAATGGTCTGCTGATCCAAGATTGCGATTAGTCGCCGCTCCAGCCTGTCAGCGACCGGCCCCAGCTCCTCACTCGCCTCATTGAACTCACCATTGACTGCCATCAATTCGGCGCGATTCAACTGCCGTCGCATGCCGATGAGGTCGGCCGCACCAATGCCTTGTGATTCGAGCGGCCGGGATTCCAGCATTTGCAGAAAACTTGTGGTGCGCCTGTGCAGAGCCTGATATTCCTGTTCACCAATGACTGCTTCGTC
>Ga0255049_10000263_pt1 | contig 32572 bp, 30 predicted proteins | sample JV7_2_3_MG_FD_183615 | JGI IMG/M metagenome (GOLD analysis project Ga0255049, IMG submission 183615) | Seawater microbial communities from Jervis Inlet, British Columbia, Canada - JV7_2_3 | ecosystem: Environmental > Aquatic > Marine > Inlet | place: Canada: British Columbia | collected 2016-10-06 | reverse complement strand
CGCGACTTTGCGCGAGCATCTTGGCAACCGGCGCGTATTTCTGATCCCACCCGGCGGATCCAACTGGCTCGGCGCGGTGGGCTTCGTCAGCGCCGGTCTCGAACTCGCTGCACAGATTGCTGCAGGCGAGATCGCAGCACCGGATCGTCTTTACGTTGCCAACGGCACGATGGCGACGGCGGTCGGCATTGCGCTTGGGCTCGCGCTGGCGGGATTGCCAACAGAGGTACAGGCTGTTCAGGTCACGGAGAGTTTTGTCTCCAGCCCCGAGTCAATGCGGCGCTTGCTGAACAAGACCGCTTTTGTGCTACACCGGCTCGATCCATCTGTGCCTGCTGACCTCGCAGATCGTGCGCGCTTTCAGTTTCGAACGGGGTTTCTTGGCGAGGGCTATGCCAAAACCAACGACGCTACAGAGCAGGCTATCGCTGTTGCGAGTGACAGGCTCGGCATCAGCCTCGAAGCAACGTACACCGGCAAAGCCATGGCCGCTTTGCTCCGGGATCTCGATCAGAGTCGTGACGGGCACGAAAATGTCATGTTCTGGAATACCTACAATTCGAGACCATTGGCCGCCGGCGTGTTGCGGCCGGCGGATACGGACGGGCTACCGGAGTCCTTCCTGCGCTATTTCGACTGAGCCAGTCGACTCCTGCAATTCCTCGTCGCCCTCACGAACCGCCTCGTCGATCATTTCGCGCACTTCGGCGAGCGTCGGCGCCTCCGGATCGATCTCCACTGTATTTCTCACCACGCGCGCGCGCGTCATGACATCAGTGTCATTGATAGCCTCCAGACGAAAGGGAATACCGTTCGCGACGGCTGCGATGCTGTGCGCATGCTGCAGGTCACGTTCACTGAAACCGGTTTCTGTCTCGCTGTTCCACTTCTCAAGCAATAACTGGAGTCGCTCGTCAGCACTGACAGTATCGTCTTCCATCGGTGTATGACCTTCGAAGTAGATCTCGCCATTCAGCTGCCCCATCAGGAATGGCTCATTGATGATGGTCACGGTTTCGCCGATATCGACGAGTTCGTACAGGAACTCGATGTTTTCCGGGTACAGTCGCACGCAACCGTGGCTCACGCGCATGCCGACTCCATAAGGCTGGTTCGTGCCGTGGATCAGGTATCCCGGCATGTCCAGCTTCAGTACGCGATGTCCGAGTGGGTTCTCGGGTCCGGGTGCAATAACCGAGGGCAGCGGATTACCGAGTTCGGCGTGTTCCTGGCGCACGGACAATGGCACATACCAGTGCGGGTCCTTCGCTTTGGCCGTAACCGTCGTCATGCCAAGGGGTGTTTCCCAGCCAACCCGGCCAACTCCGATTGGAAAGGTCATCACGATCACCGGTTGCCCTTCTGCGACCGCGGGAAAATAGAACAGGCGTTTACTCGCAATATTGAGAACGATGCCTTCGCGCGGCACATCGGGCAAAACGAACTGTGTCGGCAATAGCACGGGCATGTTCTCGCCCGGCAGCCAGGGATCAATGTCGGGATTCGCGGCAATCAACTCGTCGTAACCAAGACCATAGGCCCTGGCGAAATCGGGCAACGTGTCGTTGCTGCTCGTAAACACGACCTGTGGCACACCAACAACTGATTGTTGTGGTGATTCGAGCACAAAGTGATTGGCCGATATTGGTTCTTCGACAGACCGCTTATCGAGCGGCACCACAACGACGTCTTCGCGCTTGTTAGGTGCGGTACCGAAAAAGTCCTGCAGCGACGAGCAGCCACTCGCTAGCAGCAGTGGCAGCAGAATAATCAGGCGGACAGCTATTGTTTTTTCTCCCTTCCCCTACTCTTTCGCTTGCTGCGCTCTTTGCTCGTAAAACTGTTCGAGCTTCGCCGGCACTATGCAATTGGGGACGCGACCTTCTTCGTGCGCCTGATTATACAGCGGCAGCACCTCTATCCACTTGGAGATCAGCGATTCCATTCGATTTTCGGGCGAGGGGTGGGTCGACGCGAACTCGGCCGGCCGTTCGCCACCCGATTCCTTGTCCATATTCTTCCAGAGTTCAACTGCAGCGCGTGGATCAAAGCCGGCCTCGGCCATGTACTCCAGCCCGACAACGTCAGCTTCGGTTTCGTTGCTACGTTTGTAGGGCAGATAGTATGCGTACACCATGCCCTCGTTAAGCATTGTCCGAGCGGTATGCGTTGCGCCGTAGTGACCACCGCCGAGGAGTACCGCCGCTACCTGGACACCAACTTCGCCTGTCTTGCCCTGCAACAGCTTGCGTTTCGTGTGGCCCGACGTGATATGGGCAATCTCATGTCCTATGACCGCAGCAAGCTGGTGCTGGTTGCGGGCTGCGCGCAATATACCTTCGTAGACGACGATTTTGCCGCCAGGCATGACGAACGCATTGAGCTGGCCGGATTCGACAATCGCCATCTCCCAGTTCTTGTCGCTATCGGGCGGCTCCAAGGACGTCACAACGGCGTTGGCGACACAGGCAATGTAATCAATGATCTCCTGGTCGGTGCTAAGCGACTCAGCCGCCTTGATCGCTGCGAAATCGCGCGCGGCCTGGGCTTCCATTTCGGCCTGCGACGCAGCCAAACCACTATTCGATGCAAACAGAATGCCTGTCAGCATCAGTGGTCCTAATATAACTGTCTGAAAATGCTGCGTATTCATCGAAGATCCTCGCACCAGAATTCTCCGGCCTCCCAGTTTACGACAATTTCGGGCCGCTACGGTTCCGATCTCTAGCGTGGCAAACGCGACTCGAACTTGCGCCGCCAGCCCGTTGCATCGACTTTCTCGATTGCGCTGTCGATATTTGCCATCAGGCGTTTTTGCAGTGGCTGCTTGATGCGGTAGGTCAGAGCATAAAGATCCCGGTCCGCTGCCCGCTCGCTCAAGAGCTCATCGCTAGTCTTGATTTCGTCCGCGAGGCCCATCTCCAGTGCCCTGGGGCCGTACCAGTATTCGCCCGTCGCGACCTTGTCGAGATCGAGATCGGGCCGGTACTCGCTGACGGCCGCCTTAAAAAGCGCGTGCACGTCTTCAAGCTCTTCTTTGAGCTTGGCGCGATCTTCATCCGTGTTCTCGCCGAACATCGTGACAGTACGCTTGTACTTGCCCGCCGTAACCTGCTCGAAATCGACGCCGTGACTGTCCAGGAAGCGATTGAAGTTGGGCAGTTGGGCCAGTACGCCGATTGATCCCAGAATCGCAAAAGGTGCCGCATAAATTCTCGACGCGACGCAAGCCATCAGGTAGCCGCCGCTTGCCGCAACCTTGTCCACACAAACAATAAGCGGAATTCCCTTGTCGCGGATGCGCGCAAGCTGCGATGCCGCGAGACCGTGCTCGTGAACGACGCCACCGTGATTCTCGAGACAAACGATAACCTCGTCCATCCCGGTCGCTACTTCGAGAACCGCACTGACCTCCTCGCGCAACGCAGGCAACGCACTTGCCTTGAGGTCACCTTTGAAGTTGATGACGAAGCTGCGTGGCCGCTTCGATGGCTCCCTGGCCGCCGCCTTCTCGCGCTTTTTCTCTGCCTTGGCTTCCTTCTTGCGCTCGTCTTTCCTGAGCACCGCTTTTCGCAGCGCACTCGCAAGGGCTTTGTACTTTTTGTTCAGGTCCTCGACCTCAAGGCCTTCCTGGTGCGCCTTGCGGCCTGCCGACGCCGCGACACCAATGATGACGACAATGGCAACTACGATCGTCAGGACCTTCACCAGGAACAGTCCATAGTTAAAAAAGAAATCACTCATACGGCCATTCCAACGTTGTTTTTCTGAAGTACCTGTTCGGCACGATAACTCGATCGCACCATGGGTCCGGCGACCACTTCGAAGAAACCCTTATCCAGGCCCTCGCGCCGATACAGATCGAACTCATCCGGCGTCACGTAGCGTTCAACAGCAAGGTGATTCGGTGTCGGACGCAGATACTGGCCGAGCGTCAGGATGTCCACACCTGCTTCGCGAAGGTCGTCCATCGTGCGCATGATTTCATTGTCGCGCTCGCCCAGCCCCAGCATCAGGCTGGTCTTGGTCAACACACCTGGACGGTGTTGCTTGGCGTGACTCAGTACGGCTATCGTCTGGTCGTAGCCGGCGCGCGGATCACGCACCGGGTGGGTCAGGCGCCGGACCGTTTCAATGTTCTGTGCAAACACCTCGAGCCCCGAGTCCACGACGATCTCGACGTGCTCCAGGACACCGTTGAAATCCGGTGTCAGCGCCTCTACAGCCGTGCTCGGGTTTTGCTTTTTGATCTCGCGAACGCACTCAGCGTAATGCGATGCCCCGCCGTCTTCGAGATCGTCACGATCGACCGAGGTAATAACGACATATTCGAGACCCATGAGCTTGACCGCCCGGCCCGTATTGGCCGGTTCTTCCGCGTCGAGCCAGCCTTTGGGGTTACCTGTATCCACCGCGCAGAAACGACAGGCGCGCGTACAGACTGACCCCATGACCATGATCGTCGCGGTACCGGCATTCCAGCACTCACCGATATTCGGGCACATGCTCTCTTCGCAGACCGTACTCAGGCGATGCTCATTTACGATCTGGTTGACCGACGAGTAGCCCTTGCCCGAAGGCATCTTGGCACGCAGCCACTTCGGTTTTTGTCCTTTTACAAGCGGTTCGGCATCTCGACGTGTCTTGACGCCGTTCTTGATGGCTGAATAACCCACATCGGTTTTGTACTTGCTGCCGCTCTGGACGATCGGAATGCCGTGAAACTGCTTTTCGGTGTCTTTGCTCATGCCGGTTGCGATGCGTAAAAAAAGGGCACGCATTGTACCCCAAAAAAAAATCCCGGCCGAGGCCGGGAGAGTCAGGGGGAATTGGTGTTGCGCCAGAAGTGTTCAGTGCAATCGGGACCAGCTAACCAGTTTTACGGCGTTCTTCTGCAGGTCAAAATTGCGGGCCAGTACGGCCTCAATGTCACGCGTATCACTGTCCATATCCATCGGCTGACTTAATTCGATCACACCGCTGAATTCATTGCCGCCGCGGTACTGCGCGTCGGTCAAAATGAACTGTGTGTAGTATTTCGCGGACATGGCATAAGATTACGCCTGGCCCACGCTTCCATCTGTGAAACAGAGCACAAAATGCCGGATAAGACATAATTTGCTCCGCAATTTCTGCGACGCAACAATTGAGCGCTCGCACAACGACCGATCTGGGCGTAGAATCCGCGCATTTCGGGGACGCGGCGCACAGATTTTGCGCCCCAGCATATGTAATATTGGGTCCTAACTGCCTATCGCTTGGGCGGTTTTTGACTGAACCAACGCAGGAAACGATCACATGGCCGTACAGCAACGAATGGTACGTTGCGTCCTGATTGCCACATTATTGCTGGGTCTCGGCAATGCTCACGCACAGGACGAACTTAGAAAAACATTTTTCAAGGAAGCAGATGCCGCCAAGGCATCTGCAGATAGCGCCAACGCCCAGCTCCTGGCCCCACGCAGCTATTCGCGCGGCATGGATGAGTACAAGGACGCTGAGTTTGCGCTGGAGCGGGGCCGCAATATTGAGACCGTCCGTTCCAATGCGGCTGATGCCACACGCTACTTCAAGACGGCAACGACGGCTGCAGAATTAGCTGGTACGGCGCTGGCCCAGGTAATGAAAAGCCGCCAGGACGCCGCCAATGCACGCGCACCCGAGCTGTCCGGGGAAATCTGGCAACAGGCGCAGCGCACCTTTGGCGAAGCGATACGTCTGCTCGAACGCGGCGATCTGAAAGGGTCCAAGCGACGCGACATCGAAGCGACGAGCCTGTATCGGGACGCCGAACTCGTCGCGATCAAGGCGCGATATCTCAGTGAGACACGCCAGCTACTGGCCCAGGCCGACCGTGCCAGGGTTGGACGTTATGCGCCAATCACGCTCGGCAAAGCCAAGCAACTTCTCGCGGATGCCGAACGCGAACTGAATGAGAATCGCTACGACACTGACCTGCCCCGCAGCCTCGCGCGGCAAGCAAACTACGAGGCCAAGCACGCCATTTACCTGTCCGAGGTTGTGCGCAAGGTCCGCGACCGAGACCTGACGACCGAGCAACTCGTGCTGCAGTGGGAGAAGCCGCTGCGAGATGTATCAGGTGCCGCTGATGTCGTACCCGATATGGAAGATGGACCGAGTCGCCTGGCCGCTGAGCTGGTTGCCTATATCGAAATGAAGAACAACGAGAACCAGGCGCTGGGGCAGGAGAATTCGGAAAACGAGATGCGGCTAGCTGAAATGGAAGAAGAAATGGCAGCACTCGACGAACGCCTCGGCGGCGCGACGGCGGAGCGTGCGGCGCTTGTACAGCGCCTCGAGGCCCAGGCCCGCGTCAAGCAACAATTCCAACAAGTCGAGAAGATGTTCTCAGCGACCGAGGCGCGCGTGTTTCGCGAGGGTAACAACATCATCCTGCGTCTTACCGGCCTGACCTTCGACAGCGGTCAATCGCAAATCAAGCCGGAAAGTTTCGATTTGCTGGGCAAGGTCGAGAAAGCGATCGACGTTTTCCCGCGCAGTGAACTCATCATCGAGGGGCACACCGATTCATTTGGCGGTGACGACTTTAACCAGAAACTGTCGCAAGAGCGTGCCGAGTCTGTTCAACAGTACATGATCAACGCCATGCGCATTCCGACCTACCGACTGATCGCGACGGGCTACGGCGAAACGCGGCCAGTCGCGAGCAACGAAACCGAATCAGGGCGTAAGCGCAACCGGCGAATCGATATTGTCATTCGGCCGAATATTGAGGCGTCCTGACCGACGTCCACCAGTCTGCGACGATGCCGGCCGTTACCGAGTTTGCGAGGTAGCCATACTCGGCGTGGACATTCAGGACACCATCGAGGCGGAAATAGTTGTGCAGCTCGTGGTCTTCGATTGAGGACACCAATCCACAATCGACCATCGACTGGAAATCATCGGCCAGTACCGGGTCCACGGCCGTCAGGTCGCCAACCGCCGCCAGGTTGACCCAGCGATTGATGCCACCCGGGCAGCGGCTGTCGCCAACCTCGTGGTAGCCCTGCAGTCGACGTTGCACGAAGCGTTGTCCCAGCGGGCTACCCATCGTCAGCAACAAGTCGATGTCGACGTTGGCATCGGCGTGGCGGGACATCTGCCAGAGGCTATCCCAGGCAATGACCGACCCCATGCTGTGGGCGATCAACAGTACCGGTCGACCGGATTCGGCAGCGGAGCGCAGCGGCATCTTCAGCATTTGCCGCGTGTGCTCGGCAATTTCATTCTGGTTGCGCTGGTAGCGGCGCAGGTCGCGCAGATGTAACTCGAGGCGGTCGTTGGTCATGTGCGGAATCAGGAAAGGCATGACGTCGGCGGCGGAGAATGCCAGGCGTGCGAGCCGACGCTTCCAGGAGCTCGCCTCAGCCTTATCTGCCGTGCTGGCCTCGGCCTGCACAATGACCGCCTCTATCGCCGCCGCGTCCAACCCGATATCCCGGTGTTCACGGTAGAAATCGTAGGTCCACGACACAACGTCGAAACAGTGCAGGTTTGCGGCAATATCCAGCGCCACTTTTTCATCGTGACGCCTGAGACCGGCCAGTAGACAACGAAACAACGCGTCTCGATGAGCTTTGGGTTCGGGCTTGGGCAATAGCCCCGGAACATAGAGGATAAGGGGTCGGCCAGTCACGACTGAATACCCAATAAGGCCAACAAATCACCGATGTCCTTGACGATGCCGTCAGGACGCTGCAGGTGGTCCGGCCAGTCGTCGCCGTGGCGATTGACCCACACCGACCTGAGCCCGGCGTTGATCGCACCGACAACATCAGCTTCAGGATGGTCGCCAACATGTAAGGTCTCATGACTCTGCGCACCGCCCGTTCTCACGGCAACATCGAAGATCTCACGATCCGGCTTCGCCGCACCTGCCACTGATGCCGAAACGACGTCATCGAAAAGATCGCGAATTCCGATTGTGTCGAGATTGGCGTTGCCATTAGTTACGGCAATGACCCGGTATTTTTCGCCCAGCGCGCTGAGCGCGGGACGCACTTCGGGAAATACTTCAACATCGTTGCGATAGGCGCTGAACAACGCCATTGCGCCATCAACGGGCGCCTCCCCATAGCCCGCCGCCGCGCTAACCTCGCTCAGCACCTTGCGGCGCAGGAACGTGAAGTCATGACTTTTGTCCCGGTTTTCAGTCGCGACGTTCTCGCGCATGTGCAGCAGTTCTTCTGGCGAGAAACGCTCAGTTATGCGCGGGTAGTGCTCCTGCAACCACGCGTAAAGCGCCTTTTCTGCGCGAACGATCACGGGGTGAATAGCCCAGAGCGTGTCATCGAGATCGAGCGTTATTGTGCGAATGTCCTGCATAGGTGAATATTGTGGCATGAAATACTTACACACGATGGTACGCGTCAAAGATGTTGGCGATTCGCTCGCTTTCTACTGCGATTTGCTGGGGCTCGTAGAACTGCGTCGCTACGACAGCGAACAGGGCCGCTTCACGCTGGTTTTCCTCGCCGCCCCGGGCGATGAGGACGCACAAGTCGAACTGACCTGGAACTGGGATCCGGAAGACTACGATGAAGGGCGCAATTTCGGGCACCTCGCGTATGAAGTTGATGACATTTATGCACTTTGCCAACGGCTGATGGACGGTGGTGTCACGATCAGTCGACCACCGCGGGACGGCCGCATGGCCTTCGTCCGTTCACCGGACAACATCTCTATCGAATTATTGCAAAAGGGCGACGCCCTGCCCGCACAGGAACCGTGGGCCTCGATGGAAAACTCCGGACACTGGTAGTCAGCCAGCAGGCATCAGCGGCGGCAGTTGCTCGTGGTCTTCGGATGAATCGTCCCTGAGGACGGAGAATGAGCGGATCGCGGTGGCAAGCGCATCGCCATCGAACTCACCACGCCTTGGCCCGTAACTAAGACTCGAAAACGCGTCGAGTTCACCGGCAAGGTCCGGTGATACGCGACTTGCCAATGCGCCGATACTGCGTGGTGTATTTTCCGGCCATTCAAGTGCCGCCCATTCCAGCAACGATTGTTTAACTCCTGCGGCGTCTCCGGCACGTGCGGCCTTGCGCGCGGACTTCAGCAGTCGTGACTGCCGTTTGTGCAGGGGCACAGGCGCCGGCTCACGCGGCTCTCGTTTGGTTGGTCGCGATGTCCACCACCACGCCAGCAGCGTTACGAGCCATACGGCAGCCAGCAGTTCGCTGACACGTCGCCAGAATGCGTCGGGCATGGCCGGCTCTGCCGCACCGCCTACAGGTTCTGCTTCCGGCGCCGTCTCGGGTTCCGGCGCGGGCGGAGGTGCCTCGCCCGAAGGCAGAATCCTGATGATTCTCTCGGGCAATCTTGCTACCTCCCACTTGGAAGCCTCGGTGTTCCACCAGGGCACCTCGAGCGCCGGCAATATGGCGCCCACTCCGGGAGTTACGCCAATCATTGCGTACTGGTCCTTGCGAATACCTCGTATGCCGCCGGACTCGATGCGGCGGCTGAGCTCGGGCTTGTCTGGATAGACGTTGATGCCATCTGCCATCGGCACATCCAGAGCCGGAATCTGGGTCTCGAGCTGCCCCAGCGCACTGATGGTGACGTGGCGCGTCAGCGGCTCGCCGGCTTTGACCTCTTCCGGATCTCGTGACCAGTCCTCGCTGAGCTGCAAGTCGCGCGCAGGCAGCCAAACCGCATCCGGAAACTCAGCTGGACGCGGTGGAATTGGCTGCACCGTGATGACCTGGGGCTCCGATTCAAAGACCTTGCGACCTGTGATGCGGCCATTTCTCAATACACGTGCCTCAAAGCGAGCCGGCGAGATTTCGATGCTGCCGCTTTCCTGCGGATACAACGCGTATACCCGTTCGACAACGTTATACGCCGTGCCATCGATGACGGCCTCGTAGCTGCGATCATCTCCTGCTGTTTCGCTGAGCACTTCCACACCGGTGACCGTGGGGTCCCGCAAAGCCGGCTGGCGGGTCGCTACCGACCGATAGATTTTGATCGTCAGGAGGACCTGGGCCTGCACGTAGGTCTCGTTGAAATCGACTTCACTCGTCAGGAACACCTCGGCGACACCCGGTGGCGCGTAGCTGGGCTCGCTTACTGTAATAAGCAGCGGGTCGCTTTGCTCAGTTCCGACAGAGACCGGCGGAATCGTAATCCTACCGGCGCTCTTCGGCATCAGCACATACGTCCAGGTCTTGCTGCGTCGAATCTGGCCATTAACAATCGTCGTATTGCTGAGCTGGCTAGGCTGCCCAATATAAAAGTCCTGCTCGAGGACCGAAATATCCGGCTGCAGATCGATGTTTGCATCCGTGATGACCTCGAGCGTGAAAGACTCATTCAGCTCGATGTCCGCGCGATCAACGCGCGTCACCACAGCGGCAAACGACTGCACAGAAAGTAGCAGTACCGATAATGTAATCCACGCTGTCTGTCGCAGCTTGTTCCCTACCACGGTTGCACCTCGTCGTCCGGCCAGGTGTTGTTGCCATCCTGGTCCTTGCCGGTCTTTTGATATTGATAGCGGAACTTGCGCCGCAGCAGGCCACCCGGATCGTTAGGGATGCGCCGCAACCATTGCTCCATTGCCTGTTGTTGTTCCTGCTCACGCCGCAAGGCTTCGAGTTCTTCGGGCGTTAACTGTTGCTGAGCCATTTGCTGCTCGTTCTGCGCGGCTTCCTCGGCGGCGCGTTGCAGTTCTTCCTGCAGGGCCTCGAGGTCTTCCTCGATTGCCTCCTGCTCATCGCGCTGCGAGGCGTCACCCTCCTCCGACTGACTGTCCGACTGCGAGTTGCTATCCTCACTTTGCTGCTGCGACTCGCTCTCACTGTCCGACTGCTCGCCCTCACCCTGTTGCTCGGATGACTCCTGCTGGTCGCCTTCTTGTTGTTGCTGTTGTTGTTCCTGCACCTGCTTCAGGAGGTCGCGATTGTACTCCGCGTCTTCATTCTCCGGTTCAAGCTCCAATACCTGCTCGTAAGCGTCGATCGCTGATTCAAACTCTCCCTGGCGAGCCATCGCATTGCCGAGGTTATAGAGGTTGCGTGTATCTTCCTGCTCAGCAAATGTGGCGGCGCTTGCCTCGTAATCCGCCGCGCGATACTTCGCGACGGCCTGCCAGTCCGGATTCTCGAACAGGTCAGCCGCATCAGCCGCAGCACCCTCGTCGAGCAGTTGCTGAGCCTGCTGGTCTTTCGTCTGCCAGAGGTCGCTCCAAGCTGATGCTTGTGCTTCGTCGCCGAATGGCAGGATGAATAAGAGAATGACTGCTATATATCCGCGCCGAAACGCCATCGCGGCAAGTGGCAACAGCAACAGCACGAGCCAGGGGCCCTCTTCTCTCCAATGGTCAGTCGCAAGGTTCTCGTCACCCGCCTGCCGGCCGCTCGCCTCTCCGCTCAACAGGTAGTCCAGGTCGCGATCATCGGTCGACAGTACTGAGAACCGCCCGCCGCCCGCCGCTGCGAGCCCTCGCAGCGAATGTTCCTCGAGACGCGGCACCGCGATATTGCCAGACTGGTCCGTAACAAAACCGCCACTGACTCGCGGGATCGGCGCGCCTTCGGCCGTGCCGACCGCGAGTATTGACAGCGTGAACCCGGAACCTTTGAGGTCACGGGCGATGCGTTCGGCTGCCGGTGACGAACTGCCGTCAGTGATTAGCAGAATTTCACCAACGCCTGCGCCCGCCTGCTCCAGTAATTGCCGGCCTTTGTTGATAGCGGCAATCGGATAACTGCCGCGACTCGGCATGATGTCGGTGCTCAGGCTGTTGACGAGTGCAGCGATAGTGTCATTGTCCGTTGTTAACGGCGTCACCGTGAACGCGTTGGCCGAGTACACGACGAGTGCGGTCTGGCCGCTGCCCCGCCGCTCCAGCATGTCGAGAATCTTCAGGCGTGCCCGTATCAGGCGGCTCGGCGCGATGTCCTGCGCGTCCATCGAACGCGACAGGTCGAGAGCAATGACGAGCGCCTGGTCGGAGCGAAATACGGGTTGTTCGACGCGCTGCCAGGCCGGGCCCGCAATCGCAACTGCCGCGATCACTCCGCCGAGCCCAAGCAACCACCAGCGATAATCAGCACGGCGGTTCGCGCTGCGCGACAGCACGTGCGGTGCGAGTGCGGCATCCACAACGTGCTGCCAGCTTCCCGGACCAAGCTGGCGCCGTGCGAGCAAAATCGTACAGGCGACCACAGCCGGGACGGCCCAGAGCCACTCAGGGCGCAGGAAGTGAAACTCAGCCAGCATCGGATTCTGCTCCGGCGAGACGCCGCAGTGCGAAGCTCTGCAGCAGGCTGACGATACAAAGCAGACCGGCCAGCGCGAACGCGCCACCGAGCGGCCAGTAATACAGTGATTTGACGGGACGAAAGCCCGCCTCGGGTTCGTCGACGGGCTCGAGCTCATCGACAAGCCGGTAGATATCCTGCAACCCGGCCGTGTCCTTGGCGCGAAAATAACGGCCCCCGGTCATCTCGGCGATGCCGGTCAATGTCTCTTCATCAAGATCCGCTGACGGGTTTATGTTGCGGTTGCCGCCAATCAATGACGACACTTGCATCTGCTCGGCGCCGATACCAATGGTGTAGATGCGCAGGCCGACTTGCTGCGCAAGTTGCGCCGCTTTCATCGGCTCAATCTCACCGGCCGTATTGGCGCCATCGGTCAGCAACACGAGAACCTGTTCGCTCGCATCGACTTGTTGGTCATGGATGCGTTTGACCGCGAGCGTTATAGCGTCGCCGATGGCCGTCTTCTCACCGGCAAGACCGATAAATGCTTCAAGCAGCAGCACTTTGACCGTTTCCCGATCGAGTGTCAGAGGTACCTGCAGGTACGCGCGTTCGCCAAACAGGATGAGCCCGATTCGATCGCCTTCGCGGCGGCTGATGAAGTCACTCGCCACCGCTTTCGTAGCGGTCAGCCGGTCAACGCGACGGCTGCCCAGTTCGAAGTCTTTCTGGTCCATGCTGCCCGACAGATCGACGGCGAGCATGAGGTTGCGACCGGACACCGGCACATCGAGTTCATCGCCGATGCGTTCGGGCCGGGCTGCTGCCACGACCAGTAGAATCCACGCAGTTGCTGCCAGCCAGAAGCGCCAACTCAACAGGCGCTCACTCTGAGGCCTTTGCGACAAGACCGAAAAAAGTGACAACGTTGGCACCTTGAGACCCGCATCCTGCAAGGTCGGCGACTCCGACATCAGCATGCGAGCGATGAACGGTAACGGCAACGCGAGCATTGCCCACGGCCAGGCCAACGACCACATCAGCGACGTCCTCCGACCGGCGTTGCCAGGCGCTGGCGTACGGCCGCCATGACATCGACCAGCTCGAACGCCGACAGGTCATCGTCGGGCCTGCGGTATGGCAACTCGAGCAGCTTGCGCCCGGTGGCGTTCATGAAACGGGGTTGATCGAGGTCGCGATCCAGCCATTCGAGCCAGGCATCACCGGTCAGGCCCGCGACGTCCTGACGAGGGGCGTACGCGAGCATCGTACGTCTCAGCAATTCCGAGACGTCGCTACTAAACGCCACGGTGTCACGGTGTTGCTCGAATGCCACCGTCAGTTCATTGAGTTGTCGCAGCGCATGGCGGCGCGCCGCGCCACGGGCTCGCGTGTTGAGATACAGCCGAAACAGGTAAATGAGCCCGCCAGCGACGAGGGCAATGACGACCCACCAGCCAGGAGCAAGAGGCCACCAGCCGATCACCTCGGGTAAATGCAGGTCGCGCAGCGGAATCTGCTCGGGATCCATCAGTGCCTCCTGCGGCCGAGTGCCGTCTGCAGCGCCGTCACCGGATCGTCCTCAGTGGAGAGTGGCATCAGGTGCACGCCGTAACGCTTGCAGAAAGCCTCGAGTTCCTGAGCGCGCGTCTGGAATGCCTCGCGGTAGTCTTTGCGCGCAGCTTTGGCCACCGTATCAATGGCCAGCTCGTTGTCATTTGAGACGAGACGATAGCGACCTGGCGGCGGCAACTGTCTCTCCAGCGGATCATTGAGAAATACTGCAAGCACTTCGTTGTGGCGCGCTACGCTCGACAGATACGACTGCGCACCGCGCGAGAAACCGACGAAGTCGCTCAAAACAACGACCAGACTGCCGGGACGCGCAACCCTGCGCAGCGATGACATCGCCTGGGTCAGTGGTTCGGTGTCATCACTGGCGAGATAGCGATTGCCCCAGTCAGGGTGCTCGGCGAGCTGGTGGACAAAACGCAGCGCCGCCTGCCGGCCGAGACGCGGTTTGAGTTCACGATGTGTGGTATCACCGAAAATCAGGCCACCCAGCCGATCGCCGCGATGGTGGGCGGCCCATGACAGGAGCGCCGCGGCGCGGCTGGCGTTGACTGACTTAAAGCAGCCGCGTGTCGCGAAATGCATATTCGCACGCAAATCGACGACAATGAGTACCGGCCGCTCGCGCTCTTCGCGGAACAGTTTGGTATACGCCGTTGCGCTGCGCGCTGTGACGCGCCAGTCGATGCTGCGTGGATCGTCTCCGGGTTGATAGGGCCGGGACTCGTCGAATTCCATGCCACGACCACGGAAATGCGACACGTAAGCGCCGGTTTGCAGTGATTTGACGCGCACGACATCCAGGGCAATCGCGCGCGCAGGCGCGTTGAGCCGGATCAGGCCGGACTGGCTCACGCTGACGGGCGATGCGTCTTCGGGCAAATGATCGAGCAGTGCCATTGGCGTTCCGCTTAGGGTACTCCGACGCCGCTGAGCAGGCGCTCGATGATGGAGTTTTCGCTGACACCGTCTGCCTCCGCCTCGAAGCTCAGCACGATGCGGTGGCGCAGCACATCTGCCGCGACGCCCTGGATGTCTTCAGGGCCAACGAAATCACGACCGGCGAGCCAGGCGCGCGCACGCGCTGCCCGGTCGATACCCATGCTGGCGCGCGGGCTTGCGCCGTACATGACCTGACCGTCGAGAGACTCGTCGACACGACCCGGATCGCGTGTCGCGACCACCAGGTTGACGATGTACTCCTCGAGCTCGTCGGCGAGATGCAGGCCCAGGATGTCCTGGCGTGCCTGCATGATCGATCCCATCGACAGCAGTTCGGGCGGTCGGAAGGCGTCCCGTTCACCGGCTTTTGCTTCATCCCGGTTCAATACCAGAATCCGGCGCTCGTCTTCGATGGTCGGGTAACCGACTTCGACGTGCAGCAGGAATCGATCGAGCTGCGCTTCGGGTAGCGGATACGTACCTTCCTGCTCGATCGGGTTCTGCGTCGCCATAACCATGAACAGGTCTTCGAGCCCGTAACTCCGGGCACCGACCGTGATCTGGCGCTCTTCCATCGCCTCCAGCAGCGCGGACTGTACTTTGGCCGGCGCGCGGTTGATCTCGTCGGCGAGAATCAGGTTGTGAAACAACGGCCCCTTGCGGAACTCGAAGGTGCCCTCCTGCGGGCGGTAAATATCGGTGCCGGTCAGATCGGCCGGCAGCAGGTCCGGCGTGAACTGCAGACGATGAAAATCTCCCTCGATACTCTCGGCGAGAACCTTGATGGCTCGGGTCTTGGCCAGTCCCGGCGCACCTTCTACCAACAGGTGGCCATCACACAGCAAGGCGATCAACATGCGATTAATGAGGTGTGACTGCCCGATGATCAGGCTGCTCGCATGCGCCTCAAGCTGTTGGAATTGTTCTACGACGCTCATCAATTACTCCGGTCAAAAATCGGCGTGCCATTTTAGAGAGGATGCGTGGGAGAGCCAACCAGTCGCTGCTTTTTTTGCGAATGTCAGGCCCACTTCGGTAATAATGCTCCCTCTTCGGACATGAACCGACCCGGACCATTGCAGATAATTCAGAAAAAATGCGCGCCATCGCGCTCTTTTGTGTCTCTCGAGGGCCTGTTCCTCACTGTGCTGGCGCTGCTTGCGGCATGCGAACCGGCCACAGAATCGGAACCCATTGCGGCGATCGCGCCCGGGGAAGAACCTGTCCTGCTGTGCGGCAACGAGGGTCACCTCTCGACCGAGTTATACGGCGCGGTGGCCGTCCGTGTGGACTGGAACAAGAATGATCTGGAATGCGCGGGAATGCCGAGGCCTGAGGGCCGGGGTGCCCGGCTGCGATTCGCCGCCAAATCCGCCGATGGTGATCTGCAACTCGCTATCATCATCGCTATTCCGGACCTGGAGCGCGATGCGCCACTGGGGGAATTCAGCGCTAACGTCACCCTGATAGACGAAGGCAACGGGCGCTTCTTCAGTACACCGGATCTCAACAACTGCCTGACTGATATTGCGTCCATGAGCGGAGTCGATGACTCGGGTGACCGCTACTCGATCACCGGAGAACTGTACTGCGTGTCGCCACTACCCGAGATCAATGGTAATTCGAGTGTATCGATCCCCAAAATGCTGTTTTCCGGCTTGCTCGACTGGAGTGCCTCGTGAGGCGCTGGATCGTGGCTGCCGCGATTGCAGCCCTGGCCTGCACAGCAGCAGTCGCCGATGAAGAACTCGACAAGCGCTTTGGCAAGGACGTCCTCATCATTGAAGCCGGCGCTCACGGCTGCCATCGCTTCGACATTTACGTCGCGGCGGACAACACGCAACGAAGCCGGGGCCTGATGTTCGTACGTGACCTTGCGGCGACCACCGGTATGCTTTTCATCTACAACAACGAGCCCGCCTCGATGTGGATGAAGAACACGTTCATTTCGCTCGATATACTCTTCATTCGCAGGGATGGCACGGTGTCGTCGATTGCCCACCACACCGAGCCGCAATCCCTGCGCTCTATCTATTCAATCGAGCCCATCTCCTTCGTGCTCGAACTCAACGCCGGCACTGCCGAGCGCCTCGTCATTGACGAGAACAGCCGCATTTACTGGGAGCCCGCTCATGGCGATGTCGAATAACCAGCGGACAGTCACCGTATTCATCGGCGCCACTGCCCTCACCGGCATTGCTGCCGCGGCGTACCTGGCGATCGCCGGCGTGGGCGACGACAGTATCCGACTCTCACTGCGCGTGAGTGGACGTATTGCGTTCGTCATTCTACTTGTCGTGTTCGCGGCACGGCCGTTACAGCAATTGCTCAAGGCGCCCTGGACGGCAAAATTACTGCGCAATCGGAAGTTGTTCGGCGTTGCCTTTGCAGGCATTCACACCGCGCACCTGGGCCTCATTCTGATTCGGATGAATCAACTGCCCGACTTCGGAGTCAGCTTTGAGAAAAACCTGCCCGGGATGTTCGTCTACGCCTTCATTTTCGCGATGTTGATTACGTCGTTCGACGGCCCGGCCCGTGCCCTTGGCAAGAAACCGTGGAAGGCCCTGCACAAGGTCGGGTTGTTCTTCCTGGTATACGCTTTTGCCCAATCTCAGTTACCGCAATCACTTGACCAACTTGAGTTAGTCAACGGCCTGCTGACTGCATTGGCGGCGGTCGCGCTCGTAATTCGAATCGCAGCGTTTCTGATGAACCGCAAGAAACCGCAGTTGTAGGAGCGCTGCTTGCAGCGCGACCACTTTTTCGCACGACACGGCGCAACGGGGCATTTATCTCCCTCATGGCTCGCTATCGCTGCGCTTTACCTCGGTCGCCAAACACCCTGGTCTCGAGCCTGTGTGGCAACGAGCTACAAGACGGCGGCGATAGAGTCGGACAGGTAGCCGACGTTGTCTTCGGTGATGCCGGCCACGTTGATGCGACTTGTGTCGACCAGATAAATCCCGAATTCTCTCTTAAGGCGCTCGACGTGCTCCGGCGTTATGCCCAAGTAGCAAAACATCCCATTGGCGCGTACCAGGTGCGAAAAATCGCGATCGGGTGTCTTCTCGACCAGCGCATCGTTTAGCAACACTCGCATGCTCTGCAGGCGATCCCGCATTTTCTTGACCTCGTCGAGCCACTCCGCGTGTAGCTCGGAGTCATTGAGAATCATGCTGACAACAGCGGCGCCATGGTCTGGCGGCAAAGAGTACAGCGTTCGTACGTAATTGTTCACCTGGCTCGAAACAATGTCGCGCGTCGTCGTGTCGGCGCTCAGGTGTGACAGAGATCCGACGCGATCACGGTACAGACCGAAATTCTTGGAACAGGAATTTGACACGATCATTTCCGGCACACGCGGCGCAAGCTCCCGAATCACGTAGTTGTCGTCACTAATGCCGCGCGCAAATCCCTGGTAGGCGATATCGACGAACGGCAGCAAATCGCGCTCGACAATCACGTCCATGATCGCCTGCCACTCGTCTTCGGTCGGATCGAGGCCGGACGGATTGTGGCAGCAAGAGTGCAGCAACACGACATCGCCTTTTGGAGCGCCACGCAATGTCTCGAGCATTGCGTCGATCTCGATAACATGACGCTGCGTGTCGTAATACGGGTACGACTTCAGTTCCAGCCCTGCCCCACCCAGCAGGGGCACGTGGTTCACCCAGGTTGGATCACTGACCCAGACAGTGACTGCATCCTTCGCCCGAAGCAACATGCCCGCCGCGACGCGCAGCGACCCCGATCCACCGGGTGTCTGAATCGTCACCAGACGATCGTCTGACGCCGCACCAGCAAATGTCATCGCCTGCATGGCTGCATTGAACGTTGGTTCGCCGGCCGTACTGATATAAGACTTGGTCGTTTGCGTCTCGACCAGATGGCGCTCAGCCTTCTTGACGGTATTGAGCACCGGTGTCTCGCCGGCGGCGTTGCGGTATACGCCGACGCCGAGATCGATTTTCTCGGGCCGGGAATCATTGCGATGTTCGGCGATCAGGCCAAGAATGGCGTCCGCCGGCATCGTTTGCAGCGTTTCGAACAAGGTGGTCTCCGTCTCAGGCCGCTTACAGCGTGTCGATGGGCGTCTTCAAATACGCGATGCCATTCTCTTCGGCGTCGGGAAGATGCCCTGCCCGAATGTTGACCTGAATTGACGGCACAATCAACGCCGGCAAGTTCAGCGTCGCATCGCGCTCGAGTCGCATTGCCGTAAACCCGGTTTTGTCGACATCCTTGTTGACGTGGATGTTGCTCGCACGTTGCTCATCGACAGTGCATTCCCAGCGCAACTCGCGCCCACCCGGCATGTAGTCGTGACACATGAACAGGCGTGTATCTCCGGGCAGAGACAGAACTCGTTGAATCGAGTCGAAGAGCAGTTCAGCATCGCCGCCTGGGAAATCGCAGCGTGCCGAGCCAAAGTCCGGCATAAACATGCTGTCACCGACGAACACGGCCGAGCCGACCCGGTAACTGATGCTGTCGTTGGTGTGTCCGGGCGTCGCAATGACCTCACAAGCGAGTTCACCGATATTGAACGTATCGCCGTCCGAAAACAGGCGATCGAACTGATGGCCATCGGCCGCGAAGTCATCGCCGAGATTAAACACCGGCCCGAAGTGCGCCTGCACCTCGCGAATGCCCTCGCCAATCGCGACGGAGCCGCCGATCTTCGACTTTATGTACTGCGCACCGGTCAGGTGATCAGCATGCGCATGGGTCTCGAGTATCCACTCCAGCCCCAGTTTCTCTTTGTGCACGTATTCGATGATGACGTCAGAAGGCGCCGTGTCGAGGCGACCTGACACCATCGAATAGCCCACGACCGGATCGACTACCGCGGCGTGGCCGCTCTGCTCATCTGAGATGACATAGCTCAACGTTCCTGTTGGCTCGTCGTAAAAATGCTGGATGCGTGGGTTACTCATCGATTCAAAAACGCCGGCACGAGTGCCGGCGTTTCCTGGTCATCGATCAAATGCGATCAAACCTTGGGTGCCCAGACCGAACACCAACCTTTTGCGGCAACGGCTTTACCCGGGAAGATCTGGCACGGGCGCCATTCGTCGCCGTCGTTGCCCTGAATCAACGCGCAGTTGACGCAGGTCTGGTCGGCGGCCGGGTTGGCACGCGTTGCGGGGTCAACCGTGCTGGCGTCGTGCGTATACTTCATGGCGCCGGCCATGGCATCGTCTTCGGCGAGATGCGGCATTTCCTGTGCAAACGCTCTGCGTCCGGGGTTTGCCAGGGTGCCGGCAACGGCTACGGCTGATAATTGGATAAATTTGCGACGGGCAATCTTGCTCAACGGAGTCTCCTTTAATATTCGCTGGCTGGCCCGGAACCTGTCCGGGGCCAAGCATTCTAAAACGATAATGATCAAACTGCGACGAATTGTAGACGATGTTTCTGAACGGCAGCATAACGGGAAACGCTTACGGCGCCAGGACACACACTTGTTGAGAACGATTATCATTAAGCTGCTGTCGCTGGTGGCGTTTTTTGCGGCCACGGGTGCTACGGCGGCGACGCACGAGTACGTGGTAACACTTGCTGAAGACCTGCGGCAAATTGAGGTCGTGGCGCGATTTGGTTCGGCAGTGGCAGACGTATCCGCACGCTCGCGCAGTGCCGGTAAATTCCTGATCAGCGCGCATGACTGTGACCGTGACAGTGCGCTACCGGTTGCGCCACGCCTGGTTATTCCCAGCGACGGCATTCGTTGCCTCGCCTATCGCGTTGATATCGAGAAGGCGGCCAGGCTGGACAGACGCTACAACCAGACTGATGCGAATACACTCATTGTGCGAATTCCACTCTGGATGTGGCGTCCGCGATTGGGTGGCGCAGACGACGTCATCGTTTCGTTCGAATTGCCTCACGGTGTCGATGTGTCGGTGCCGTGGCAGCCGCTGGCCGGTCGCGATCACGCCTTCCGACTGACGTCTTCACCGCAAAGCGGCTCGGCCATCGCGGTTTTCGGGAAGTTTGCGGCCGAGACAGTGAGTGTTGCGGATGTCGATCTGCGCATTGTGTCAATACCGTCACGCGCTAACCTGATCGGTCCCGAGGTTGTCGACTGGACCCGCAAAACGGCAGAACACATCACCCTTGCCTATGGTCGTTTCCCGAACCCACATGCTCGCGTGCTGTTACTGCCGGTTGCAAACCGGCGCGGCGAATCGGCTGTTCAGTTTGGACGGGTTGTCCGCGATGGTGGCGAGACAATTGAACTAATGGTCGATCCAAGCAAGCCCGAGGAATCATTCCTCGGCGACTGGACGGCCACGCATGAATTCTCGCACCTGATGCTGCCGTATATTAATCGCGACGAACGCTGGATTTCCGAAGGCTTTGCGCAGTACTACCAGAATATCCTGCTCGCCCGTGCCGGGCGTTACACGCCACGGATTGCGTGGCAGAAGCTTAGTAGTGGGCTCGAGCGTGGCCGTGAATCGGCCCCTGATCTTTCACCAAACGAAGCGGCCGGTGGCGAGGAACGCAACACGCGGATGAAGGTCTATTGGAGCGGTGCCGCGCTGGCCTTGTTGGCGGACGTCGAATTAAGGCGTCGCTCAGCTGGCAAGGAGTCGCTCGATCACGTCCTTGGGCGCTTTCAGTCGTGCTGCCTGCCGTCCCGGCGAACCTGGACCGGCATGGAGCTGTTCGAGAAATTTGACTCCCTCATTGAGGAACCCCTGTTCGTAGACCTGTACCAGCGCTATGCCGATGCGGCCGGGTTTCCCTCGTTCCGGCCATTGCTCGACCAGCTCGGCATCATTGTGGCCGGGCAGGATGTCCATTTCGCGGATGATGCCGAGCTGGTCGAAATTCGAGATTCACTGACAGCGCGGCGATATACTGCCGAGTCGGGCAAGTAACAGTGTCAGCACTATGGCTGCAAGTAGTAACGCAGTTGATATCAGCAGAGTTTCGATCGGCCGGCGGACAACACAAAGCGACAGTGTTGCCGTCGAGGAGCCGCTCGAGATCCGTCTTGGGTTTTCGACGCCCGATGGCCGTGCGACGCGTAGCATTGCGATCACGATGCGCACTCCCGGTAATGACCATGAGCTTGCAGCCGGATTCCTGTTTGGTGAGTCGATCGTGCACGAGGCCGGTGATATTTCGTCGATCGAACACTGCGAGCCGCCGGCGCCCGATAGCGGCAACCACAATGTGGTTCGCGTCGAACTCGCCCCGGATGTCGAGGTAGATCTCGGCCGCCTGCAGCGCCATTTCTACACGACATCGAGCTGCGGCGTCTGCGGCAAGACCTCACTGGACGCATTACGTGTCATTGGCGTTGAGCCCCTCGGTGACAATTCCGCCTCGTTTGGCACAGCGACGCTGACCAGCATTCCGGACAAGCTGCGTAGCGCGCAAGTCACATTCGATGAGACCGGTGGGCTGCATGCCGCCGCTGCCTTCGATTCGGCAGGGAATCTCCTCGTGACAATGGAGGATGTCGGGCGGCACAATGCGGTCGACAAAGTCATCGGTTCTCTTTTCCTGCAGGGCCGGTTGCCTGGCGCAGAACTCGGCATCATGGTATCCGGGCGTGCCAGCTTCGAGTTGACACAGAAAGCGTTGGTCGCAGGCATGCCACTGCTGGCCGCAGTGAGCGCGCCATCCAGTCTTGCCGTACAACTGGCCAGCGAATTCGATTTAACGCTGGTTGGTTTCCTTCGTGGCGAGACGTTTAATATTTACTCTGGACAACAACGGATCACGGAATGACACGCGAGCCATACGACAACAAGACTGCGAGCGATATCGTCGCGAGCTTTGATGCACGACCCGAGATGCTGGTGCAAATTCTGCACGCGTTTGTTAACAGATTTGCGTGGATTTCCGAAGACGCCATTCGCCAACTGGCGGCAGAGCTCAACCTGTCCCGTGCCGAGGTCCACGGCGTGGTCAGCTATTACCACGACTTTCGCACCGAAGCGCCCGGTAAGCACATCGTCAAGATCTGCGAGGCCGAGGCTTGCCAGGCAATGGGCAGCCGCAAGCTGTCGGCGTACGCTAGCGCCAGCCTCGATGGCGAGGATGTCACGCTCGAGCCCGTGTACTGCCTCGGTAACTGCGCCTGTTCGCCCGCGGTAATGGTCGACGGCAAGACTTACGGTCGGGTAAGCAACGAACGATTTGACGAAATCATGGCTTCGCTCGGGGAGTCCGGCTGATGACAACAAAAGTCTATGTCCCGCGCGAGACAGCAGCAGTATCCGTCGGTGCCGACGATGTCGCCATCGCGATCGCTCGCTGCGCCAAGGAAAACAGCGAGAGCATCGAGCTCGTACGAAACGGTTCCTGGGGCGCGACCTGGCTCGAACCACTGGTTGAGGTCCTTGTCGACGACAAGCGAATCGCCTATGGCAATGTCGCGGGGGGCGATGTGCCCGCGCTGTTCGATGCCGACTTCCTGCGCGGTGGCGAGCACGACAGCCGTCTCGGCGCGATCAACGACATCCCCTACCTGATCAACCAGGATCGCTGGACGTTCTGGCGCTGCGGCCTCATCGAGCCGCTCAACATCGATGACTTCCGGGCACACCAGGGATTCAAGGCATTCGAGAAAGCCGTCGAGATGGGAGCAGAAGCGGTTATTGAAGCCGTAAAGACATCGGGCCTGCGCGGTCGTGGTGGCGCGGGTTTTCCAGCGGGTATCAAGTGGCAGACCGTCGCCGACGCAGAGGGCGAGCAGAAGTACATCGCCTGCAACGCCGACGAGGGCGACAGCGGTACGTTCTCCGATCGCATCCTGATGGAGGGCGATCCGCTCGGACTGATCGAGGGCATGATGATCGCGGGCTTCGCGGTCGGCGCGACGCGCGGCTACATCTATCTGCGCTCCGAGTATCCGCTCACGCATTCGATACTGTCGCGTGCCATCGATACTGCGCGTGACGCGGGCTGGTTGGGCGAGAACATCCAGGACAGCGGCTTCGACTTCGATATCGAACTGCACCTTGGAGCGGGCTCCTATGTCTGTGGTGAAGAAACCGCGATGCTCGAAAGCCTCGAAGGCAAGCAGGGTATCGTGCGCTACAAGCCGCCACTGCCGGCGCACGAAGGTCTGTTCGGCGCACCGACTGTCGTCAACAACGTCGTGACGCTCGCGTCAGTGGCCAACATCATGAATCTCGGCGGCGAGAAATATGCGTCGTTTGGCGTCAATCGATCGAAAGGCACGCTCGCCTTTCAGCTTGCGGGCAACATCAAACGCGGTGGCCTCGTCGAAAAAGGCTTCGGCATTACGCTGCGCGAGCTGATCGAAGACTGGGGCGGCGGAACTGCCAGTGGTCGGCCCGTCAAAGCCGTGCAGGTTGGCGGACCGCTCGGTGCCTACATACCCGCAGAGCAGCTCGACACGCCGCTCGACTACGAGGCCTTCATTGAAATTGGTGCCATGGTCGGGCACGGCGGCATCGTCGTCTTCGACGACACCGCGAATATGGCGCAACAAGCTCGTTTTGCGATGGAATTCTGCGCGATCGAGTCCTGCGGCAAATGCACACCGTGTCGCATTGGCTCGACACGTGGCGTCGAGGTCATAGACCGCATGGTTACAGGTGTAGAGCGCGAAGCGAACTATGACCTGCTGGTCGAATTGTGCGACACGATGGAGGATGCGTCGTTATGTGCAATGGGTGGAATGACACCCTTTCCGGTGCGCAGTGTCTTAAAATACTTCTCTGAAGATTTCTCGTCTGCTGTGGGGGCTGACGAATGAACAGAGTCAGACAGGAAGACCTCGGCACACCGGCATCCAGCAGCACGGATACGATACAGGTCGAGATTGATGGGCTGCCCGCGACCGTAAAGGCCGGGACCAGCATCCTGCGTGCGGCGCGCGAGTCCGGTGTCGACATTCCGAAGCTGTGCGCTACCGACAGTCTCAAACCATTCGGCTCATGCCGCATGTGCCTCGTCGAAGTCGAGGGTCGCAAAGGGTACCCCGCCTCGTGCACCACACCGATCGAAGCTGGCATGAAGATCCGCACCCAGACTGAAGCACTCGCGCAGCTGCGCCGCAACGTCATGGAGCTGTACATCTCCGATCACCCACTCGATTGCCTGACCTGTGCGGCAAACGGTGACTGCGAACTGCAGGACATGGCGGGAGCTGTCGGACTGCGCGAGGTGCGCTACGGTTTCGAAGGTGAGAATCACCTTGATGCCGGAGTCGACTCCAGCAATCCCTACTTCCAGTTCGACGCCAGCAAGTGCATCGTTTGCTCGCGCTGTGTGCGCGCCTGCGATGAGGTGCAGGGAACTTTCGCGCTGACGATCCAGGGGCGCGGTTTCGACTCTAAAGTCTCGGCAGGCATCAGCGAGAATTTCCTCGACTCCGAATGCGTTTCCTGCGGCGCCTGTGTCCAGGCATGCCCGACAGCAACGCTAATGGAAAAGAGCGTCGTCGATCACGGCCAGCCTGAACGCAGCGTCAAAACAACCTGCGCCTACTGCGGCGTCGGCTGTTCATTTGTCGCGGAAATGCGCGGTAACCAGGTTGTGCGTATGACGCCCGACAAGGATGGCCAGGCAAATCATGGCCACAGTTGCGTCAAAGGTCGCTTTGCCTGGGGTTACTCGACGCATCGCGATCGTGTTCTCGATCCGTTAATTCGCGATTCCGTCGATGAGCCCTGGCGAAAAGTCAGCTGGGACGAGGCCATTCAATACGCGGCCGAGCGCTTCAAGGAAATTCAGGCCGAACACGGGCGCAAGTCAGTCGGCGGCATCACCTCGTCGCGCTGCACTAACGAAGAAGTGTTTGTCGTACAGAAACTCGTACGCGCAGCGATGGGTAACAACAACGTCGACACCTGTGCGCGCGTCTGCCATTCACCCACGGGCTATGGACTGAATCAGACGCTCGGTACCTCGGCGGGTACACAGCCGTTCGACAGTGTCATGGATGCCGACGTCATTGTTGTCATCGGTGCTAACCCGACCGCAGCCCACCCGGTTTTCGCATCGCAGATGAAACAGCGTTTGCGCCAGGGCGCGAAACTCATCGTCGTGGATCCCAGGAAGATCGAACTGGTCAAGTCCGCACGTATCAAAGCGGACTATCACCTGCCGCTGTTACCGGGCACCAACGTTCCGGTTATTAATGCACTGGCACACGTGATCGTTTCCGAGGGTCTTGCCGACGATGCGTACGTTGCCGAGCGCTGCGACACCGAATCGTTCGATGCCTGGAAGGCAATGATTCTGAAACCCGAGAATTCTCCGGAAGAGGTCGAGAGAATCTCGGGCGTACCGGCCAACGACATTCGCGAAGCCGCGCGACTCTATGCGCGCGCAGAACGCGGCGCCATCTACTACGGGCTCGGTGTTACCGAACATAGCCAGGGCTCGACGATGGTCATGGGCATGGCCAATCTCGCAATGGCGACCGGCAACATCGGTTTCTCGGGCTGCGGCGTGAATCCGCTGCGCGGACAAAACAATGTGCAGGGCTCCTGTGATATGGGCTCATTCCCGCACGAACTGCCGGGCTACCGCCCGGTTCAGAATGACGAGGTTCGCGGTACCTTTGAAAAGCACTGGGGTGTCGAAATCGATCCTGAGCCCGGCTTCCGCATTCCCAATATGTTCGACGAGGCCTGTGCAGGCCGTTACAAAGGCATATACATCCAGGGCGAGGACGTAGCACAGTCTGATCCGGACACGCATCACGTCGAGGCAGCGCTGCGCAATATGGATTGCGTGGTCGTGCAGGACCTGTTCCTCAACGAGACCGCCAAGTTCGCGCATGTGTTCCTGCCCGGTACGTCATTTCTCGAAAAGGACGGCACTTTCATTAACGCGGAACGCCGTATTAACCGCGTTCGCCCGGTGATGAAACCCAGCCAGGGCAAGGATGAGTGGCTGATCACCCAGGAGCTGGCGCAGGCACTGGGTTACCCGATGAACTACGACAACGCTGCCGAGATCATGGATGAGATTGCGGAGCTGACACCAACGTTCAATAACGTCAGCTTCAAGTTCCTCGATGAGGTTGGCAGTGTGCAGTGGCCGTGCAATGAAAAAGCACCGATGGGCACGCCGATCATGCACATCGACAATTTCGTTCGCGGCAAGGGTCTGTTCATCGAAACCGATTACGTACCCACCGAAGAACGCACGAATCGCAAATTCCCGTTGTTGCTGACGACCGGCCGCATCCTGTCGCAATACAATGTCGGCGCCCAGACCCGACGCACCGACAATATGGTCTGGTATGACGCCGACTTGCTCGAGGTGCATCCATCAGATGCCGAGATGCGCGGTATCAAGGAAGGCGACCTCGTCGCACTATCGAGTCGCAAGGGCGAAATTTCGCTGGTCGCTACAATTACGGAACGCGTGCAACCGGGTGTCGTCTATACGACATTCCACAACCCGGAAACCGGTGCCAATGTCGTGACAACCGAGCACAGTGACTGGGCGACAAGTTGTCCCGAGTACAAGGTAACGGCGGTACAAATCACACCGGCGACACACCGCTCCGAGTGGCAACACCAGTTCGACGAGAACGCCAGAAAACAAAGCAAGATCCTCGAAACCCCGTAGGAGCCCGGATCACACGACACGGCGCAACGGGGCATTTATCTCCCTCATGGCTCGCTGACGCTGCGCTTTACTTCGGTCGCCAAACACCCCGCCGCGCCGGTCCCGCGATCATGGTCGAGGTCCGGGGAGGCCGAGGGCGGGATGTTTGTTGCCGGTAGTAAAGCGGACCGCAGGGAGCCATACCGGCAACAAATATGCCGGTCTCGAGCCTGTGTGATGAGCGTAGCCGGGGTCGGACCTGTGCGGTGGTCGCGCTGCAAGCAGCGTTACCTGCTGATTCTCGTAAACCTCGTTCCTTCGAGTGTCAGGTTCGCCATCAAACCCGAAGAGTTGAAGATGAATCCAACGACAGGATCGCGTACGTTTTGCGAATCGATGGTCTTACCCGCACCGACGTCGATCAACGCGACTGAGCCATCAACGCCAACGCGCCAGCCGCTCGACTTGCGGAAATCATTGAGCGCGTTTTCCGACATGAAGCAAATAACGATTGACCGTGCCTGCGCACCGGCCTGAAGACCGAGCGAACCACTTGTGATGCGGAAATAATCGACTGTCTTGCCGCCGATTCTCAGTACGCCTTCACCCGTTTCGGCACCTACACCGAGTCCGGCTCGCAGAGCGCGCGGGAATACGAGATAGCCGGCCGACTGGTCCAGGAAAATCTCGGAGCCGTCGATGTCCTCTGTGAAGATTGTTAAGGCCTCATCAACGCCCCGGTCGATTTGTGTAGCCGTCGTCTCGAACACTGAGCAAGCACTCAGGAAAAAGCTCACGATCGTGAGCAGCCAGATTTTGTACATCGATTGTGTTTTCATGCCGGCATTGTAAAGGCCGCCAACATCCGCCGCAAAGTGTCGCGCGATTGCGACGCTTTTTCGGCGTCGTATTCGAGCGTACGCTCGTCCATGTATGCACGCTGTGCGAGTTCAAGCTGAATCGCGTGAATGCTTTGCGCGGGTTGGCCGTAGTGACGCGTCGTGTAGCCGCCCTTGAATCGCGCATTGAATACCGCGTCATAGGGTGATTCTTGCGCGGCGTTCACCACCGCATCCGACAAAGAGGTGGCGCAACTGCGGCCGTCATACGTACCTATGTTGAGAATAGGTAGTTCACCGTCAAATAGTGTCGGCATCCGGCTCGCGATCGAATGGGCATCCCAAAGCAATGCGTACCCGTAGTTGTCGCGGCTCGTGTCCAGTACCTGTTGCAGCTTGTCGTGATACGGGCGCCAGTACCGGGCCAGGCGATCCTCGACGTCGATCGATGCGTCAGCAGAGTAAAGCTCCCGGCCATCGAAGGTTTGCAGCGGACACAGACCGGTTGACCGCTGCCCCGCATACATTGTTGCGTCATCGGCAGGCCGATTGAGGTCGACGACGTATCGCGACATCTTGGCCACAATCATCGATGCGCCGAGTTCCTTCACGAATTCGTACAAGCGGGCAATGTGCCAATCTGTATCGGGCAGCGCTTTGCCCGCATCTGTCATCGTTTCTGCGATGGTCGCCGGCAGCTCGCGCCCGTCATGCGGCACGCTAACGAGCAACGGCGAGTCACCCTGGTGAAACCAATAGCAGTCCGTCATGCGCTCAGGCTGGGCAGGATCGATGACGAATACTTGCAGAACCTGCCACCACCGATCAACGCGGCAACACGCGCGATATCTGCGGACATCGAACGATCTTCTGTGTAAGCCGGGGACACCTCACGCAACGCAACCATGATCTCTTCAATCGCTGCAGAACTTTTCTGTGGATGATGAAACTCGACACCCTGTGCCGCCGCCAACAGCTCGATCGCGACGATGTTCTCAGAGTTGTCGAGCATCGTGTGCAAACGTCGTGCCGCGAACGTCGCCATGCTGACATGGTCCTCCTGGTTTGCCGACGTCGGGATGCTATCGACACTGGCCGGGTGCGCATGTGATTTATTCTCGGATGTCAACGCCGCAGCCGTCACCTGCGCCATCATGAAACCACTGTTGAGCCCGCCTTCCTTGACCAGGAACGCAGGCAGTCCACTGAGGTGCGAATCAATCAGTAGTGCAATACGGCGCTCTGACAGTGAACCAAGTTCTGCGATAGCCAGCGCAAGGTAGTCGGCAGCAAGAGCAACCGGTTCTGCGTGAAAATTGCCGCCGGAGAGAACAGCTCGCGAGTCTGCAAAGACCAACGGGTTATCGGTAACCGCGTTCGACTCGGTCTCGATGACATTGCAAACGTGTCGTAGTACATCGAGACACGCGCCGGCAACCTGCGGCTGGCAGCGAATCGAGTACGGGTCCTGAACGCGATCGCACTCGATGTGTGATGCACGAATATCACTTCCTTTCATGAGCTCGCGCAGTACGCCCGCAACTGCGATCTGGCCGCCATGCCCGCGGACACTTTGGATTCGTTTGTCGAACGGTGTGTCGCTGCCTTTGATCGCATCTGAGGTCATCGCACCGGCTGCCAGCGTCGCTGCCAGCAAATGTTCGGTCCGAAAAATCGCAGCCAGTGCCAACGCGGTCGATACCTGCGTGCCATTCAACAACGCCAGGCCCTCCTTGGGTCCGAGCGTGATGGGTTTGAGCCCTGCCTGCTGGAGCGCCAGCTCGGCCGGAACTATTGTGCCGGCGACCCTGGCCTCACCAACCCCGATCAACACGCCGGCCATGTGCGCCAGCGGTGCGAGATCTCCCGATGCGCCCACCGACCCCTGCGATGGAATGCGTGGATAGATGTTGTTATTAATCAATGCGCAGATCGCGTCGACCAGTTCCGGCCGCACACCCGAAAAACCTTCCGCGAGCGCAATAACCTTCATCAGCATGATGAGCCGTACGATCTCGTCATCGAGATCTTTGCCAACACCGACGGCGTGCGAGCGGACGAGATTCTCCTGCAGGTGCGCGAGCTCGTCGTCACTGATTCGAACCTGGGCCAGTTGCCCGAAGCCGGTGTTGACGCCGTAGACCTGCTCGCCACCAGCAACAACGTCGGCAATGAGTTCGTTCGACTCGGCGACACGTCGTTGCGCGTCTCCGCCCAAAATCACCGTAACCGGTTGCTGCCAGGCTATGCGCAGTTCCGCGAGCGTGATGAGCTGGTTGTCGATGGTCAGCTTCATGTCGCATCTCCATCGTCGAGCATGGGCAAGTGCAGGCCATGTTCACGTGCGCAGTCGATCGCATCCTCATAGCCCGCGTCGGCATGTCGCATGACACCTGTGCCCGGATCATTCCAGAGCACACGTCCAATGCGCTTGTCCGCCGCCTCGCTACCATCGCAGACAATCACTAATCCGGCATGCTGTGCGTAGCCCATGCCAACGCCGCCGCCATGATGAAATGAGACCCAGGTCGCCCCACTGGCCGTATTCAGCAAGGCATTGAGTATTGGCCAGTCGGACACCGCATCGGAGCCATCTCGCATCGACTCGGTTTCGCGATTCGGACTCGCGACCGAGCCACTATCGAGATGGTCACGCCCAATCACAACGGGGGCACTCAACTCACCATTTCTCACCATCTCGTTAAACGCCAGGCCCAGTTTATGACGTTCGCCAAGCCCGACCCAGCAGATGCGTGACGGCAGGCCCTGAAAGTGAATGCGCTCACGCGCAGCATCCAGCCATGCATGCAGATGTGCGTTGTCCGGAATCAACTCCTTCACTTTGGCGTCAGTCTTGTAAATATCCTCCGGGTCGCCCGACAAGGCTACCCAGCGAAACGGTCCGACGCCGCGACAGAACAACGGTCGCACGTAGGCAGGGACGAATCCCGGAAAATCGAACGCGTTGTCCACGCCTTCGTTCAGAGCTTCCTGGCGTATGTTGTTGCCGTAATCAAACGTCGGGATACCGGCCGCATGAAACTCCAGCATCGCCCGAACATGAACTGCCATCGACTTCCTGGCCGCAGCAGCAACCGCATCAGGGTCGTTCTCGCGCCCTTGCTCCCATTGTTCCAGCGTCCAGCCCGCCGGAAGGTAGCCGTTCGCCGGATCATGCGCCGATGTCTGGTCAGTCACGGCATCGGGCCGAACGCCGCGTTTCAGTAGTTCGGGCAGTATTTCAGCCGCGTTGCCGAGCAGCCCTACGCTGAGTGGCTGCCGATCCTCGATCGATTTGTTAATCAGTGCCAGCGCCTCATCCAGCGACTCGGCACTCGTGTCGAGGTAGCCCGTCTCAAGCCTCTTACTGATGCGGCTGGGTTGGCATTCGATCGCCAACATCGATGCACCTGCCATCGTAGCAGCCAGCGGTTGCGCGCCGCCCATTCCGCCGAGGCCCGCCGTCAGTACCCAGCGACCCAGCAGATCGCCGTCGTAGTGCTGGCGCCCCATTTCGACGAAGGTCTCATAGGTACCCTGGACGATGCCCTGGCTGCCGATGTAAATCCACGAACCGGCCGTCATCTGGCCGAACATCATCAGGCCCTTGCGATCGAGCTCGCGAAAGTGCTCCCAGTTCGCCCATGCCGGCACCAGGTTCGAGTTTGCGATGAGTACGCGCGGTGCATCCTCGTGCGTGCGAAATACGCCGACCGGCTTGCCGGACTGCACCAGCAATGTCTCGTCACTTTCGAGGCCTCTTAGCGTCTCGACGATCTTGTCGAACGATGCCCAGTCGCGGGCCGCTTTGCCGATGCCGCCGTAGACGACGAGGTCCTCGGGCCGCTCGGCCACTTCAGGGTCGAGGTTATTCATGAGCATGCGTAGCGGTGCTTCGGTCAGCCAGCTTTTTGCCTGCAGGCTGCTGCCCGTTGGCGCCTTTATCGTGCGTTTGTCGTTCATTGTTGCAGTTTCTCCAGTTCCACGACGTCTGCCGTCGCCGATTTGGGTGTCCCGGGAGGGGTGTAATGTCCAGCCAGCTCATAGCGGCTGCCTGGATGATGTAAGCGTGCGAATGTGACCGGCCGTCCATGCGACCAGGTGCGGCGAATAACGACCAGGCTGGGTTCGCCATCGGCCATCTTTAATCGTTGTTGCACCGCAGCATTAGGTTGTGCGGCACGCACAACCTGCTCGGCCTCCTGCAACGGAGAGATCGCCGTCAGGTAAGCACTTGGTGTCACGGCGCTGAAGTCCTGTAGCGGGCAGTCGGGTGCGAAGTCTGCAACGACGTGCCGGTCCTCGAGCTGGATAGGTGACCCGTTCTCAAAGTGCACGAGCATCAGGTGAAATACGTCGCTGCCCTGCGCGACATGCAGTGCTTTGGCGACCTCGCCTCGTGCATGCTGCAGTGACTGA
>Ga0255049_10000262_pt1 | contig 32605 bp, 31 predicted proteins | sample JV7_2_3_MG_FD_183615 | JGI IMG/M metagenome (GOLD analysis project Ga0255049, IMG submission 183615) | Seawater microbial communities from Jervis Inlet, British Columbia, Canada - JV7_2_3 | ecosystem: Environmental > Aquatic > Marine > Inlet | place: Canada: British Columbia | collected 2016-10-06 | reverse complement strand
CGTTAGCTCAGAGGTAGAGCATTCGGCTTTTAACCGACTGGTCGTAGGTTCGATCCCTACACGCCCCACCAACCTTACTTGGTTTCATATAAAACAGGCGACGGCTCTCAAATCTGCCGCTATCATGCACCGTTTTGCGCTGGGGCAGCTTTTCTTGAACGGTCAATGGTATTTCCACAAATTTGGCGGCAGCAGTCTCGCTGACGCCGAGTGCTTCGATCGCGTTGCAGGATTGCTCCTGGAGCACGCGAACGACCGCATCGGCGTCGTCGTATCGGCCATGCGTGGCATGACCGACGCGTTGCTCAATCTGGCCGTGCTGGCCGAACAAGATGACGACTCCTTTGTTGCGGAATTACACGCGATTGGCGAACGCTATTCAGGCACCGCGAGAGAGTTGCTCGATGGCGATCGACTGGTCGCAACTTTGGACGCCTGGAGCAAGGATGCCGAGGACATCAAGGATGTTCTCAAGGCCATTGCACTCGTCAAATCAGCGCCTCAGCGGAGTCGCGATGTGGTTGCCGGCTACGGTGAAATCTGGTCGGCGCGCTTACTCGCAGCGCTGCTCGAACATCGTTCTGCTGAGCGTGGTGGCAGATGGGTCGATGCACGCGACGTGCTCATTGTCAGTCACACCGAGCTTGGCCCGACCGTTCTCTGGGATGCTTCCCGCGAGAAGTTTGCTGCATCGCTTGGTGACGACTTCGCCGGTATCGCGGTAATCACAGGATTCATTGCCAGCGACGAAGACGGCCTGCAGACAACGCTGGGTCGTAACGGCAGTGACTATTCGGCGGCGATCTTCGCGGCGCTTGGCAATGCCTGCGAGCTAACGATCTGGACCGATGTCGACGGTGTCATGAGCGCAGATCCGAATCGAGTGCCGGAGGCACGTGTCATCGAGCACATGACCTACAGCGAAGCAATGGAACTCGCGTATTTCGGTGCCAATGTCCTGCATCCGCAAACCCTGGGACCGGTCGTCGATAACGACATCCCGCTGATCATCCGCAACAGCTTCAACGCAGCGCATCCCGGCAGCCGGATAGAGAGCCGATTTGACTCAGAGGACAGCATCAAAGGTATTACCGCGATTGGCGGTTTGGCGCTGGTCAACCTCGAAGGTGCGGGAATGATTGGCGTGCCGGGCACAGCCGACCGCATGTTTTCGGCGCTGAGGAATGCCGGTGTGTCGGTGACACTCATCTCTCAGGCCAGTTCTGAACATTCAATTTGTATTGCTGTACCGCAGGACGTTGCCGAGCGAGCGACTCTGGTTGTCGGCGATGCGTTCGCTGATGAACTGGCTACTGGTCAGATTCAAAGCGTTGACTGTACTGATGCGCAAAGCATCGTTGCCGTGGTGGGTGACGGCATGGAGGGAACGCCCGGTGTGGCTGCACGCTTTTTGGGCACGCTTGCTCGTGCGGGCATTAACGTCAGGGCGATTGCGCAGGGTTCGTCCGAAAGGAATATTTCGGTCGTGGTCGATTCGACCGAGGCTACGCGCGCGCTGCGTGCTGCGCATTCGGGCTTCTACCTGTCATCCAAGACGATTTCGATCGGTTTGATCGGTCCTGGCACCGTTGGCGCTACGTTGCTTAAGCAAATAGAACGTCGTGCGGAACAGCTAGTCGGGCAGTTCAACCTGGACCTGCGCGTTCGCGCAATCGCGCGCTCCGGGACAATGCTGCTGGATGAACGCCGCATTGATCTCGGCGACTGGCAGAAGGAATTCGATGCGGCGGCTATCGATATCGATTTTGATGCTTTTGAAGAGTGTGTCAATCCCGATCATTTGCCGCATGCGGTCATTATCGATTGCACGGCCAACGAAGACGTTGCCGCCCGCTATGCGGGTTGGCTGGAACGTGGCATCCATGTCATTACGCCGAACAAACGCGCTTGCAGCGGGCCAATCGATGCCTATCGTGATTTACAGGTGAAGGCGGCAGCGGGCAGTGCACACTTTTTTTACGAAACCACTGTCGGTGCCGCGCTGCCTATCATTTCAACGTTACGTGATCTTGTCGATACTGGCGACCAGATTCATTCGGTTCAGGGGATTTTTTCCGGCACGCTTGCGTATCTATTCAATGTGTATGACGGCACGACACCGTTCTCGGAGATCGTGCGGCAAGCAAAAGAAAGCGGCTACACGGAGCCCGACCCTCGCGATGACCTGTCTGGTATGGATGTCGCCAGGAAGATGACTATTCTTGCGCGCGAACTTGGGCTGACAACGGCTATTGGAGATTTTCCAGTGGAGAACCTGGTACCCGAGGCGCTGCGCGACGGCAGCATAGAGGATTTTCTGTCAGCATTGAGCGACTACGACGATGACATGAAGAATATGTATGACACGGCCCGGGCTGCAGGCAAAGAGTTGCGTTATATCGGGCGACTCGATGCTGCTGGTAACGTCTCTGTCGGACTCGAATCGATCGATGCGGAGCATGCTTTCGGCAACATCAATCTTACGGACAACATTGTGCAATATGAAACAGCGCGGTATTCCGCAAATCCTCTTTATGTTCAAGGTCCCGGCGCAGGGCCGGAAGTAACGGCAGGTGGTGTATTCAGCGAATTATTGCGGCTCGCCAAGTTCCTGAGCGTGGGCGTCTGACATGTCCGAGCAAGTAACAGCATTTGCGCCAGCATCGATTGGCAATCTCGCGGTCGGCTTCGACATGCTTGGAATGGCGCTTGATGGCGTTGGTGACCGTGTCAAAGCAAGGCGGGTAGATGAGCCGGGAGTCAAAGTAGCCAGCGTCTATGGCCTTGATGGTGAGCCACACCCATACCTTTCAACGGATGTTGATCACAATACAGCCTCTATCGCGGCCAAGGCGTTGTGGAATGACTACGGCGACGACCATGGTGTGGAACTCAGCATATACAAGGGCGTGCCGCTGCAGTCCGGCATGGGCAGTTCGGCGGCTTCGGCCGTTGCAGGCGTTGTGGCGGTAAATGCATTGCTTGGCACGCCGTTGCCGGTTGAACAGTTGCTTTCCTACGCGTTGGTCGGTGAACAGTACGCGAGCGGAGGCTTGCACGCTGACAACGTCGCTCCGAGTCTGCTGGGCGGGATGATTTTTTGTCCGCGGGTGTTGTTGCCGGAGGCAGTTCGCCTGCCAGTGCCGAATGGCGTCAGCGCGGCCCTGGTGCATCCCGAACTGCAGGTCAACACAGCGCACGCCAGGCTGAAGCTGGCGAAGGGCTATACGCTGGAGCAATGGTTGAGTCAGCAGGGCTACCTGGGCGGGTTTATCGCAGCCTGCGGGTCCGGTGATATTGAGCTAATCGGCAAGACACTCAAAGACGTCATTATCGAACCACAACGATCAGCAGCAGTACCCTGTTTCGACGCCGTGAAGGAAGCGGCCGAGCGGGGCGGTGCACTCGGCTTTAGCCTGTCGGGCAGTGGGCCCAGCATGTTCGCGCTGTGCCCGGACAACTATGCGAAAAATGTCGCAGTGGCGATGGAACAGGCCTGTCGTGGCCTCGGCATTGAGTGTCAATCCTACGTGAGTTCGATGTCCGCACCAGGCGCGCGCATCGAGGAATGACGATGGAGTTTGTCAGCACGCGCGGCTCAGTACCTGTCAGTCTTGACCAGGCACTGGTGAACGGCATTGCAGACGATGGCGGTTTGTATGTGCCCGTCAGGTTGCCGCATTTCTCTGTTGATGATTTCGCTGGCGCCGACAGACTTGTTGCTGTAGCCGGCGTATTGCTCGCACCGTTTTTTGCCGAATCTGAACTCAATGATGAGCTTGCAGATATTCTGTCTGAGACGTTCAGCTTTTCCATTCCGGTAAGCAATGTGAGCGGCGCGGCGGGTCAGGCGCAATTGCTGCAGCTGTATCACGGGCCAACGGCCGCATTCAAAGACGTGGGCGCCGGCTTCCTGGCCGCTTGTTTGAGTCGTCTCAAAAGTGACGAGCAGTCGCCACTCACTATTCTGGTCGCAACGTCGGGCGACACAGGTGGTGCAGTAGCCGCGGCATTCGATCAGCGTCCGGGTATGCGAGTCGTGGTCTTGTTCCCGAGTGGTAAAGTGTCCGACCGGCAAGCACAACAGCTGACTTGCTGGAGTGACAACGTCCTGTCGATTGCTGTCAACGGAACGTTCGATGATTGCCAGACTTTGGTCAAGGCAGCCATGGCCGATGCCACATTGTCGACAACATTTCATTTCAGCTCGGCCAACAGCATTAACATCGGTCGCTTGCTGCCACAGACTACTTACTACGCGAGCACGAGCCTGCAGCATTTTCAGGCAACCGGTAACAAGCCAGGGTTCATTATCCCGACCGGTAATCTTGGCAACGCGCATGCCTGCATCATGGCCCGCGAAATGGGCCTGCCGATCGGACCCATCGTGCTTGCGACCAACGCAAACCGAACAATCCCGGATTATTTCGAGACGCTGGAATGGTTGCCGCGCGCGAGTGTGCAGACACTGGCGTCAGCCATGGATGTTGGCGACCCAAGCAACATGGAGCGGTTGCGCGGATTGCTGGGAGAGGCCGACGTACTTCGCGAACGAGTCGGCGTAGCCACGGTCGATGACGAACAGATTCAGGAATCCATTCGGCAGGACTATGCTGAGTTCGGCTTTGCCACCTGCCCGCATACGGCAACCGCCACGCATGTCTGGCGCCAAATGGGTGCGCGAGAGCGAGCTGCGACCGACTGGATCCTGGTGGCGACTGCACACCCGGCGAAATTCGAGACCATCGTGGAACCGTTGATCGGAACCACTGTTGAATTGCCCGCGGAACTCGAAGCTATCCTGTCTAAGCCGAGCCGTTCGGTTACTATCGAAACCTCACTAGATGCATTAACGGAATCAATGCGTGACAGATTTTTTTCCAGCTGATCAAAGCGACCGGATCATCGCGATAGCGGCAGTCGTAGTCCTGCTCATAGCCTGGTGGATTTATCGGCGCCGCATGGGCGGCAATCGCCTGCAGCGTGTTCTGGACGATATAGGATACGACCGCGTCGACGGCATACTGATTCCGAATGGTGATGAAGGTGAAATTCAGATCGATCACCTGTTACTCACATCACGGGGGCTGTTGATCGTCGATATCAAAGACGTTGCCGGAACCGTTTTTGGCAGCGACAAGATGGAGAAGTGGACGGTTATCAGCAACGAAACCCGGTTCACTTTTTCGAATCCCCAACCTGCCTTGTACGATCGGATTGCAGCCGTGCGGCAGATTGTTCGTCAGGTGCCCGTCGAAGGCCGCCTGGTGTTTCTCGATGGCGCCGAATTCACCAAAGGTGTGCCCGACATGGTTGCGGATATCGACCAATTGCATGCTGATTTCAATGAGCCCGACAAAGCGGCCGGCAAGGTCAAGATCGAAGCGTTTAAACCGCACTGGGACCTTGTTCGTAAGGCGGCACTGGGCGCGCAGGTAGGTGAAATCTTCGGCAAGCGCGATTACTGATCCGCACATTTATGGCCGATGACAATATCCAGATCTGTGAAGCCGACGTCGGCGATGTCGATATTCTGGCGAGCATTGGATTCAGTTCTTTTCGGGATGCATACCAACCGTACTCAGACCCGGCAGATATTGAAGCGCACTTGAGCCAGTATTTCACAGCGGATGTCGTGCGAGATGAATTCGAGCGGGGGCAGAGTCGCTTCCTGATTGCACAGGTAAACGACGAAGCAGGCGGTATGGTCAAATTTCACAACGCCGCGTGTCCGGAACCTGGTGTAGGATCGAACGCCATTGAATTGCAGCAGCTCTATGTTCTTGCAGAGATGCAGCGGCATGGTCTCGGTGGGCGCCTGGTCGAGAAACTCATCGCGATCGCACGCAAATCCGAGGTTACAGGAATATGGCTGTCAGCCTGGGAAGATGCGGACTGGGCGATTAATTTTTACAGGAAGGCTGGTTTCTCGGCGGTTGGTACGGCCATCTTCACGGTCGGCGCTGCTAGCTACACTGATCTACTGATGTGGTTGCCGTTGGGGGAAGCCCGAAAAACTCGATCGCATTAGCGGTCGTAATTTCCGCTACATGCTGCTCGCTTTGATCGCGCGCCGCCGCAACAACTCGTAAGACCTCAACCAGATGCGCCGGCTCATTGCGTCGCGATTTCGGTTTTGGCGATAGCGAGCGTGGCAACAGGTACGGCGCGTCGGTTTCGATCAACAGCCGGTCATCCGGAATCTCCGCAACGATGTCCTGCAGATGAGCGCCGCGGCGTTCGTCGCAGATCCAGCCGGTAATGCCGATCCAGAGACCCATTGCCAGGTACTCGCGCAGTGATTCGCCTTCCCCGGTAAAGCAATGTGCGACGGCACGCGATATTTTCGGTAGCGCAGGCTCCAGTACGTCGACGAAATCGTCATGCGCATCGCGTTGATGCAGGAAGACGGGCAGGCCGCTGTCCGCGGCGATATCGAGTTGCGAGCGAAACGCCTCGAGTTGCGCCTCGCGAGGCGAGAAATTTCGAAAATAATCGAGACCGCATTCGCCGATCGCAATCACGCAATCCCGCCGCAGTAATGAGCGAATCAATTCATCGCTGGCGGTGGTGTAGTCTGCCGCATGGTGTGGGTGTACGCCCGCCGTCGCATACAGGCGGCCGGGATGGGCCGCAGCAAGCTCTGCAGCGTCAATGTTGCCCTGATCGCTGCTGCCGGTAACGATCATGCGCGTGACTCCAGCGGCCTCCGCGCGCGCCAGAATCTGCTGCAGATCGTCTGCGAAGCTGTCATGGGTGAGATTTGCGCCTATATCAATCAGGGGCTGGGGCATTGGCATTGCAACCGTTTGGGCATGGGCGGTATCTAAAGATTACAACGATCCCAGGGGATGATCTAACCATGAGCAAGATTCTTTCGAAAAACACAATTACGGTCGGCCTGCTGGCGGTTCTGGCCTTGGCCATTGCGGCGCCTGTTGAAGCTCACAGCGTCAACAAGAGCGTCAAAATCGGCGCAGGCAATACGTCCAACGGCGATTCTTCCGTCAATGGCAGTATCTCCGTCGGCAACGGCGCCATTGTTACTGGCAACCTCAGTACGGTTAATGGTCGCATCCGGGTGGATTCCGACGCTCAGGTCGAGGATGTCTCGACTGTGAATGGCAGCGTACGAATTGACTCTGGCGTGACGACCGAAAACCTGAGTACCGTAAATGGTGGTATCGATGTTGCTGAAAACGTCACGGTTGAGGGCGAAATTGAAGCCGTAAACGGCCAAATCGGCGTTGACCGGGGCAGCAAGGTCGCTCGCGATGTCAGCAACGTTAACGGTGAAATCGAATTGACGGCCAGCACCGTGGGTGGCGATGTCTCGACAGTGAACGGTGATATTGATCTCAGCGATGCTGCCGAAGTCATGGGCGACATCATTGTTGAGAAACCGAATGGCTGGAACTGGAGCTCAAAGAAGCAGCGCGAGCCTGAGATCGTGATTGGCCCGGGATCGCGAGTGCACGGCAACATCCGCGTCGAACGGATCGTGAAGCTCTACATTAGCGACACGGCTGAGGTAGGTGGCGTGACTGGTGAAATGTCGATTGACGATGCCGTTCGTTTTAGCGGCGATCGACCTTAATCCACCGTAGAATAGGGCCGTGGAAGAGGCGGCCCGACAATTAGCACTATTCTCGGATAGTGAAGAGCCCGGCAATTCGTCGGGCTTTTCTGTGCGCGAGAACAGCCGCGCCCGGCGTCTATCAATCAAGGTGTTCCCGCGCGGCCGGGTAGAGGTCGTAGTCCCGCCGCGGACCAGGCCCGAAGTAGTGCAGGCGTTCGTCCGCGAACATAACGACTGGATTAACGAAGCGCGTGCCTCATTCGCAGAAATGCATCCGCCGGAGCCGTTTTTGTTGCCCGATGTCGTTGACCTGCCTGCCATCGATCAGCGCTTCCGGATTCGCTACGAACGCCAATCCAAAGCCAAGACGATACGTTACCGGAGTCGCCAGAATGTTGTGGTGCTCAGCGGCCGCACAGGAGATGACAAGCAGTGTGTCGCGGCATTGAAGCGCTGGCTTGCATCGGTCGCCAAGACCGAGTTCGCGCCCAGGCTCAAGGCTCTGGCGGCCGCCACTGGCAATCCGTATGAGGCAATGCATGTACGCGGGCAAAGAACCTGCTGGGGCAGCCATTCGTCGAGTGGCACGATCAGCATCAATTATTGCCTGCTGTTTCTTGAGCCGGAGGCCGTTCGTTACCTGATGATTCACGAGTTGTGCCACGCTCGCCACATGAATCACTCAGTCCGATTCTGGAAGCTGGTCGGCAGGTTCGAGCCAGACTACAAGCGCCTGGATCATGCGCTAACCGACTCCTGGCATCGTGTGCCGGTTTGGGTTGGAATCAATTAAACAACAGTGAGTTACAGTACTTTCTTAATCTTACTTATCACCCCTTATCCAACAATTCACGCAGGTTGATGACGGCCGCATTGGCCCGTGCCAGATAGTTGGCCATCACCAGTGAATGATTGGCGAACAAGCCGTAGCCACTGCCATTGAGAATGATGGGTGAACCGAGCGACTGCAGGCTTGCTTCGAGCTCGCGAATGATCTGTCGCACGCTGGCATTGGCGTTTTTGTCATCGAGCACGCCGGCGAAGTCCAACTCGGCAGCGCGGAAGAAATGCACCAGCGCCCAGGCCGTGCCACGTGCTTCAAAAAAGACATCGTCGACTTCGAACCATGAGGTGCGGACGTCAATGTTATCCGGCTGTGGATTGGACGCTTCTGCGGCTGAATCGCCGGCCAGGTCCTCGTTAATACGGGTTGTTGCGACGCTGTCGCCCAGTCGACGCGTAACGCTGCCCAAGCGCTTCTCCACCTTCTCCAGCCAATGTCTCAGGTTGTCAGCCCTGGCGTAAAACTGCGCGCCGCTATCGGCGTTGTCGCCAAGCCGGTCGCGATACAACGTGAATCCATCAATGGCATCACGGTAAGCGGATTCGCTGGTAGGGAAAATCCAGGAGTCGTTACTGATGTAAAACGCCTGCTCGGCGTCCCTGACGTCGTCGTCTTCTCTCGATTGTGACTGGCTGCGGCTATAGTCCTCCCGGATCACAGTGGCCAGATCGCGAACCTGCTGCAGAGCGCCTACCTCCCAGTTGGGCGTGTTGTCGAGAAAAACGCCGGGTGGCATGCGGTCGTTGTTCAGGTAACCGCCGGGCTTGTCGAGCAATGTCTCGGCAACGCGAACCAGCGTATCGGTGGTCGCATAGCCAACCACAACGCGGCTGTCATCAATGCTGCGGTTTATCCAAAAAATATCGGGCGCGCGTGACCAATAAATACCAAGCAACGAGTAGAGAACGAGAATGGCAGCGACAACGTATCCTGATACGCGTAACCAGCGGGGGCGCTTCAGGATACTTGCGGCGCTTTTGTCCTGCATGACGATTGCCTTACGCCACTAACTGCCGAAGTACGTAATGCAATATGCCGCCATGCTCGTAGTAATCACGTTCTTTCGGCGTATCAATTCGAATGATGGCATCAAAGCTTGTCGGGTCGCCGTTCTCCGGAGTCGCAGTTACCGTGACCGTATCTGCATCAGGGTCGGTTTGACCGTAAATATCAAAAGTTTCCTCTCCCGTAAGCCCCAGCGTGCTTGCATCTTCGCCATCCTTGAATTGCAGCGGCAAGACGCCCATGCCGATCAGGTTGGAACGATGAATGCGCTCGTAACTGCTGGCAATCACGGCGCGAACGCCGAGCAACAAGGTACCTTTGGCGGCCCAGTCGCGCGACGAACCGGTGCCATACTCTGATCCCGCGATCACAACCAGCGGCGTGGCCTCGTCTTTGTACTTGAGCGAGGCATCGAAGATCGACATTTGCTCGCCACTGGGCTGGTGTTTTGTCCAGCCGCCTTCGGTGCCCGGCGCAAGCTGGTTACGCAAACGAATATTGGCAAAGGTCCCGCGCATCATGACTTCGTGATTGCCGCGCCGCGACCCGTAGGAATTGAAGTTGTGCGGCTCAACCCCATTCGACCTCAGGTATTCGGCTGCAGGACCGTCAGCGGCAATGCTGCCGGCCGGTGAGATGTGATCCGTCGTCACCGAGTCGCCGAGCAGCGCCAGCACGCGAGCACCGTGAATGTTGCTTACGGCGGATGGCTCCAGCGACATGCCGTCGAAATAGGGCGGATTCTTGACATACGTTGATGCCTCATCCCAGGTATAGATTTCGCCCTCGGGCGAACTGATCGAATTCCAGTTGCTGTCGCCAGCAAAGACGCCGTCGTAGCTCGACTTGAACATCGTCGAATCGATATTGGCGGACACCACGGCATGAATTTCGGCCTGGCTGGGCCAGATATCTTTGAGGAATACAGGATTGCCGTCGCTGTCATTGCCGAGTGAATCGTTGAATAAATTGACGTCCATGTTGCCAGCCAGGCCGTACGCGACAACCAGCGGCGGTGACGCGAGGAAGTTCATCTGTACAAGCGGATGAATGCGCCCCTCGAAATTTCGATTTCCGGACAGCACGCTGGTGCCGATAAGGTCGCCTTCCTGCACGGCGGCGGCGATTTCCGGCTTCAATGGTCCCGAGTTGCCGATGCAGGTCGTGCAGCCGTAGCCCACAGTGTAATAACCGAGCGCATCGAGGTCGTCCAGTAACTTGGACTTTTCCAGATAGTCGGTGACCACCTTGGAGCCAGGTGCGAGGCTGGTCTTGACCCAGGGCTTGGTCTGCAAGCCTTTGGCCCTGGCATTGCGAGCCAGCAAGCCGGCCGCGACCATTACGGCAGGGTTCGAGGTGTTGGTACAGCTCGTGATGGCAGCGATCAGCACGGCACCGTCACGAATTTCCACCTGCTCGCCATCCAGTTGGGCATTGGCCGAGCCGCCACCCTTGCGTCCGGCAGTTGCCGCCTCAAGATGCTTCTTGTAAGTACTGTCAGCCACGCTCAGAGCGATGCGGTCCTGCGGGCGCTTCGGCCCTGCGATGCTGGGCTCGACCGTGCCCATATCAAGCTCGAGCGTGTCGCTGTACCGCGCATCCGGCTGGCCATCGTGGCGCCACAGGCCCTGTTCCTTCGCATAGGCCTCGATCAGTGCGATGTGGTCGGCATCGCGACCGGACAGCTCGAGGTAACGAAGCGTCTCGCCATCGATCGGGAATATCGCGCAGGTCGATCCAAACTCGGGCGACATGTTGCCGAGCGTCGCGCGATCGGCCAGCGGCAATTCAGCGAGTCCGTCACCGTAGAATTCTACGAATTTTCCAACCACGCCTTTCTCGCGCAGCATTTCTGTAACGGTGAGCACCAGGTCAGTTGCGGTTGTGCCTTCCCTGATGGTTCCGGTGAGCTTGAAGCCGATCACGTTCGGAATCAGCATGGTAATTGCCTGGCCGAGCATTGCGGCTTCAGCTTCGATACCACCTACACCCCAGCCGAGCACGCCCAGGCCGTTGATCATGGTCGTGTGCGAGTCAGTACCGACGACTGTGTCGGGGTACGCACTGCGCGTGCCATTCCTGTCGGCGTCGAATACGACGCGGCTCAGGTACTCGAGGTTGACCTGGTGCACGATGCCGGTATTTGGCGGCACTACGCGGAAATTCTCGAACGCGGTCTGCCCCCAGCGAAGAAATGAATAACGCTCTTCATTGCGCTGGAATTCGATCTTGTTATTCAGATCGAGAGCGTTGGCCGCACCGTAGTTGTCGACTTGCACGGAGTGGTCGATGACCAGTTCTGCGGGCGACAGCGGGTTGATCTTGTCAGCGGAACCACCGAGTTTGACGACGGCGTCGCGCATTGCGGCCAGGTCGACGACGGCGGGAACGCCCGTGAAATCCTGCAGGATGACGCGACTCGGCGTGAACGAGATTTCAGTGCTCGGAGCGGCGTTCGGGTCCCAGTTGGCTAGTGCGATGATGTCATCACGTGTCACATCACGGCCGTCCTCGTGCCGCAACAGGTTTTCCAGCAGGACCTTGAGGGAGTAGGGCAATTGCGCTACGTGCCCCTCGCTAACCGCATCGAGGCGATATATTTCAAATTCATCGTTGCCAACTGCAAGCGTCGAGCGCGCGCCGAAGCTGTCCGTCATTTTGTTCTCTCCGGGAGTGTGTAGATAGCGGCAACCAGTCGATTGCCGGCCGCGAATTATAGCCGATGGGCTGGAGCAACGCTTAGTAAAATACGGTCTATGACGGCGCCACCGAGGCAGCGATCCGCGGCGTAAAAGACCACGAATTGCCCCGGCGCGACCGCTCGCTGCGGTTCGTCGAATTCGACACTGAGGGTGTCACCGACGCTGCTGACCGTGCAGCTTTGGTCGTCCTGTCGATAACGCACTTTCGCCATGCACCTGAGCCCATCCGTCAGCCCGGCTGGCGGGCGGCCGATCCAGCTGGCGTCGGTCGCGACCAGGCTGTCACTCAGCAGCAAGTCGGATTCGCCCTGCGCCACTATCAGGGCGTTGCCCTGCATGTCCTTGTCGACGACGTACCACGGCTCGTCACTCGAGTCCTTACGCCCGCCGATTTGCAGGCCCTGGCGTTGTCCGAGCGTGTAATACATCAATCCATTGTGCTCGCCGACCTCTGTGCCGTCAGGCGATCGAATCGGCCCGGGATTGGCCGGCAGGTAGGCACTCAGAAATTCGCGAAACGGACGTTCGCCGATGAAGCAAATCCCGGTGCTGTCTTTCTTGTCGTGGATACGCAGTCCACGCTCCCTGGCGATCTGCCGAACTTCGCCTTTCTCGAGTTCCCCGAGTGGGAATACGGTTTCCGCGAGCGCTTCGGCGCTGACAGCGTGCAGGAAGTAACTCTGGTCCTTGTTCAGATCAGTCGCTTTCAGAAGTGTGGTTGTGGCGTCGATCTCGGCGGTGCGTGCGTAATGCCCGGTCGCCAGGAACTCGCCGCCGAGGCGTTTCGCGTGGTCCCGAAATACACCGAACTTGATTTCGCGATTGCACAGGACGTCGGGATTCGGCGTTCGGCCGACACGGTACTCGTCGAGAAAATATTCGAAAACCTGATCTCGATACTGCTTCGAAAAATTGACATGGTGCAGCGGGATGTCGAGTTGCTCGCACACCAGGCGCGCATCCTGCAAGTCGTCTGCCGCGGTGCAGTAGCCGTCGTCGTCTTCCCAGTTGGTCATGTGCAGCGCGTGCACGTCGGCACCGGCATCTTTGAGCAACAGGGCTGCAACGGCCGAGTCAACGCCCCCGGAAAGCCCGAGCACGACGCGACGATTATTGAGATCCCGTTTCATTAGGACAGTTTACTCTGGCATCCGGAAAAATGGGCGCCACCGAAATGCAGCCAATGGTCTAAACTTGGCATATCGTTTCAATAAAGGAGAAAAACAATGGCGATGTCTTTTATTCAAATGGCCGAAGAAGCAATAGCGGAAGTGGATGGAATTAGTGCTGAGCAGGCTCAGCAACGGTTGAAAGAAGATTCGAATGCGTTGCTTATTGATGTGCGCGACGCCGCTGATATTCCGTCAACCGGCGTTCCAGCCGGCGGGGTAAACATCTCACTCGGTATGCTTCCAATCCGGGCGGATCGGGAGCTGCCCGAAGAGTGGCTCGATTCCAAACTCCAGGATCGGTCATGCCAGATTATTACTACGTGTTTTGCAGGCATGATGTCTGCCATGGGAGCGAAAACTCTAAAGGACATGGGTTTTACCAACGTCTGTTACATGGAGGGAGGTATGGATGCCTGGAACGCGGCTGGTCTGCCGAATGACTAGCACTGATTTCGCAGTGATCTGAGCGTCTGCGAAAATTTATGATCGCTTTCCAGTCGTGAGTGACGGGCGAATCAAGATCCGGGAAGCATCGGCCGAAGACGTTGCTGATATTCAGAAGGGGTAGAATTAGAACCCGAAATTTCGACCCGCTCGTGGAGCTTACGTAGTGAGAGTTTTCTTCTATGGCCTCTTTATGGACGAGCGACTGCTTGTGACGAAGGGAATTAAGCCTACTAACATAAGTGTCGGCTTCGTAAACGGCTACGGACTGCACATCGGTGAGCGGGCGACATTGGTACGCCGTCCAAATGGCCGCGCCTACGGTGCCGTGATGGATATCGCTCCCAATGAGGCAACAGAATTGTATGCAGAGGATAGCGTCGCGGACTACCTGCCCGAACCTGTAACTGTCGAACTCATGGACGGCACGCAAGTAGAGGCAACTTGCTACAACTTGCCCAGCGCCAAAGTCACCGGGACCAACAAAGACTATGCGGAATCGCTATTGAAGGTCGCGAACAGATTGGGTCTCCCAAATTCTTATATTGATCAGATTAGGCAAGCGAGAGCATAGCCAATAATCTGGTCTGTCGAATATTTCCTTCTGGCCGTTAGCCGCCGCTGGCCTGGTGATACACTCGATGGCTGGCAATGACCCAAAGCGGACATTGCCCATTTTGACTACACACCGTTGTAACAAGCTAATCGCCGTGCGGCGTAGTGGTATTTACCTATAGAGAGCGGTCAAATCTGAACTAACTTTTCGTTAACCATGTAAATTCTTTGCACTAATAAATAACCACCAGAAGGTGCAAATTGGAGGGGAAATGAACAGAACAGCCTTTCTATCAATACTCGTTTGCGTATCCTTAACGTCCGGTGCTGCGCTTGCCGAGCCTGGCAAAAAACAACCCAGGGGCCTTTCCGATTCTGCAGCGGCCGAGCTGTCTGCGACCGGCGTTGACAAGTATCTCGGTCAGTTCGAACCGGTTCAGTCATTCGACGTTGGCGATGGCTGGACCAAACATGTTTTCGACCCGGACGGAGGTGACGGTCCAATCTGCATCGCAGGGACAGCGTTCTCCGCGTTTACGCGACAAGGCAACCCATCACGGCTGCTTATTCTTGAACAGGGCGGTGGCGCTTGCTGGCAGGGGTTTTACAACTGCAACGTTCTCTCCGAGGCTCAGGAGCCGCCAACAGCCCGGGTAGGCATCTGGGATTTCGACTCTAAGGACAACCCTTTCGCCAACTATTCAATTGTCTACATGCCGTACTGTGACGGCTCCGTCTTCAGCGGCGACAACGACGTCTTCGACCCGGCCTTTGGAGCCGCTATTGGAGTTCCAGCGGCTGTAGTACGTTTTCACCGCGGCCTGCGTAACCAGTCCGCCGGCATGGATTTGGCGAAAAAGACGTTTCCGCATGCCAGCCGGATTACGGTCGCCGGTTCCAGCGCGGGTGGCGTCGGTGCTGCCGGATTCGCGCCGTTCCTGGTCCGGTTTCTCTATGACAATGAGGTCAAGCTTACCGTGTTTAACGACGCCGGACCGATAACGGTCAATCAAGCCGCCGTGGACGAGATCGCGGCACGGGCTGCGGACTGGCAGGTTGGTCAGTTCTATCCAGCGAGCTGCTCGGACTGCGGTGACCAGCCAGGCGACGACAGCACGGCTATTATCAAGTGGCGACTGGACAACGATTCCACAATACGTGAGGCGTTTTACGAAACCGACGGTGATTTGACCAATCGTTTCTTCCTGAACCTGTTGTTTGATCCAGCCGGTTTTCGTGAGTTGATTGTGACCAAGCACGGCGAGCTTAATGCCGCGCATCCGGATCGCTACAAGCGATTTATCGTAACGGGTGACGAGTCCCACACGGCATTGCAGTCGCCGCTCTTTTACTCCCAGGACGCGAATGGCGTTTTTCTCAATCTGTGGACCGAGGATTTTCTCGTTCCAAAACCGATGTGGGTCGATATTGTTGAATACCCCGCCCCTTAATTCCGGACAACGCTGGAATCGTGCCAGCGGCAGGATTTTGAGGTGAGCGCAAACCCCGTCCATGTGACGGGGTTTCTTACGTCTGCTTGTGGCCGAAACCAGTCGCTCGACTGCTAAACTAACGACTGACTGGTAGTGACCCAAAGCAGCCGTCGGTCGATATGTGAAGTCCACCATAATCCAGGACGTCTACAAAAGGAGATAACAGAATGACAAAGGCGGAAACCCACTTTGATCAGGATACCGATGCACTCGCAGAGTACTTCGGCGAATATCTGACCGCCTGACCGAACGCGGTGCCGGAGCCCAAAAAAGCAGCAATATTCGGGGCGACCGGAATGGTCGGCAGCGAGGTGCTGGACATCTGTCTTCACTCGCATGACATCGAAAACGTGATCTCTTTCGGTCGGCGAAAGACTGGCCTAGGTCACCCCAAGCTCGTGGAGATTGAGCAAGACGACTTTCTTAGTTTCTCGTCAATTGAAAACAGCCTGTGCGGACTCGACACGTGCTTGTATTGCCTTGGCGTCTATCAGGCGCAAGTGTCGAAGGAGAAATTTTGGGAGATCACCGTCGATTATCTCGATGCCCTCATTAGGACACTTGAGAAAACCAACCCCGAAATTCGTTTTTGCCTGTTTAGCGCGCAGGGGGCGTCAAGAAGTGAACGTGGTTTCATGAGATTTGCCAAGGCAAAGGGTCGCGCCGAAAATCTGCTCCTCGGCTCGAAACTGGCTGAGAAGTTCATCTTCCGCCCCGGGTATATCAAACCCGGGGCGAAACACTTAAATACGACGATATCAGCCAAAGCGTTCGAACCGTTTTATCGACTTTTCCTGCCATCGGGGTCGATGCGGATGTTCTCGCCAAAGCGATCGTTGATGTCGGCATAGGAGGCCATGAGAGGACGATTTTGGAAAACCGCGACCTGAGAATGTTCATTAATTGAATTTCTCAACGTCCACTTTAGGCGAAAGCAGACGCTAGGTTGACCGTTAAATGGGTCACTGATCTCAATTGAATATCGCGATGTATACTCGGGAAAATGCATATGGAGAAATTGCCATGAAAAAGGTGTTGTGTCTGTTGTCCTGCCTCGTTTGCTTTTCATCATCATCGTTCGCCAATGAGAGCCCGCAGGCCTTGCAAGACTCTTTCATGGCTGCCCTTATCGCTAATGATGTGCAAGGGTTGGCAGATTGTTATTCAAGTAACGCGGTCAATTTCCCGGTCGACACACTAGTCGGCAGCGGACCAGAGTCCGTGATGGAGTCTTGGGGTGGTTTTTTTGCCGCCTACAAGGTTGTCGACGCTAGTCTCTTCGATACCCACATGGAGATCCACGGTGATACGGCTGTGGCCTGGGGCCTGTTCACAATCATGGCAGAGCCGATAGAAGGTGGCGATGCCGTCGAAATGATAGGTCGCTACATGGATGTCGCCAGGAATATCAATGGAACCTGGCTGTACGTGGCAGACCATGCCTCCATGCCACCTCCGGCGCCGAAAGACTGAGCTAGGTTCACAAACCGGACAACACGATTCTTGCTAAGCTACGAAATGATACTAGGCTTCCTCGTATTACCGACGAAGCCACAGGGATAACTCTCGATGGTCCCAAGATCGCAGGGTTACCGCATAAAACAATAAAAGAATGGAGCAAATCTTATGGCGGACCAATGGATGATCAAGAGCCAGACTTTCGGCAACTGCAACTGCGCCGCAAACTGTGGGTGCCAGTTCAACCTGCCCTCGACCAATGGCTTCTGCCAGTTCGTAGAAGCAGGTCACCTGGACGAGGGATACTTCAACGATGTTTCCCTGGAGGGCCTCAACTGGGCATTCATGATGATCTGGCCGGGCGAGATAGCCGATGGCAACGGCCGTGAACTGATCATAATTGACGAACGAGCTGATGACGCGCAACGGGAAGCGCTCCGAAAAATCATACTCGGTGAATCCGGTGAACCTGGTAGCAACCACTTCTCTGTCTTCAACAGCACCTGTAGCGAAGTGCTCGATCCTGTGTATGCGCCGATTATCTACGAGATCGACATCGACAAGCGGAGTGCGAGCCTGGAAGTGCCGGGAATGATCAAGGCAACCGGCACACCGATAATAAACGATTTCGACGGTCAGCCTTTCAACATTGCCCTCAGCCGGTCCAGTGGCAGCTTTGAGTTCACCTATGCAGAAATTGGTGCCGGCACGGCTTCCGTAACGGGGCCGCTGCCGATGGAACTCGATGCTAGCTACGCCCAGTTCTGTATCCATCATTACAACCAGGATGGTTTAGTCGCCGCCGCGTGACGGCCGAAAACTCCACGTCGCTGCCGAAACGAGACCTGATTCCGCTGTTAGGTTCTCTTGGCGCGCTGGTAGTGCTGTGCTGGTTGTATCTGATCGATATGTCGCGCGGCATGGTGGGTATGAGCGGTGCCATGGACATAAGGCCCTGGAGCAACATCGACTTTCTGCTGATGTTCGGTATGTGGGTGGTGATGATGGTCGGCATGATGGTGCCCACCGCCGTTAGAACTGTGCTCATATTCGCCCGGATCGGTGCCAGTGCGGCGACCCGGGGTCGGACGTTTGTGTCCGCTTACTGGTTCATGGCTGGCTACGTCCTGATATGGACGTTATTCAGCGCGGTCGCGACGATCCTGCAATGGGTTCTCGACCAGGCTGCGTTGCTCTCACCGATGATGGTGTCCACCAGTTCCGTCCTTGGCGCGTTGCTGCTGATAAGTGCCGGAATCTGGCAGTTTTCCCCCGTTAAGGACACCTGCCTCAGGCATTGCCGCTCTCCCGCCATGTATCTCGCCACGCATTTCCGCCCGGGAATCTCCGGGGCGTTGATTCTGGGCGTTCGCCATGGCGTGTATTGCCTGGGCTGCTGCTGGCTGCTCATGGGCCTGCTATTCGTGGGTGGAGTAATGAACTTGATATGGATCGCGGCCATTACGGCGTTCGTGCTGATCGAAAAACTGCTGCCCGATGCGCTCAGAGCATCGCGGCTGACTGGCTGGGTGATGATTGTGGCGGGAGTCGGTTATCTGGCCTCGGGACTCGCGTAACTAATTCACGCGGCTGCCGACGAACCGATGGCCTCTCGATCCAAACGCTGGAATTTATATACCGAGTTGCCGGAATTCCACTTCGACTTCGCTTGCCAGCCAGATCTCATCGAACATCTTGCCGTAGAGTTTCGCCACCGGCGGTTCGTAGGTATCGACGATGCCTTCCCAGCGACTGGCCTGCAGGCGATACACCAATGCCGTTTCGTCGGCGATGCAAAATGACTCGGCATGGGTGCGCAGGTCTTCGCGAACGTGGCGAAACTCAATGTAACTATTCAGGCGGCGTCCCAGGTGAACGAAGTTGTTGCCGTTCTTGATGGCGCGTGATGGATCCGCAATGAGAACTCGAATGCGTGCGTAGGTTTGTGACAGCACGAGGCGCTTGACCACCTCAAGAAAGTCCGGATCGTCGAAAATACCGGGCTCCAGATCGTGGGTGAAGATCGATACCTTGCGCTTTGCTTCGCGGGCAACTTCAATAGCGGCCAGGCGCATTTCCTCGCGCGTCGTAATTACCCACCGCTTGCCCTTTTCCCGTGCCTGCTCCATGCGGCCATCTTACCGGGTGCACAAGATTCGCCGTGCCAACTGCGTCACGTTTTGGGTGCGATGGGTCGTTTGCGAATTATTCGCATCCCTCGTCTCGTCTGCGTTTCAGCGTATTCCAGGATGTTATGACGCGGGCTGCCAACTTCACATATGGTCGCCGAGCTGCAGGAGTAACTGAATTCTTCGATTCGAGCTAGATTTCAGCGGCGAGGGTGGCTGCCAGTCCGAGGTAGCGCTCGGGCGTAAGCTCGAGCAGGCGTTTTTTCTCATCGTCAGGGATGGCCAGCGATGCGATGAATTCGGTCAGTAGTTCCTTGCTCACGGCTTGCCCGCGCGTGAGGTCCTTGAGCTTTTCGTAGGGCTCGGGAATACCGTAACGCCGCATGACCGTCTGCACTGCTTCAGCCAGGACTTCCCAGGCGTTTTCGACATCCTGGCGAATTTTTTCTTCATTGAGTTGCAGCTTGCCGAGTCCTTTAATCGTAGAGCTCATGGCGATCATCAGGTAGCCAATCGCAACTCCGAAGTTACGTTGCACGGTTGAGTCGGTCAGGTCCCGTTGCCAGCGGGAGATCGGCAGCTTCTCGGCAAAATGACTGAGCAGGGCATTGGCCAGACCGAGATTGCCTTCCGCGTTCTCAAAGTCGATCGGGTTCACCTTGTGCGGCATGGTCGAAGAGCCGACTTCTCCCTTGGCAACCTTCTGCGTGAAGTAGCCAAGTGAGATGTAGCCCCAAATGTCGCGACACAAGTCGATCAGGATTGTGTTGTAGCGAATTAGCGCGTGCGCGTATTCGGCGGTCCAGTCGTGCGGCTCAATTTGCGTCGTGTACGGATTCGGATCGATTCCGAGCGATTCGATCAATCGCCCGGCAATTGCCGGCCAATCGGCATCCGGATAGGCAATTTGATGGGCATTGAAATTGCCAACAGCGCCGTTGAATTTGCCGCGAATGACAAGGTCACGAAATTGCTGCTGAGTCCGATCGAGCCGGGCGACGACGTTGGCCAGTTCCTTGCCGACGGTCGTGGGGCTTGCGGTCTGGCCGTGTGTACGTGACAGCATCGGCACAGCGGCGTGTTCGTGTGCCATGGTCTTGAGTTTGCCGCGCAGCTCACGCATCTGCGGCAGCACGACGTCATTGCGCGCGGTACGCAACATCAATGCATAGGACAGGTTATTGATGTCTTCGGAGGTACATCCGAAATGCAGGAAGTCCTTGAGAGTCGACGTTTCGGGCCCATCTCCAAGACGTTCGCGAATGAAATATTCGACCGCCTTTACGTCGTGATTGGTCGTTGCTTCGATCGCCTTGACGCGTTCGGCGTCATCGAGCGAGAAGTCGTCGACAATATGATTGAGCACGTCCTTCATGACGCTGGAGGTTGCTGCGAGTTCGGTGATCTGATCGTTGTCTGCGAGGCACTGCAGCCAGCGCACTTCGACAAGTATGCGAAAGCGAATCAGACCGTACTCGCTGAAAATGTCGCGGAGCCCCTTGACCTTGTCGGCATAGCGACCGTCGACGGGCGACAGGGCTTTGAGCGTGGAGACTTTCATGTCAGGAAAACCAGTGTAGACTTGCGCGCAAAGCGCGAATGATACACCACAGGACAACGCGAGACAGGTAATGAGTGACAAGGATTTCCGTACTGAAAAAGACAGCATGGGTGAGCTGCAGGTACCTGCAGACGCGAAATGGGGTGCCCAGACACAACGGGCAGTAGAGAATTTCGCCATTAGCGGCCTGGCTATGCCGCGCCGGTTTATTGCCGCATTGGGCCTCGTTAAGTGGGCCGCCGCCGGCGCCAATGCCGAGTTGGGTTTGCTGGGCAATGACATGGCGATCTCGATCCAGAAATCCGCCCTGGCGGTCGCCGCAGGCGAGCACGATTCGCAATTTCCGATTGATGTGTTCCAGACCGGCTCGGGAACAAGCTCCAACATGAATGCGAACGAAGTAATCGCGCACCTGGCAACTGAGGATCGTGGCTCGGAAGTTCATCCGAACGACCACGTCAACATGAGTCAGAGCAGTAACGACGTAATTCCAACTTGTGTTCATGTCAGTGCCGCCATCGCGATCCATGAGCATTTGTTGCCAGCGTTGCAGACCTTGTCGGCGGCATTGGAGAAAAAAGCCGACGAAGTGCGCGACGTGGTCAAAACCGGGCGCACGCACCTGATGGATGCGATGCCCATTACGCTCGGGCAGGAACTCGATGGCTGGCGGTCGCAGGTCGACAACGCGACAGCGCGTCTGGGTGATTCGATGTCCCGACTTACCGCGCTTGCGCAGGGCGGCACGGCAGTGGGTACAGGCATCAACGCACACCCGAAATTCGGTACCAAGGTGGCCGTCTTGCTGAGCGAGCACACCCGTATTGGCTTCAGTTCTGCTGAGTCGAAATTCGAGGCGCTGAGTTCGCAGGACACCGCGGTCGAGACCTCCGGTCAGCTGCGCGTTCTCGCTGTGAGTCTGACCAAGATTGCGAATGACCTGCGCTGGATGAATTCAGGTCCGCTGGCTGGCATCGGTGAAATCGCGTTACCCGCCTTGCAGCCCGGCTCCAGCATCATGCCCGGCAAGGTAAACCCGGTCATTCCTGAGGCCGTGACAATGGTTTGCGCACAGGTCATCGGCAATGATGCGGCCATCGCGATAGGCGGACAGGCCGGCAGTTTTCAACTCAACGTGATGTTGCCGGTCATCTCCTACAACCTGTTGCAGAGCATCGAATTGCTGTCGAACGCCTGTACCAGTCTTGCTGAAAAGGCGATTGCCGGCTTCACAGTCAATACCGACAACATCAACCGGGCGCTGGACCGGAATCCGATTCTAGTCACCGCGCTGAATCCGGTCATCGGTTACGAACTTGGCGCCGCTGTTGCGAAGAAAGCGTACGCAGAAGGCCGCTCCGTCAAGGACGTTGCGCAGGAGATGACTGAGCTTACCGCGGAAGAGCTGGACCGACTGCTGGACCCGGCTGCGCTCACAGAAGGCGGCATTAAGAACTAGGCCCGCCGACCATGGCTGATTCTCCGATCATTACGGCCGACAGTGTGCGGCAGCGCTTTGCAGACACTGAGCTGCCGGCGAACCCCACCGATGTCATCAAATTGCCGGGTAGTGAGCAATGGCCGGCGAGCATGCGCAGGCAGCTCGAGCCGCCGCTGATACCCGCCGGTGTGTTGATTCCGATTTTTGACCGGCTGGAATCGGGCCTTTCCCTGTTGCTGACACAGCGATCGGCTGAGCTCAAGCACCATGCCGGGCAAGTCAGCTTTCCCGGTGGCCGTATGGAGCCCGAGGACGCCGATATCGCGATTACCGCCCTGCGTGAGACGCACGAGGAGGTCGGAATTCCGAGCGAGCAGGTGTCGGTCGTTGGCTATCTCTCGCCGTTGCCGACCATAACCGGGTACGCAGTGACGCCGATTGTTGGCCTGGTGGAGGCGGCGGCAGAGCCCGAAGTCGACCACACAGAGGTCGATTTCGTCTTCGAGGTGCCCTTGTCCTTTCTGCTTGAGCACGGCAACCAGCGTCTCGTTGAACGTGATTTCCACGGCCAGAAAGTGCCGATGTTCGAATTTCATTACGAGCAGCACCGCATTTGGGGTGCGACCGCAATGATGATCGTCGAATTCATAAATATTTTAAAAAAGAATAAGTTATGAAACCAATTGAGAAATTACTTGAAGTAATGGAAGCGCTGCGAGATCCGGACAAGGGCTGTCCCTGGGATTTGCAGCAGGATTTCGCTTCGGTCGCGCCGTATACCATTGAGGAAGCCTATGAGGTCGCGGATGCGATCGAGAGAAACGACCTCCCGGCATTGCGCGATGAATTGGGTGATTTGCTCTTCCAGGTGGTATTTCACGCCCGCATGGCCGAGGAGGCCGGGCATTTCGACTTTGATGACGTTGCCGCGAGTATCAGCGACAAAATGCTGCGACGGCACCCGCACGTATTCGGTGATGACGAGCAACGCAGGGCTGGTCAACCTGATGGCAGCTGGGAGCAGATCAAGGCACACGAGCGAGCCGATGCCAGTGACCAAAGCGCATTGACAGGTGTTGCGAAGGCGCTACCGGCATTGAAACGTGCAGAAAAGCTCGGCAAACGGGCCTCCGCAGTGGGTTTTGACTGGCCTGACAGACGTGGCGTCCGGGAAAAAATCCGTGAAGAGCTCGGGGAGCTGGAAGAGGCGGTTGGGACCCGTGACCGGGAGCACATAAACGAGGAGTTCGGTGATTTGCTGTTCGCGGTCGTCAACATGGCCCGCCACCTGAAGGTGGACCCGGAAACTGCGTTGACGGCGGCCAACTACAAGTTTGAGCGGCGCTTTCGCAACATGGAGCAATCGATCTTCAAGTCTGGCGGGAAGCTCGAGCAGCACACGCTGGAGTCTCTCGACAAGGAGTGGCGCGCCGCGAAGCGCCGTATTGGTTCATAGTCGGGGTCAGAGCCCGAAGTTACCAGGGCTCTGACCCCGATTAGCGTTGTTCAGCCAATGTTCATTGGCTACGCACTAGTCTTGTACCCAGGCTGGCAAAAGGGCCGGTCGACAGCATCAAAAGGAACAGGACAATGTTTAGCAAACGAAATACAGCAGGATTGGCCACAGCGGCATTGCTGCTTGGCCTCGCAACACCCGCGGTCGCCGATCATGACGACTATCGCAGCGCTGGTCCGGTTTACGACTACGCGCAAGTACTCAGTTCGAAGCCCATCGTTCGCTACGTAACGGTTACTACGCCGGTCAGGGAATGCTGGGAAGACGTTGAGTATTACACCGTCAACCAGCAGCCACCGGGTGCTGGCGCCAGAACGCTGTTTGGCGCAGTTGTCGGTGGCGTTATCGGTCATCAATTTGGCAGTGGTCACGGTAACGATGCCGCGACTGTCGCTGGTACTCTGATCGGCGCATCGATTGGTAATCAGAGTGCTTACAGGAAGCACGGCGGCAAATACGGTCCCGTAGAGTACTCGCGCCCAGTAAAGCGGTGTTCGACGCAGTATCGTGAGCACCAGGAAGAGCGCATCGACGGCTACCAGGTCGTGTATCGCTACAACGGCCAGAAATACGCCACGCGCATGGCGAACGATCCGGGTCGCAGGATCCGCGTTCGCGTGGACATCCGGCCGGCCGGATAAGCGCTGTGAACCCGTTCGTTGCAATTGGACTGCTGACACACCACACTTGTCAGCAGTCCCGATTGCCTTATTCACGGCTTCGATAACAGGTAAATTACGGTGCGATTTCTCCCCACATTTCTGGTTTGTTGCTTGCTGGCCGCGCTACCGGCCGGCGCACAGGAATTCGATCCTGAAGGGATCTTTCAAGTCGCCCAAAACGACGGCATGAGCCTGTCGGAGGCTGTTGAGTCCGTTCGCAGGCAGACCGACGGCCGCATCGTCAGCGCCGAAACCAAAATCCAAAACGGCAGGGAAGTCCATCACATTAAAGTGCTCACCAAGGACGGCAAGGTGAAGACGCACAGGATTCAGGGCCGCCGGCGCGGCAACGGGTAAGAGTTATGCGATTGCTGGTCATTGAAGACGACACGATTCTGCGCGAGTCCCTCGCAGCCAAACTCGTCGACGCCGGATTCGCCGTGGAGCAGGCCCCTGACGGCAAGGAAGGCCTGTACTTTGCTCTCGAATACCCCATCGATCTCGCCATTATCGATCTTGGGCTACCCGAAGTATCTGGCCTGGACATCATTCGCGAGGTCCGAAAACAGGGCAAGAGCTATCCCATCCTGATCCTTACTGCGCGCGATCGCTGGGAAGACAAAGTCGACGGACTTGATGCGGGTGCTGACGACTACGTTGTCAAGCCATTTCAGTTTGAAGAAGTCATCGCACGCGTGAATGCACTGGTGCGGCGCAGTGGTGGCTGGGCCTCGTCAGAATTGACGGCCGGACCTGTCTCGCTTGATCTGTCACGCCAGGAAGTCAAAGTAAGTGACACTGCAATTGAGCTCACGAGTTATGAATATAAAATCATCGAATACCTGATGGTTCGTGCGGGCCAGGTAATTTCAAAAACTGAATTGACCGAACGACTCTATGATCAGGACTTCGAACGCGACAGCAATGTCATCGAAGTATTTGTCGGCCGCCTGCGCAAGAAACTCGATCCGGACAATACCATCAAGCCTATCGAAACACTGCGTGGGCGAGGTTACCGATTCGGGCTGGAACGCAACCAGTCCGCCTGACCCGGCAAATGTCATCACTTAGCGCCCGACTGCTCGTCTCCGTCAGCGTCCTGCTGCTGTTTTTCTTTGGCATCACCATCGTCGTGCTCGACGTCGCGTTTCGAAAGGCCGGCGAGCAGGCGCAAGAGGATATTCTCGACGGTCATCTGATGGCATTGCTCGCTGCGGCAGAACCCACCGACGATGGTGTGCTGGGTATGCCTCCGGACATGCCCGAGCCACGATTCGGCAATATCGGTTCCGGTTTGTACGCAGAAATTCGTAGAGACGATGGATTCGCAATTTGGCGGTCGCGCTCCGCGATCGGATTCGAGATTCCGATTGGCATAACGCCTGCAGGTGGTACACAACAATTTAGCGAAGAGGCTTTGGCCGATGGGACTCCCATACTGACTCTCAGCCTCGCGGTGCAATGGGAATTTCCGGGCGGCGAATTACGACCGTATGTTTTCAAGGTTGCCGAAAGCCTCGATTCATTCAACGCACAACTCGCGAAGTTTCGTCGCCAGTTGTTTGGCTGGTTCGCCGTGGTTGCGCTCATCATGCTGTTGTCGATATCGATGATGCTGCGACGTCTTCTGCGACCGCTGCGGCAGATTGAAACCGAGATCGACGATATTGAAGATGGTACCCGGACGGCATTGTCTGACCAGTATCCGACTGAACTGCAGGGCGCTGCGCGCAATATGAATTTGCTGATCGACAGCGAACGAGCGCGCTCGGATCGATATCGGGTCACGCTGGATAACCTGGCGCATAGTTTGAAGACGCCGTTAGCGGCAATACGTGCACTGCTGAACGAACGTGAAAAGCCCGAATTTGAAACTCGAGCCAACGAACAGATCGATCGTATGGACGAAATCGTGCGTTACCAATTACGAAAACCGGCCGCATCTACTGCAGAAAAACCGATATTGGCGCAGGTAGAAGTTGCGACTGAACTCAACCGGCTCGTCGACGGCCTGCGCAAGGTTTATCATGAGAAAGGGCCAGACATTGTAGTCAAGACCAACGATCGGGCGCGCTTGCGAGGTGATGCTGGCGACTTTCTCGAATTGGCTGGCAACCTTGTCGACAATGCCTGCAAGTGGTGTGACTCGACGGTACGAGTCTCGCTCGATGTTGCCGATGCGACGGGCTTGATAATGACTGTTGCGGATGACGGTCCGGGAATTCCGGCTGACGCCGCCGAGGCGTTATTGCAACGTGGTACTCGATTGGACGAATCAACTCCGGGGCACGGTATCGGACTGGCCATTGTGAAAGACATTGTCCATTCCTATGGTGGCGAGCTTACAATCGGCGTATCAGATCTCGGTGGCGCCGAGATTACAGTCACGATTCCCTAAGTCAGATTTCAAGAGCGCAACGCATGTTCATCCGTTTTATTACGACCGGTGGCACGATCGACAAGATCTACTTCGATGCGTTGAGCCAGTTCGAAGTCGGTGATTCACAGATCAAACACATATTGACTGAAGGCCTGGTCGAATTCGAATACGACATCGTGCCGATGCTGCAGAAAGACAGCCTCGAGTTGACCGAGGACGATCGTAATCAACTACGAGAGTTCATTGCGCAGGACGACGCAGTTCGCTACGTAATTACGCACGGCACAGACACGATGCCGCAGACAGCAGACGAGCTGGCTGACTTACCCGGCAAGACAATCATCCTTACCGGCGCTCTGACTCCGGCTCGATTTCGTACCACCGATGCGGTCTTCAATGTTGGCATGGCAGCCGCTGCCGCCCAGGTTTGCCAGCCAGGTGTCTACATCGCGATGAGCGGGCAGGTCTTTCCTGCCGGCAAGGTACGCAAGAACCGCGCGGAGAACCGCTTCGAAGAATTGTAGGAGGGCCTTTAGGCCCGATCGGATTGTGTAGGAGGGCCTTTAGGCCCGATCGGGCCTGAAGACCCTCCTACAGGTCGAAGTTGACGCCCTGAGCAAGCGGCAGGTCCGAGCCCCAGTTGATCGTTGTCGTCTGCCGTCGCATATAGGATTTCCAGGAGTCGGATCCAGCTTCACGACCGCCGCCGGTTTCCTTCTCGCCGCCAAACGCTCCGCCAATCTCCGCACCGGACGTACCGATGTTGACGTTCGCGATACCGCAGTCGGAGCCGCCGTTCGACAGGAAGTACTCCGCATTCTGCAGATTGTCGGTAAAGATTGCGGAGGAGAGGCCCTGCACGACGCCATTTTGCATCGCGATCGCGTCGTCGAGCGAGTCATACGGAATCAGGTACAGGATAGGACCGAAGGTCTCGGTTTGCACGATGTCCCAATCGTTTTCAGCGACAGCAATGGCAGGCGAAATAAAGTTGCCTGGCCCATCGAGCCGCTCGCCGCCGCACAGCACTTCACCGCCGGCGGCTTTTACGGCCGCGCATGCGGCTTCAACCTTGTCGATCGCGGAGGGGTCGATGACCGGACCCATCAATGTGCTGCTGTCGAGTGGATCGCCGATACGGATCTGGCCATATGCCTTGACCAGGGCGTCCTTGAGTTCGTCGAACCTGGAACGCTGAATCAGTACTCGCCGGGTCGTTGTGCAGCGTTGCCCGGCGGTGCCCACTGATCCGAATACGATGGCGGGAATGGCCAGGTCGAGGTTTGCTTGCTCGTCCACAACGATAGCGTTGTTGCCGCCCAGTTCGAGCAGGAACTTGCCCATTCTTGCGGATACGTTCGCGCCTACCTTGCGGCCAACTGCGCAGGAGCCGGTGAAGGACAAGAGATTGATGCGCGTGTCGTCAACAAACTGTTGCGCGAGTTCATTGCTGCCATCATTGATCAGGAAGAAGGCCGGCGGCAGATCTTCGGCCGCGAGCGCTTCGTTAACGATCTTTTGCACGGCGACACCGCACAGTGCGGTTTTTGGTGACGGTTTCCAGATATTGATGTTGCCGCAGATAGCGGCGATGCAGGCGTTCCACGACCAGACAGCGACCGGGAAGTTGAATGCTGTAATCGTGCCAACGATACCGAGCGGATGCCATTGCTCGTACATACGGTGCTGCGGCCGTTCGGAGTGCATGGTCTTGCCGTACAGCATGCGTGACTGGCCCACCGCGAAGTCAGCGATGTCGATCATCTCCTGAACCTCGCCGATGCCCTCAGCCTTGATCTTGCCGTTCTCGAGCGATACCAGGCTGCCAAGCGCCTCGCAATTGTCGCGTAGCGCATTGCCAATCAAGCGAACGGCGTTGCCACGAATCGGGGCAGGGATGCGGCGCCATGCCTGGAATGACTCCTGCGCCATCGCCACCACGCGCTCGTATTCGGCGGCAGTGGTGCTGCGCACGCTGGCAATCACTTCTCCGGTCGTGGGGTTTACGGACTCAATCAGCGCTCCTGATGAGTCGTTCGAAGGCTCACTGCCGTACCAGGTGCCGGGATTTACGGCGTCCAGGCCGAGGCTGTCGAGAATGTCTTTCATTTACTGGTCTCCGGTTACGCGTTGATGGCCGGTTTCGCCGCGCGCAACGAGTTCTGCTGATTCCTGATTGGTGCCGCCATGTGCATAAAATTCGCCAAAGCGATTGCCGAGAACATCGGCCAGGCGGAATTGTTCCTGCGCGATAAATCCCTCGTATTTGCCGGGGTTGGACAGGACGATATCGAGCACCGAGCAAATGCCGGATGCAGTCGTGATCTGAATGGCCGACCAAAGACGTCCTGCAACCACTTGCGGATAGATCTTGTTCACGTAGTTTTCTTCGCGCAGTTCGCCATCCTGCATACCCGTTACCGCGGCGTAAATCACGACCACGTCCTGCAATGTTTGTGGCACGGCGTTTTCGAGTATGCGCTTCAGTGTTGGGCGATCGTGATTAAGCTTGAGCCCGTTCATCAGCAAACGAATTTGCTCACAATGACCCGGGTAGCGAATGGTTTTGTAGTTCATCGTCGTAACACGATCGCCGTAGGTTTCGCCGAGCGATCCCAGCCCGCCCGAGGTGTTAAACGCTTCGTATCGAGTGCCGTCTATTTCGATTTTCTCGAGACCTTCGAGTGGCAGGACATCGACCTCTGCACCGTCAACGATGCTCTGGCAAAGATTGCCATACTCGTTGATGACTCCGTCTGTAGACCAGGTGAGCGAGTACTTAAGAACGTTGTTTGGGTGTTGCGGCAATGCACCGACGCGTAACTTGACCGACTTTAGCGAATCGAAGTGCTGGATCAACTCGTTCGCGGCAATGCTGATGAACCCGGGTGCCAGTCCACACTGCGGAGCGAATACCTGTTTCGCGCCGTCGGCAAGCTTGCGGACGGCCTCGGTGACTGCGACGTCTTCGGTCAGGTCGAAGTAATGCAATCCTTCGGTGCGAGAGACTTCGGCAACAACGACGTTGCAGTAGTAGGGAAGGCCGGATACGACAGCGCTTGGTTTGTGTTCGCGCACATGTGCGGTCAATGCGTCTTTGTCACTCGCATCCAGATCGAAAGCCACAATATTGTTGTTGTTGTGTGCACTAACTACATCGGCAGCAACACCGGGTTTTGCGTCAGCCAGCTGCACTCGGTAGTCGCCGGACTCGGAAAGCAAACCCGAAATCAGAGCACCGATTTTGCCGGCGCCAAGCACGAGAATGTCTTGCATTTGAATGTCTCCAGAAAGTAAAAGGCCCGCTTGCAACCGGCGCCTGTGTGGCGCGCATTGTGCCAATGTCGCGATGCGCTTTCCACACGTGTATAAGCCACTGATTACATGAGAAACTTTTGCAGCATTAATGCGGCACATGGCATAGTTCGCCCCTTAAACGGGCTATTTCCCACAAACTTACGAGATTATTCAGGATTTGATGTGAGCAGAACCATTCCAAAGGCAGACTGGCACCCGGCCAGTTGGCAGAGTATGCAGGCCGCACAGCAAGCCAGCTATCCGGACGCGGCGGAGCTTGACCGCGCGGTCGCCGACCTGAGCCGGCTTCCGCCGATCGTGACTTCCTGGGAGGTCGATGCGCTCAAGGAGCAGATCGCCAAAGCGCAACGCGGCGAAGCATTTGTTTTGCAGGGCGGAGATTGTGCAGAGACGTTCGACGAATGCACATCCGAGAACATCGTTGCCAAGCTCAAGATCCTGCTGCAAATGAGTCTGGTTATGTTGTACGGCCTGAAAAAGCCGGTGGTCCGGGTTGGACGCATGGCGGGGCAGTATGCGAAGCCACGTTCCGCCGATATCGAGACTCGTGAAGGCACCTCCCTGCCAAGTTTTCGTGGCGACCTTGTCAATCGCAATCCGTTTACCCCTGAAGATCGCGTGCCCAATCCGCAATTGATTTTGCGCGGCTACGAGCGAGCGGCGTTGACACTAAATTTTGTGCGTTCGCTGATCGATGGTGGTTTTGCCGACCTGCACCACCCTGAGTACTGGGACCTGGGCTGGGTAGGGCACTCGGCCATGGCGGACGAGTATCGCGGCATCGTGAAGTCGATCTCTAACTCACTCGATTTTCTAGAGACTGTGTCCGGACGCGAACTACATCGGACGCAACGCGCCGACATCTATGCCGCGCACGAAGGGCTGCACTTGTTATACGAGCAGTCGCAAACGCGATTCCTTGACCGCCGTGATCGCTGGTACAACCTGACCACACATTTTCCGTGGATCGGCATGCGTACCGCGGCAATTGATGGAGCGCATATTGAGTATTTCCGCGGCATAGCAAATCCAATGGGTGTCAAGATCGGCCCAGGTATGACCCGCGAGTGGTTGCAGGAATTGATTTCAGCGTTGAATCCGAATAATGAGCCAGGCCGGTTAACACTGATCCATCGCTTTGGTGCCAAGGCCATCGACGAACATTTGCCAGACCTGGTAACTGCCGTGCGCGAAACCGGCTCGCCGGTTCTTTGGGTATGCGATCCGATGCACGGCAATACCGAAAGTACCGCGGACGGTACCAAGACGCGCCGCTTCGATAACATCGTCGGCGAACTGGAATCGGCATTTCGTATTCATCGATCGATGGGCAGTTATCTCGGCGGTGTGCACCTGGAGCTGACCGGTGAAAATGTTACGGAGTGCACCGGCGGTGCGCGTGGACTGACTGATGGTGATCTCGCCCGCGCTTACAAGACAACCGTCGACCCACGTCTCAATTACGAGCAGGCGATGGAAGTTGCGATGCGCATCGCCGGACTGCATCAATCGGATGATTTGTAGGAGCGCTCCTTGGAGCGCGATAAGTCGCGCCTCGAGAGGCGCTCCAACATGACAACTGCGATATTCGACAAAGATTGCCGCGCCTGTCCGCGGCTGGCCGAATTTCTGGACTCGGTTCAGGAACGGCACCCTGGTTATTATTGTCGGCCTGTGCCGCCTTTCGGCGATCCGGATGCGCGCTTTCTGATCGTCGGTCTTGCGCCTGGCATGCATGGTGCCAATCAGACCGGTCGGCCATTCACTGGGGATCACGCCGGCATACTGTTGTATCAAATGCTGCACAAATACGGATTCGCATCAGCGGACCGATCGTTGGCTGCCGACGACGGCTTGCTTCTGCACACCTGCAGGATTACGAATGCCGTCAAATGTTTGCCGCCGGACAACAAGCCGGTCGGGGTCGAGATCAATACCTGCAATACCTTCCTGGCTAACGAATTGCAGCAACTTCCGGCAAATTCGATCGTGCTGGCTTTGGGTGGTATCGCGCACCGCGCCATCATCAAGGCGCTCGGCTGGCGTCAGGCGGAGTTCAAATTCGCGCATGCCGCGCTGCACGACGTTGGCGAGTTTCAGTTACTCGATTCCTACCATTGCAGTCGCTACAACACGAATACACGTCGCCTGACCACCGAGATGTTCGACGCCATATTTGCGCAGGCAAGGAAGTTGCTGGATAAATAGCGTCGTGAACGACGAAAGCACATTTGACGCCGGGCCGTTTCTGGGCAGCCTGACACATCGACCGGGTGTGTATCGCATGCTCAATGCGAAGCACAAGGTGTTGTATGTGGGCAAAGCGCGTGACCTGAAAAAGCGTGT
>Ga0255049_10000261_pt1 | contig 32617 bp, 30 predicted proteins | sample JV7_2_3_MG_FD_183615 | JGI IMG/M metagenome (GOLD analysis project Ga0255049, IMG submission 183615) | Seawater microbial communities from Jervis Inlet, British Columbia, Canada - JV7_2_3 | ecosystem: Environmental > Aquatic > Marine > Inlet | place: Canada: British Columbia | collected 2016-10-06 | reverse complement strand
TGAGAACGATCATTTCGTCGTAGCCGTCGACTTCCTCGAACGTGCGTTTGAGATACTGAACGGGGTCTTCCCCATAGCCGCTAAACCAATCTTCGTAAGCTAAAGCGACTCGTTTTGGCGTATCTGCCAGGCCCTCTCGCGAGGGGTCCTCGCCGGCCCAACGCAGTAGCGTGTGGACCGCTTTTTCTGCTTCATTCCTGCTTGGTCGTTCGACTTTCTTGGCTTTTATTTGAGCAATTTTTCTGGCCATCGGTCTCTGCCTTACACTCCTGGAGTCTGTCGATACTACCGACAACAGTCATAACTCGTCTATGGATTTCGGCCAATCCTGTTTCAGGAGGCGGGAAAGCGATCGATCAGCAAGCCTCGCGACATAAAGATCTATATCCGGGAGTTCAGGCTGATTCGGCGTCCTGCATCGTTTGTATCCCGACCGGACAGCTGACGCCGGTGCCACCCAAACCGCAATAGCCGCCAGGGTTTTTGGCCAGGTACTGCTGGTGGTAATCCTCGGCGTAGTAGAACTCTTCCAGAGGCAATATCTCGGTGGTGATCGTGTGATGACCGGCATCACTTAGCTCGGATTGATACACACCCTGAGATTGCCGTGCCAACGACGCCTGAGTGTCGGAAACCGTAAATATGGCGGAGCGATATTGAGTGCCGACGTCATTGCCCTGGCGCATGCCCTGCGTCGGATCGTGGCTTTCCCAAAAGAGTTTCAATAGTTGTTCATAGGTTATTTGCGCCGGATCGAAAACTACCAGTACGACTTCCGTGTGTCCTGTGAGGCCGCTGCAGACTTCCTGATAGTCGGGATTGGGTGTCATCCCGCCGGCGTAGCCGACGGCGGTTGTAAATACACCCGGCGTCTGCCAGAAGATTCTCTCCGCTCCCCAAAAGCATCCCAGGGCAAAAACAGCCTGCTCCAGGTTCCCGGCAAACGGACTTTTGAGCGGATTTCCGTTGACGAAATGAGTGCCGGGCGTCGGCATAGCCTGTGTCCTGCCCGGCAGTGCTTCATCAATGTCCGGTAGCTTCGTTTTCTTGTCTCTGGCAAACATGTCCTGATCCGATGGTTTTAGTGCAGAGATCTGGTGCGTTTGTCGTCATCTGCCTGGGCTTGCGCTGTCGAATGTGTCGATACGGCCTGATAGCGTCCGCCACGGCGCGGCTTTCGAACAATACCGTCAACGCTGCTGAAGCGCACCGGTACCGATTGGAACTTGCCCCACGGCGCGGCCCGATACACACCGAAATGAAGATGCGGCAAGGCCGAGTTGCCTGTGTCCCCGGACAGGCCAATTTTCTGGCCTGTCACTACTCGCTCACCCAACTCGACAAGCGCGCCGTTTTGCTGCAAGTGGTAGTACTCTCCAGTCGTCCAGTCGTCGTGCAAAATTACGATATAGTTTGCATACTTGCCGCAGCCGCCTTTCCAGCAGCCCCTCGAATTCGATTCTTCCATCTTGACGACCACGCCGCCGCGAGCAGCATGCACCGGCGTACCCTCACGCATCTTGAAATCGACCGTATATTCTTCGGGCCCGGTGTGGCTGAGCCTTGATCCGTAGCCTTGCAACACGTAATAGCTCTTGCCGGATTCGTACGGCAGACGATACAGCTGGCTTTCGTCATGTGTCGCATCGATGCTGCCGATCGTCGAGGCACAATCGAATCCGTATCGCGACTCACTCTTGCTGGTCTCATGCAGCACAATAAATAATCGAGACTCGCTCGGAGCTACAGTCTGGGTTACCGTCTTTTCTCGATCAGCTGTCATGTACCTTGTCCAGACTTGAAGCGTTATCGTAATCGGCACGTCTTTCGAATTAGCAGCATGTAGTTCAACTGAGCCGTCAATTTCGACGGCATCAATTCGGAACCGGTCCTGAACGCACGCAGCCTCCGACGCTTCAGGCACTGCTAACGAAACAGCGCTCAAAAATAACAGCGAGCGAAACACAAAACACACCTTGATATTCATTGAGTGAAAAAAAGCGGAAGGCACTATTTGCTGGCGTCCGCGACTTCTTCTTCCTCATCAACGACCGGCGCCAAATCGGATTCCCGGTAAAAGAATTCGTGTGTGTATGTAATGTTCTGTGTTTCTACGACCTCACGGTTCTCAAGCCGCGGTCTGTATATCAATCTCCTTAATTCCCTGAGGACGTTTTTTTCCATATCTGCGATTCCCGGAGGATACGATTCGATAACTTCGAAATCTCTGGGTCGACCGCGATTGTTGACCATGAATTTCGCAACGACTTTTCCCTGCTGAAGTTGCTCGTCGTCATCAACGGGCTCGCTATTTTCATCCATGCCATAGTATTTCGGAATATATATGTCCTGCAGCATTACAACGGATTCAAGTTGATTGTATCGATTCACCAGCCGCGAATCGTCTTCAGATAGCAGATCCCAGGTATCTTGTAACACTTTCTTCGCCTTGCCTGCTTTGTCCGAAAAAACATAGAAATCGGCAAGCGACAAAAATGTTCTTTCCTTGATTATCCAGTCAGCATCAGGATGCTCTTCCGCAATACGTTTGGCGCGCTTGATATATATCTCACCAGATGTAAGCGAGTTGCCGTCGTAGAAGTCGCGATCGAAATCGCCGACGTACAGGTACGCTTTTGCAAGACCCGTTAACGGCGTTATCAGCGCAAGTGATTCCTTGCCGTGATTGACTTCTATTATTTTGATTATGCGACGGAAAGTATCTCGCTCACGACCGTACAATCGCAGCCTGTGCTGCCATTCCGCTCGCTTATAAAGCGCAGGAACGATCTGATCGCTGTCTATCGTGTACTTGCGTGCGTACAGCTCATAGATCCGGTCTTGCAAATCGTAGGCTTGTTCGAATTCGCCAATATGGATATAGATTTCGGCAAGTGATTCGATGATGGTGACCTGATCAAGATTGTGTGGTCCCTCATTTACATGACTGACGTGCTGCGCCCTGCCAAATGAATCAAGTGCAAGGTCAGGCCTGCCGGCCGCCATCTGCGCGGCGCCTAATCCCCGTAACGGATTTATAAGGGCTGCATTCAACCGGTCTTCAACGCGCTCTATGATTCCGATGGCCGCCTCGTAATTCTGTTGAGCTGTTTCATAATCCTTATTTCGGTGCTGAACGATTGCAAGATTTGTCAGTGCCTTCGCCGTGTCGCTGCTCTCGAAGCCGTTCTCGCGAATCGAAAGCTCAACGATTCGTTTCGCGACGACGTCGGCTTCGGCCGTCATGCCGTTCTCCAGCAGGTTCTTATAAAGAGCGAAGTCTTCAGCGAGTTGCTGCTGGGCAGCGATTGCGGCTTCCAGCTCAGGATCCGAAGTACTGTCCGTGTCCAGCGATTCCGATTCGTTCATCGGATCAACCGGCGGATAGATTTCATTTTGTGCATGCGAGGCCGTTCCGCCAATCAGCAAAAGAGCGCTCGCAGTGAGCAGGGGCGGATAAGGGGATCTTTTAATCAGTGCCTCCATCGGGAATTCAGACTGTGGCCGGAAAGATAAGTTCTTTGGGACGGTTATCGGCCTGAGATACTGTGTATCAACTATACAATCTCATCAATCTTCAGGATAGCGGAATCCCCGCAATCAATAAAATTCAAGCGCCAGCTGCTTTTGGCCCGGGCGGCTGAACTGACTGCAATCCAGCCTGTTCTTGTATTTGCCCGCTTCCAGGCCATGTTTTCGGCATGCTGCCTTGAATCGTTTCTGGATCAGTTCCGCATAGGGACCACGCCCACGCTGTCGCACGCCGAATCTGTTGTCATAATCCCTTCCTCCGCTGGCCTGGCGGACCAGGCTCATCACATGCGCGGCCCGATCCGGCATATGCGTTTCCAGCCATTCGACGAAGATATCCCTGACCTCGTGCGGCAGCCTAAGGAAAATGTATGTTGCATGATTGATACCGCGGCGGGCAGCTTCGGCAACAATGGTTTCGATTTCCCGGTCATTCACTGCAGGAATAATTGGCGCCATCAAAAGACTTGTTGGCACGCCGGCACCGGCCAGTTGTTCGATGAGCTTCATTCGAATCTCTGCCGACGGGACTCTCGGCTCCAACAGTCTCTTCAAAGACCGATCCATCGTCGGGACGCTGATTGCCACCGAGCAAAGATTTCGCGACGCAAGCTCTTCAATCAGGTCCAGGTCGCGGCTCATAAGGCCGCCCTTGCTGATCAGGCTGACCGGATGCCTGTGCTGGAGGAATGCCTCAAGCAAGCGCCGAGTGATGCCGAGTTTCTTTTCCGCCGGCTGATACGGGTCTGTGTTCGCACCTATGGTAATCGGCCTGCACTCGTAGCCCGGCTTTTCCCACTCCTCAATCAACCGCTCTACGGCGTTCGGCTTGTAGAAGATCCTGGTTTCGAAATCCAGGCCGGGCGACAGGTCGAGGTAGCTGTGACTGGGTCTCGCGTAACAATACACACAGCCGTGCTCGCAGCCCTGGTACGGATTTATCGAACGGTCAAAAGGAACATCCGGCGACGTATTCTTACTGATGATTCTGCCGGCCTGCATCGCCCGAAGCTCTGTAACGGGAGCCTGAGCTGCCCTGTCATGCGACTCTTCGTCCGACAGCTCGACAAGCGATTTTTCGAATCGACCGGCAATACGGGAAACAGCGCCACGGCCTTTGTGGGCTTCAGGGGGCATTAAAATTCCGAGATAACTGTATGGATATACAGTAATGGATCACGGACTCTCGTGCAATATTCGGGCTAGTTCAGGACACGGTATCCACGACCAACCATGCAGCGCTTGAAGACCTCACGCTTTTCCCAGTCGGCATCGAGTCCGGATTCCGTACCACCCCAGAGGGCGCCATAGCCGGCCCCTTCACCAGCGTCTCCACCGATCGCGCCTGCAATACCGCCGACAACAGCGCCGGTTGCGGCGCCTTTGGCCACGCCCTTGGCGATAACGACTTCCTCGGAATAGCCTTTGCAGTCAGACCAGTCCTGGGCGAACAGCCCTTCATCGACACCCTGCTTGTCGATGATCGGATCGGGATGGGCTGCGCAGCCTGTGAGGGCAATAATGGCCGCCGTACTGATTACACTCTTAATTGCGTTCATATGTATCCCATCCATTTCGAATCTTTGTCCGATTATCCGCCAGTCAACTGAATCGGGCCTGAATTGACCAACTCGCGCTTGGCTCCGCACGCAGTCGCAGTTAAGCTGCGATGCCCATATATTAGGACTAACGCGAGCAGCTTCGGTTCGTTGACACACATTCACAAGTAAATGGCATCTTCATCACATAGTTCCACGGCGAGGGCGATCCTTTACGCGTTCCTGGCCAATTCCGGCATTGCATTGGCCAAGACCTGGGCGGCCTGGCTGACCGGGTCCGGTAGCATGCTGGCCGAGGCCATTCACTCCTACGCGGATGCCGGCAATCAGGTCCTGCTGTTTCTCGGGCTGCGCCAGTCCACAAGGCCACCGGACCCCGAGCATCCCCTCGGATACGGAAAACTCAGTTATTTCTGGAGCTTCATCGTTGCCGTGCTCTTGTTCACCATGGGCGGACTGTTTTCAATTTATGAAGGCTTCCACAAGCTGCAGAATCCGGAGCCCCTGAATCAGGTCTGGGTCGCTCTGCTGGTACTTGTTTTTGCCATCGTATTGGAAGGATTTTCGCTGCTCGGTTGCCTGAAAGAGATCGCAAAGCTGCGCGGTGACCGGTCTTTCAAAGACTGGCTCAAACACACGCGTGCCTCCGAGCTTGTCGTCGTCCTCGGCGAAGATATTGCAGCGCTACTCGGCCTGGTGCTCGCACTCGGCTTCGTGTCCCTGGCGTCGTTGACGGACAACACCACCTACGACGCGATGGGCTCGATCTGCATTGGCATCGTGTTGCTGGTCGTTTCGGTGTTCGTGGCCGTAAGGGTGCAGTCCCTGCTGGTCGGGCGATCGGCAGACCCCCTGATTCAGGAAGCGATCGAAAGGATCATCGGTCAGGAACCCGATATCGAGAAATTGCTCAATACGATCACGATGCAATTCGGCCCCGATACCATGCTCGCGGCGAAGATCAAAATGCGATCGGGCATGGACATCGAGGCTGCCGTTCAGAGCATCAATGCACTCGAGCGAAAGCTCAAGGAAGAAATTCCCAAGCTTGAATGGTGTTTTATCGAACCGGACGTCGTCGATTAATCGGGGACGGACTCGGAGTCCGTCCCCAATCCACTAGCGGATTCAGGCCCAGACCTGGAGTGCGGCCGTCCAGGAGAAAACCAGTATCGCGATTGCCGACGCACCGCAGACAAGCTGAAACCGTCGTCTGGATGGAATCTTCGGCATCAGTGTCAGCAGCATGCCGACGCCGAAGCCACAGACAAAGCCGGCCAGATGCGCGCCGATATCGGTGTTCGGTCCGCCTGTGCCTGTATAAGCGAGCAGTGCGATACCGCCGACGATCGGACCCAGCCGGTACGCCCACCTGTCTTGTGCCATCAGTTTCGCTCGCCATACAAAACCGGCAATGAGGCCCAGCGCCGCGAAAACAGCCGTCGATGCGCCAATCGCTTTGTGGCTGGAGACGAGCAACAACGTATTCAGGGTGTTTGCGAGTCCGCTCGCGATGAGCACGCACAACCAGGTCAGGCCGGAACCGAAAAGGCGGCCGGCGAGTATGCCGAACAAGGCGCCGAAGCCGGTATTCCCTGCAATGTGCCGCAAGTCGGAGTGTAGCGTGAGCGCGGTCAATGTTCGCCACCACTCTCCCTGGCGAACCAGTTCACCGTCGACGCGTCCGGCCGATACCCAATCCTTGTTGAATGCACTTTCCGCGGCAAGCCAGGCGACCAGCCAGATTATGACGACGTAAGCTACGACTCCCGGTACCGGGCTTTGAAATTTCGGTACCAACCTTGGCTTAACTTTGGGTACCGGTTGGTTCTCCTTGTCGTACTGCCAGATCTCGTACTTCGCTTTTTCGGAAACTTCGGTCGGTACCGCCAAGACGCATCGATTATCGTCGCTCAGAATTTCGTATGGAATCTTCAGAGATGTCAGAACGAGCGCCCGGTCGTTACAAGCCTGACGGTTTGCGCTGTCATATACGATGGACCAACCTTCGTCCATCAGGTAGTCAGCTCATCGACAAGTCGCGGCAGAATTTTGGCACAGTCGTTCGACAATTTTTCCACGGCGATATCATCGGCACGAGTTCGGCCGCGGTTGATGATGAATACAGGGATGTTCGCTGTGTGAGCGAGGCGCGCAAACCGATAGCCTGAAAATACCATCAACGATGAACCGACAACGAGCAAAGCATCGCTTCGCTCCAGCTTGGCAGTTGCGTCACTTACCCTTTCCGACGGTACGGGTTCGCCAAAGAAGACGACGTCCGGCTTTACGATACCACCGCAGGATGTGCAAGCAGGCACATCGAAACTCAGGTAATCCGAATTCGATATATCCGCATCACCATCGGGCGCATACGCCGAGACTTCCGCACTCCAGCCCGGATTGCATTTTTCGAGTGTCGCCTGCCAGTCGCTTCGTTTTCCTCTCCTGTTGCAGCGGAGGCATCGGGTCTTATGCAGCACACCGTGTAAATCGATCACGCGTCGGCTGCCCGCAATACGATGCAGGTTGTCGACGTTTTGTGTGATAAGCGAATCGACGTGGCCCGCATGTTCGAGCTTCGCCAAAGCAGCGTGTGCGGCATTCGGTTTCGCGGAGGATATCCGCTGCCAGCCGATGAAACTCCTGGCCCAGTAGCGCTTGCGAACATTGCCATTGCTTACAAAATCACTGTACTGCACCGGTTGTGCATTTTTCCAGTCACCCTTCTCATCACGATAGTCGGGTATGCCGGAAGCCGTGCTGCACCCGGCGCCGCTTAGCACCGTGACGTTCTTATGCTGGCGCAAGAACTCGACGAGCTTATAGATGTCACTCATACTCATAAGTCAACAATAATGCTGTGGGGAAGAATCTTATGACACAAAAATCAACACTGAAAGCGTTCACCGCCTCGCTGGTCGCCTGCCTGATGGTGACAAACGCGAACGCTGAGGTACTCGATTCAGCCCCCGGCGGCTTTACCATCAGTCACCAGACAAAGATATCTGCGGCCCGAATCGACGTTTACAATGCCGCCGTCAATAATATCGGTGACTGGTGGAGCGATGATCACACGCTTTCCGGTAATGCAGGCAACATGTACATTGCTGCCAGGACTCAGGGCTGCTTCTGCGAAAGACTGGGCAGCGCGGGCGGAGTTGTCCATTTAATCGTTACGTTCGTTAACCCCGGGGTGATCCTGAGGTTGACTGGTGGGCTCGGGCCGCTTGGCCTGCTGGGGGTCAGCGGAAACATGACCTGGGAGTTCGAAGACAGCGAAGATGGAACCATGATGACACTGAACTACGCCGTGGGCGGCTACTATGCCGGGGGTCTGGATTCGATCGCCGAGGCCGTCAATGGAGTTCTCATCGAGCAGATGACCGGCCTGAAAGCGTTCGCAGAAAATGGGCCCGAAGGCGGCTGATGGAGACCGACCTCGCTTCCGGCACGCTCTTGCAACTCGCGCCGGGCGTAAACCGCCTGATTGCGCCGAATCCGGGCATGATGACGGGGCCCGGTACCAATACTTATATATTAGGTGAGAAAGAAGTCGCTGTTATCGACCCGGGACCGGCGATCGACGGCCATATCGACCTGATCTGTGAATTGGCGCCCGGGCCGATCAAATGGATCCTGGTCACTCACACTCACCCCGACCATTCGCCGGCCGTGGCTGCCCTCGCCGAGCGAACCGGCGCAGAGAGATTGGGGAGACCGGCACCCGACGGCCAGCACCAGGACAAAACTTTCGAGCCGGACCGGGTTCTCGCGAATGGGGAGATATTCAGGACCGCAGAGTTCAAGCTCGAGGTGATTCACACACCCGGACACGCGTCCAACCATCTCTGCTACTTCAACGATGAGATCGGTTGGCTATTCACTGGTGACCATATCATCAGCGGCTCGACTGTCGTCATCGACCCGCCTGACGGCAATATGTCCGACTATCTCGACTCGCTTGAACGGTTGATGAACAAAATCCTGGCCGTGATTGCTCCGGGACACGGCGACCCGATGGACAGTCCTTACGAAGCGATAGACTGGATCATCAAGCACCGTCTGGAGCGCGAAGCCAAAGTCATCGCTGCGCTCGAAGAAAATCCGAATTCAACTTCGGCGGAACTCGTGCCGCATGCATACAACGATGTTGATGAAAGATTATATGAATTGGCGGAACGCTCCCTGCTCGCTCATCTTCTCAAGCTCGAGAACGACGGCAGAGCTGCTCAGGACGGCGATCGATGGTCGCTATCCATGACGGTTGGTATCTGATTAGATAACTGGTGTCAGACTGGATCGTACCGAATCGGCCTCGTTGGCCGAAGAGCATCCGATCGCCGAAGCGAAAACACCTGCGACTAAATGGCTGAGAACGGCCAGAAGCGGATATTCCTCAGATCCCCGAGAGTGCTACCAAGCGATTGCGTTGGTATTCTTCGAGTCCGTCCAAGAGAACGAGTAACTGGAGATGATCTATGCGCGGCTTGAAAGGCAAGAACGTGCTGGTGACCGGTGGAGCCAGTGGCATAGGCCAGGCCACCGCAATGCGTTTTCTGGAAGAAGGTTGCGCCGTCTGCATCCTGGATCGCAGTGAAGAGGCTCGGACTCGGGTTGCCGAAGAGTTGCCGGGATTAGCCGGTGTGATCGACGCCGACGTATCTAACCTTAAGCAAGTACAGGTGGCATTTGCTGAGGCACTTGATCGCATGGGATCAGTCGACGTGCTGGTCAACAACGCCGGCATCAGCATCCGCCACGACTTTCTCGACATCACGCCCGAAGCGTGGGACGAGGTGGTCGGTGTAAACCTCAGCGGAGCCTTTTACGTCGCACAAACCGCGGCGCGGCACATGGTTGAAAATGGCTCCGGCGTGATTCTTAATACCGCCTCCACCGCGGGCACCACCGGGTACCCACACTACGCTGACTACAGCGCCAGCAAGGGAGGCGTGATCGCGCTAACTCACGCCATGGCGCTGGAGCTGGCCCCCCACGTTCGCGTAAACGCGATCTCTCCCGGGTACGTCCTCACTCCGATGCAGCGCGCCGAATACACGGACGAGATGCTGGACGCAGTGAACCGCAAGATCCCGTTGGGACGACACGCGAAGCCCGAGGAAATTGCGGCGTTGTTCGCTTTCCTGGCGTCCGAGGATGCCGCGTTTGCCACCGGTCGCGTCTATGTCATGGACGGCGCAGAAACCACCGGGGGGCTTTGCAGCCAGTGGACCCACGAGTAGCTTGCCGGACTCGGGTCGCGCTACTCTGATTCCCAGAAATTAATTCAAAAGGGTAAGGATATGAGACTGGAAGGCAAGGTAGCCCTGATAAGCGGAGGGACCTCCGGGATCGGCAGCGCCACAGCCGAGCGCTTCGCACGCGAGGGAGCGGCAGTCGCTATCACCGGGCGCAATACCGAGCGTGGAGAGCAGGTTGTCGAGACCATTGTTGCAAATGGTGGCGAGGCCCTGTTTATTCGCTCCGATGCACGCTTAGCTGACGAGTGTCGCCAGGCAGTCGATGAGACCCTGGCCCGCTTTGGCAAGATCGACGTACTGTTCAACAATGCTGGCGTATTCCATCCGCGAACCATCCCGGAATGTACAGAAGAAGAGTGGGACGAGACCATCGACTCCAGCCTCAAGGGCGCCTTCCTGATGTCGAAATACGTCCTGCCGTCGATGATCGAGCAGGGCAGCGGCTCGATCATCCACACGAGTTCAGGCTGGGGAATCGTTGGAGGCGATAAAGCGGCAGCGTATTGCGCCGCCAAGGGGGGGTTGGTCGTAATGGCAAAGGCCATGGCGATCGATCATGGTCCCGATGGGATTCGCGTAAATTGCGTTTGCCCAGGCGACGTACTGACGCCGATGCTTCGCGACGATGCGGCCAAGCGCGGCATGTCCTGGGAAGATTATGCTGCCGGTGCCGATGACCGACCACTTGGACGCATTGGCACTGTCGAGGAAATCGCTGACGCGGTGCTGTTCCTGGCCTCCGACGAGTCCTCTTTTGTGACGGGCGAGGCGCTGGTCGTAGACGGTGGCGGCGTTGCCGGCTGAATGGCCCGACCAATGAGCGGACGTCAATGTGAGACTAGAATAGGCGGCTGCTTGTCATCCCACTCTCATGCGCTCGCGATGAATGAAAGCGAGCGCGTGGATGAGATAAGGCGAGTCGTGGTTCGTGTCGACGACCATAAACCACTGGTTGTGACTGTCTTGCCGAGCCAGGAGTCTGCCGCCGATGGACGATTCTCCAAAGAAATCAATCGTAAACATCGGCAGCTTGAAGCGCCAATCTGGGCCGCCCGCCAGACGGATGTCGTAGCTTGAAAACAAGGGATGTCGTCGGACGATCGTTGCCCTGAGTTCCTTTCCGTCCCTCATCTCGAAAGTCGCGCGAGGAATCCGGCGCGTCCGTCGGATCCGGATGACTTCCGTCCCGTCAGGATCGCAGACAACAAACTCTGGAAGCCGCACCAAACCGGACATGAGTTTTTTGGGCCGGGGTTCGTTACGAAAACGGAATACCACACGGCCTTCCTCACGGTCTTCCTCAAAACTGAGGATGTCGCCGTCGCCGTAGTACGACGTGAACCCGGTTGAGTATCGATTGCCAGGCAATGGTGTGCCAGCCCTTGCCCAGAGGGGGTATCGTCGCGCAAACATCACAGCCGCCTAACTTGTAATTAACAGACGATCTTGCCGTAAATCTTGACGCAGATTATACGGCATCGTGATATCCGCCTTGGGTCATTAGCGGCCCCTCAGACCAATAATAGGCGCGCGGCAGCTATCGGGAGTAAAGCCGACACTCAGCAACGGATTTTCGATGGCCAGAAGCTGAATGTCTGCTTTCACCTAAAGCGGACGTTCAGACCAGTGAAAATGGCAAGAAATTAGGGTCCGCTTTCGGCCAATTCCGGAGGTAGGCGACTTCGTCCCCTCACACCAAATTCCGGTATAAGCAGAGTTCTGCAGCCGGCTCCTGTACACCGGTAACGTAATCATGCACGGACTGTAGACCTTCCTTGAGTCCCCGATAATGAACCCGTTCCAGGCACTCGTCGACCGTGTACCAGCCATACTCGGAATGCTCCTCGGACTCAAGCTGAATATCGACCTGCTGAACTTCAGCTGCATACACGCCAATTAACTGCATTTCCCGAAAACGGCGGTTATATATGACGTAGGCGTGTTCCCCGACCCAGATCGCCGCCGCCGTCAGTCCAAAGAGACCCAGGCAACGACTAATTGCTTCCTCTATTGTTTCGTTATCTCTTACAAAATTGCTCGGGACCTGCCAAAACCTCCCACCGTTGAAGTGTCGATCCGCTTTGGTCTGTGACGTATAAAGGAGCAAAAACCTGATCGCATCCGAGTCTCGCCGAAAGGTCCATACGTCGAATACACCAGCTGCGAGCTTCATCGTGAATCCTGCTTCTATTATTTGGGTCGAAGGACCGCTTTGTGTCGTTAGCGGTCGCTCACCGCAATACTAGCCGAATGTCCGCTTTCGGCTACAAGCGGACATTCAAACCAGCAGTATATCTGCGACATGTATCCTGTCACCGAATATCAACCAATATGCCCAACAGGCTTGATCTCTTTGTCTTTGGTCAGGTATTCCTTAATAAAATGATTCGCATGGTAAATCGTGATCAGTTTTTCGAAGATCAGAATTACGCCAAAGAATATTGCGGCGTCGGGAGCCCCATCTGGAAATTCGGCGTCGGGGATTAAGCTGGCAACTACGCCAAGTATCAATAGCAGTTCAAATAGTGCGTCACCAATGCCGAACAATGGATGACCGGTATAAAAGTAGCCTCCACCAGGAATCCAGATTGAAAGCGTCAACGCTTTTTTCCTGCTTTTGAACTCCAGCCCACAGCTTGGGCACTCGAAAATATCGTTCTCTAATTCCGCCGAACATCGGGGACACAGATGCACTCTTCTACCTGCCTTGCTTGAAGGCCCTTCAAGCGAAAGCGAAGGCAATTGCGCACGAATCTTTTTTCGCTCAGCTCGCCGAACATACAGGAACAGGTCCTTCGCGCCCGATTTGTATTTTATCTTGAGCTTACTGCCCTTTTGAACAATAGAATCAGTATCACTGTAGCGGATCTGTGCTATTGATCGACGATATTTGAAATTCATGTTCGTCGGTATGTGAAAAATGCGCCTATCGGTCATGACAAGCAAGCAGCGTTTTATGTAGACGAAAACAAATCCAGTCGTCAATTGCTCAAAGAACGACGTTGGCGAAACTGCGGTCGTAATGACGAGTAACTTCTCGCCATCTTCCAAGAATTCCTTCAAAAACGGCAGTTTTCCAGCAAGCTTGCGTTGTTTCTTCTCTATCCGTGGTTTGTAGACGCCATTGTGATCAGCAAACATGGTGTCGGCATCAAAAGGTAGCCCGCCCAAATCATTTAGGTCATTGGTTTTGGAATCTGGCGAGAGTGTGTCGACCATAATCGCTCCTGCTTTTTATTAGTATTTTGGGGATTCTATACGCAATCGTCTTGGTATGGGGGACGGGGCCCAGGTCCGCGGCATGTACGAGTGGAATGAGCTCGGTGACCTGGTGCACTGGACGCACCACGACCCGCACGGTGTTGAGGACGGCGGATACGTTCGCTACCGAACGAAAAGCTACTTGTAGGAGCGGCCCTTGTACTCAAGGGCATAGGGCCGCGACCGCACTACCAATCCTTCAACGGCCAGTCGATCGGGGAGTCGGGTGGCCAGGGCAGGTTGGCTTCGTCCAGAAGTTTCGCGAAGTTCGGAGTGGCCTCGAGATCGAACGGGGCGCCGCACATGCAGTTTGACGGAACTATCATCAATAGCAGGTAGCCAAACGGGTCCGAGTCGATTGCTGCGGCCATCTCGTTGGCGAGCGCTCGCTCGCCTGCCCTCGCGAAATTCGCGATCCGGACACCGTCGTAGGTGCCGAGTTTTTTTTCCAGCAATGATTTCGTGGCCACAGCGTCTCCACGGGCCGCGGCGAGCATCATCCGCGCCCACAGCGCACGGGTTTCTCCACGAATATCGCGATCGATGCGTGCTGCAGCGTCTTCGAAGCGGCCAGCGGCAACATAGGACTCGAACAAACCAAAACCAACTTCGCGGTGGGAGACCGCTCTCTTGCCCTCGATTGCCGTCGCAATTGCCGCATCGAAATCACCCAACCAGAGGTAGGCACTAATGGCGCCGAGCCAGCCAGAGTAATCCAGTGGATCGCATTCGATTAAGCGTTGGCTGATGATCAGGTTCTCGCGAGCCCGCCCATAGGCCAGTGTAGTCATGTCGGACCATCCCGGCCCATAGCAATTCGACTGATTGACGAAGTCATCAAACATCGCCGGCAGACCTCGCCAATTGGCCGTGAGCAGCGCCCGGTCATAGGCGGCAGCGAGACTATGAGTATCATCCGCCGCGGTGCGTATGGCATCGTCGAAGTCCTGCTTCAGTCGCTCGTAGGCGGTCGTTCGCTCATCGTCGGTGACGTCCTCATTGCCGATATTGTCGATCAGGAAATGTGCGAAATAGTCTGAATGCCACAAATAGGCGGCAGAGAAATTCGGCGCCAGCGACAATGTTTTTTCGAACCAGATGTTCGCTTCGAGCAACAACTCAACCTGGCCATCATCGCCGTGTGACAGGTCACCCAACTCGACGCCTTTCTGATAAGCGACGAAAGCTTCAGGATTGCGCAGGCCGAAAGCGCGCATTCTCTTTAGCTGTTTTTCGTCGAGAACAACATCGAGAGCCGTTGCGATCTTCTCGGCGATATCAGTCTGCACGCCGAAAGTATCTTTGGTGTCATGGTCGTAGCTCTCGGACCAGAGATGAAAGCCATCGACTGCACGAATAAGCTGCGCGGTAACACGTAATCGCTTTCCGTCTCGGCGCACGGATCCCTCAACTATGTGAGCCACACCGAGCGTTGCCGCAATTTCGGGTATCGGCGGTATGTCCTCGCCCTTAAAATGAAAGGCCGAGGTGCGGGCTGTGACGAGCAGCTCGGGAACGCGTGTCAGGGAATTCAGGATTTCTTCGGTCAGACCATCGGCGAAGTATGCGTCATCGGGTCCACTGCTCATGGCAACGAATGGCAATACCGCGACTGACTTGTCGGTGCCATTAGTCTCTGTCGTTGCTGTGTCGAGCGCGAACTTGTCGACGAGCAGGAAGACCACCGCAATGCCGAGTACACCGATGATGACGAAGTCGAGTTTTCTTCCGGTCGTGCTGGTTATTGACATTGAGCGATCGACGTCGCGTTCACGCTTGATTCCTTCGGGCGTCATTTCGTATGCCCAGGCGAACAGCAGCGCCAAAGGAAAACCGACGACAATGAAAAACATCAGCGCTTTCATGAGCCACTCTGGCGCCGCGATGTTGTCGAGCACGATGTCGGCGAGCTGCATGATCACCCACGCGACTGCCAGGTAAGCGATCGCTACGCGGAAAACGTTGCGGCGTTTGAGTTCGTTGAATAAGGACAAGGGCTGGCTTCTTGGCGGTCCACTGTTGTCATTAAGAGTAGCTTGCATGCGGCGCGAAGCCAACAACGGCAAGATCGATATCGGCATTTAGCAAGAAGCTGAAGGGCGGCTTTGGGTCGTTAGCGGTCCTTTCGGACAATATTAGCTTCGTGGCCGCTTTTGGGGGTAAAGCGGACGTTTTCCGATTCAATTTCGGGAGTCCCAGGCCAAATGTCTGCTTTTCTCAATAGCGGACGTTTGGATAGTCAGAAATCGGGTGAAAACAGGGCCCGCTTTCGGCCAGGATCGGACCTTTGAGCTTCGAATCTGACGCCACACAGGCACTATGCAAACGGTGAGGTCTCGGATCCAACCCCACTTTGATCGCCAATTATTCGGCGTCCGATTGCTCCGTCGCTTGCTCATTTTCGACATCCGGCACCTCAGTCATTACGACTGTAGATCCTGCCGAGATGAAATCTTGAGACAAACGTGTCGTTTTTGATGTTCTCGGGTACTCCCGGCGCCGAAACATGACGAGTGCTAAGCCGTATGCACAGCAGGACCATCCAACTATCAAGTACACAAAGGACAGTGAAAACTCGAAGCCCAGATACAGTCCGGCTGCATTGAACAGCAGACCTATCAAGACCCACACCATCGGTAGTCTTTCGAAGATATCGGTAAATAGCCGCATGACTTGCCTCGCCGGTTGAATACAGTTTGTCGAGTCCAGAATATGCTCGCCAAGCCGTGTCATATTTGTGCTGTCATTCACAAAAACTTCTTTTTGTTCATGGTCAAAGAATGAATTGAGACCCACTTCACAGTGCGAGACGCCCATACTCAGAGCTGACTTCCTCTAAGCGCACTGATAGATGACCGGCTACCTTGAATGTCGGCCAGGGGTTTTGACCTCCACTTTAGCGCCCAATAGCATGCACCACCGTGTCATAGCTGGTGAGCAAAATTGTAAGGGGATAGATTGGAGCGGACAGCCTGACTGTGAGATACAGTGAGTCAGTTTATAACGACAAAGCTATCTGCCCGCTCCAAAGGGGGCTAGCAATAATCTCCCATTTGGAGGCAGGATCAGATTCGTACAAGTACCTATGTGTCTAATAGCTTAGGCCCGACCGCACAGGGGTACTGACCGATCAGATTGAGATCGACAGGCCGCCGTCGCCAGGAGTGGTCATTTGAATGATCAGAAAAGCGTCGTGGTGACGGGCAGCTGGTGGCCAAAAGGCGTAGTTCAAAGTGAATCCCTGACGTTCGACCACAGCGGCCAGCGATCCGCTGTCGCGTATTGTCATGTGTAGTTATTACCCACCCACGTCAACATTCTTGCCTTGTGCACGACCAATTCTATAAGAGTCGACAATTCCGATTAACCAGGAAATTATGAAAACGGTCACAGAAATATCCAGTAGTTGAGCTTCGGCGCCCATTGCCTGCTCTGATACCAATTCGGTAATTGTCGTGGCATCCAGTTGGATTTCACCACTTTGAATTTTTTCGGTTATTTTTAGAGCCGTCTCCACCGTCTTAGAAACGAAAAAATATAGCCCGGCAAATGCTGTGGCGGCCAGGACGGCACCAGGAATATGCTTCTTCAAGAGAAAATGCCCAGCGCCAGGAAATACAAAGGCCGATAACAGTGCTGCTTTAGCTGACTTGTTCACTTCAAGAATTTCCAGGATCAAGTGAATTTATTTCTATTTTTCACCATATTTTTCAATAAGTTAGGGCAGGACCAATATTCCAGACCGGGAGTTTCCCCGAATTTTTCTATCGCCTCGCAAATCTTCCCGGCACCGATTGAATCGGCATAGTGCATCGGCCCGCCGCGATACCGTGGAAAACCGTAGCCGTTAATCCAGATTACGTCGATGTCACTTGCACGATTGGCGATTTCGTCTTCCAGAATTCGGGTCCCTTCGGCGATCAGCCCGTAGATGCACCGATCGATTATTTCCTCTCCGCTGATTTCTCTTTGCTCGACGCCGAGCCGTTCGGCTTCGCCGTTGATCATCTCCTGAACTTCAGGATCGGGAACGGGCTTTCGCGAGCCGTGCTCATAGAGATACATGCCTTTTCCGGTTTTCTGACCAAATCGTCCCTGCTCGGCCAGCATGTCGGCGATGCGGTAGAAAGTCGGGTCGTCGGGCAGGTCGGTTCTCTCCTGGCGGATCTTGTAGCCGACATCGAGACCGGCAAGATCGCCGACGGCATTTGGTCCCATCGCCATGCCCCAGTCGTAAAGTACCCGGTCGATGTACTCGGGAGCGGCGCCTTCCAGTAAAAGCCGCTGATTTTCACGACCGTAGCTGTACAGCATCCTATTGCCGACGAATCCGAAACAGTTGCCGACTACGACGCCGATTTTGCCCAGGCGTTTTGCGAGGTCGAGAGAGCTGACGATGACATCGTCCGATGTTTTGCTGCCGCGAACGATCTCGAGCAAGCGCATGATATGGGCGGGACTGAAAAAGTGCAGACCGATAACGTCTTCCGGCCGCTCCGTTGCGGCTGCAATCTCATCGACGTCCAGTGTGGACGTGTTCGTCGCCAGGATCGCCCCTTTTTTGCAAACGGCATCAAGTTTGCCGAATACCTCTTTTTTCACAGCCATATTTTCAAATACGGCTTCGATTACGAGGTCGACCTCTTCGAGGTCGGCATAGTCCTGGCTGGTCCTGAAGCGGGCCAGACCTTCGACCATTTGTGTGTTGCTAACCTTGCCGCGATCGACGCCGGCCTGATACAGATCCTCAATCGTGCTTTGGCCGCGCTTCAGGCCGTCATCGTCGTTGTCTATCAGAATGAGTTCGCAACCCGCGGTCAGTGATGCGTAGCCGATGCCGGCGCCCATCGTGCCTGCGCCGATAACAGCTATCGAATTCACCGCACGTTTTGTGCTGTTCTTGTTTATTCCAGATACTTTGGAAACAGCCCGCTCTGCGAAAAACGCGTGCCGTAATCCACTGGATTGCGGTGATGCCTTGCATTCAAGGAAAAACTCTCTTTCGGCTTTGCATCCTTCATCGAAATCGACCTTGGTCGATAATTCAACACAGCGAATGATCCTTTCCGGAGACATCAGACCCCGTGTTTTCGCTGCAATCTTCTTTCGAGAGTCGTCGAACAGGGAGGGCTCTGCGGATGGCGCAGGCATGTCGCGAATCCGCCGCGGGCCGGTTGCGACCAGTTCCTCAGCATAGGCCAGGGCGGCCGACTGCAGGTCGTCACCCGCAGCGATCTTGTCGATCGCGCCCGCATCGAGAGCCGCATCTGCGCGTACGGGATTCCCCGACAGCATCATATCCAGGGCTTTCGCGGCGCCAGTGACGCGAGGCAGCCGCTGCGTGCCCGATGCCCCCGGCAACAAACCGAGCTTGACCTCGGGCAATCCCACCGCTGCGTCAGCTGCGGCAATTCGATAATGACAGCCGAGCGCGACTTCGTATCCACCACCGAGAGCGGTCCCGTGAATAGCGGCAATGACAGGCTTGTCGCTTGCTTCTATTGCCGAGACGATGTCGGGCAGATGCGGAGCTTCGGGCGGCTTGTCGAACTCGCGAATGTCGGCGCCGGCAATGAACGTTCTCCCGGCGCAAAGAATGACTATGGATTTGGTCTCAGAGTTGGAGTTCGCCTCTTCCAGGCAATCCGTCAGGCCGGCACGTACGCTTTGCGACAAGGCGTTAACGGGCGGATTATCGATCGTGATAATCGATACGGCACCCTTGTGCTCGACTGAAACCGGGCTTGATCTCGACATGGACTTGGAATACGTTAGCCAGCTTGCTGATTCTTCGGGGACCGCCGAGTATGACATTCGTTGTCGTTGAAAGCTGTATCAAGTGCAAACTGACGGACTGCGTCGAAGTTTGCCCTGTCGATTGCTTTCACGAAGGCCCAAACATGCTGGTGATCGATCCGGACGAGTGCATCGACTGCACCCTTTGCGAACCCGAGTGTCCGGTCGAGGCGATCTTTTCAGAAGACGAGTTGCCCGATGATCAGAAAAAGTTTCTCGAGTTGAACGAGGAACTGAGCAGGGAATGGCCCGTCATCACCGAGATAAAAGACCCACCCGAAGACGAGGCAGAATGGCGCGAGGTCAAGGACAAGCTCCAGTATCTCGAGCGTTAGTATCTGATTTTATTGGCTTTTTACGAAGTCGATTACGACACTCGCCAGTTCGGGACCTTTTTCTTCCTGCAGAAAATGCCCGGCGTTTTTAATGTTCGTGTGTGGTTGGTGCTTCGCACCCGGCACGCGATCGACGAACGCCTTGTCGAGGCCGCGCGTAATTGGGTCGCGGTTGGAAAAGGCGGTAAGAAAAGGCTTCTGCCAGCCGTCGAAGACTTGCCATGCAGCCCGGTTGGCCGGAGCTGCAGGATCCTGAGGCGTTGTCGGCACCAGTTTCGGAAACGCCCGGGTGCCCGCTTTGTAAGTGGCATCCGGAAACGGGGCGTCGTAGGCCGCAACAATGTCAGGAGACAACTCTGAAACCGTGCCGGCCTGAACGATTCGGCCGATCGGAAACCAGGGGCTGAAACGGGCAAACGCGCGCCAGATTCTGAAAATTGCGGGAATTTTTCCATCTCCGGTTGGCAAGCCGCCATTGGTCAGGACGATCCGATCGAAACGCTCCTCGTTTTCAGCGGCAAGCCTGAGCCCGATCAACGATCCCCAGTCATGACAAACGAGCGTGATGTTTCTCAGGTCCTGTATCTCGAGCAGGCGTTTCATCCAGGCCACATGTCTCTCATAGCTGTAGTCGCCTTGTGCTGTCGGTTTGTCGGATTTGCCGAACCCGATCAGGTCCGGTGCAATCGCGCGCAGATTGGCTCCGACAATAGGTGGGATCATGTGGCGGTAAAGGAACGACCAACTGGGCTCACCGTGAAGCAGCAGAACAGGATCGGCATCGGGAGAGCCTTCATCGACATAGTGCATGCGCATATCGTCGACGTCGACGTAATGCGGAGCGAACGGATAGTCAGGCAAATTCTGAAATCGCTCGTCAGGTGTGCGCAGTATCTTCATTTGCGTAGATTAGCGCGATTACCTTACATTCTGCCAAGTTCGGTAGGTAACTGCGGGACAGGACATTAGCTCAGGAGCTACTCATGACGAACCTCAATCAGGCGATTGTCCTGATCACAGGCGCCGACGGCGGTTTCGGACGGCAGATGACACAGCAGTTTTTCGAGGCAGGGTGCCGGTTGATTCTCTCCGACATTGACGAGCAGCGCCTGGGCAAGCTTCAGGCTGAGACCAGAGCCGCGCCAGATGGCGTCATCGCTTCGATTCCCGCCGATTTGTCGGACGATGGCGGCTGTCAATTGCTCTATGAGGAAGTCCTGAAAACAGGCGAGATACCGGACGTAATCGTCAACAATGCGGGCGTCGGTGTCGGAGGCCGATTCGATCATGTGCCGCAGGGCAGATGGGAACAAGTGATGCAAATCAATTTGCTCGCACCGATGCGCCTGTGCCGGTTCTTTCTTCCTCATCTTATCGAGCGGCAGAGCGGCCACGTCGTCAACATCTCATCGATCGCCGGGTGGCTCGGTACAAAGGGTATGACATCCTACTGCGCAGCGAAATTCGGCTTGCGCGGATTCAGCGAGGCACTTGCCGGTGACCTCGAGGAATTCGATGTTCATGTATCGACGGTCTACCCGTTCTTCAGCCGCACCCCGATACTCGAGTCCGACCAGTTTGGCTACGAAAAACGCCGCGAAGTGCCGGACGACATAGTGACGGATCCGGCAGATGTCGTCGCCGCGATCATTAAAGGTATCCGGTCAAACAGGGCACACATATTTCCGGACAGCAAGGCGAAACAGATTCACTATCTGACGCGTTTCTTTCCGTGGATCGTGCCCATCCTGGCCAGAAGGCTGGATGAAAAAATAAACTAGAATCCACTGCTGTCCCATAAACTCATGAATGACGATGAAGTTTGAAATTCGCGGCTGGAAGCCGCTCCTACGATTGTGCCAATAGTAACGTAGGAGCGGCTTCCAGCCGCGATTGCGCGTAGCTGTCCCCATCAGGCGATGCCAGAAAAATACCTGAAGCCAGTTTCATGTCTCCGACAAATAAAAGCATCCCACGCCATCTTTATGGGACAGCAGTGACTAGAATCCGGTTTGCCGTTGACTGTCGTCATACATGCGCGTAAGGAAGTTGCGGATCGCCGGTTCTGCTTCGGCCCGCGTCATTAGTTTTTGCTCTTCCATGATCTTCGCCATGTCAGAAATTGATCGTTTGCCATTGATCAGGGTCATCACGTAGCCGTGTATATGAGTATTCGCGGCCTGAGACTTGAATGCACGCGTCAGCGGCACGGCTGCCTTGCCGGTCACGATCCAGTCCGGTAACGCTTTGTGGCGTTCCACTGCGGGAACTTCCTCTTGCTTGGTCGCCGAGAACGTGAAAACGGTCTCCTGCCGGCCGTGCCGACTCGCGGGGGAACACATATAAGGAATCGTTGCCTCATGAACTTGAGGGGAAGTGAAACCGGACTCCTCAACGAAAGCGAACGCTTCCTCAGAACTGTATCTCCTGGAAAAGCCGGGATGCGCAAACGTCAGAGATCCGAAGTTGATCCAGCGGCCACCGGGTTTCAGCAGAGTGTTTATCCGTGCAGCCAGAACCGGCAGATCTTCCGTCACGATATCAATGACCCAAGGAGTTACGACGGTATCGTAGCTTGCTGCCGCAAATGGCGGGCGCAACACATCACCGAACACCAGGTGGAAGCCATCACGCACCGGCGCTTCTGCAGACAGCTCCCGTAACACGGCGCTATCGTCCATGGATTTCGGAGCGATAGGAAACTCATAAAGCTGCAGCGAATCTCCTCGTGTGACGCGCTCGGCGACGAGCAGCAACAGCGGATTGAAATCCATTGCGATCGTATTGCTCGCCTTGCACTTCATGTGCAGGTCGTATGCCAGGCGACAGGCGCCGGCACCGAGCACCAGCGTATCGCCGAGTTCGTCATTACCGTCCAGCACCTGCCGGATCTGCTCGAGCGAGGCCTCGTTTTCCTCGTCACCCCACGACCAGTCGCGATGCACGTTCGGATAATAGGTGTTCAAACCCTGATCGCTGGGCAGCCTGGTTCTCATGGCCAGATAGGACTCGATCCTGGTCTCGGAGGCCTGTACGTCCATGGGCTCGAGAAGACTGTTGAGGGCGTCTCTGTGTTCCTGTGCAGCCTTTCTCTGGTGCTCCAGGCGCCTTCGCGTGAGCGCGTGGAGGCTGTTCTTCTTCAGTTCGAAATCGATCTGCCGGACATCCTGCCCTAATTTCTTGAAGGCGAAGTGGAGACGATTGCGCCACTCGCCGAGAGCGTACTGCGGCTCGGCGAACATCCACGGGATGCCGGCAACTGACGGGAAGTCAACCTTGCAGGCGTCGCATCGATGATTTTCGCTTTCTACAGACAGTGGTGTTTTGTCGCATCGCGGGCATGCGAGCAGGACTGTCAGTTGGTTTTCGTGCGGCATAGCGATGCATTCTAAACCGACGTAACGAAAAACGGCCAGCCGCAATTAGCGACTGGCCGCTTTTTCTCGCGGAGATACGGCGGAGCCTCAGGTCGGGTTGGGAAGACCTATGGTGCCGCTAACGATTTGCTGGAAAGCCGTCAGGCTATCGCGTAAAGCCGCATTGCCCAAGCCATGATTCGGGAAAAGCGTTTCGAAATTTCCTTCTTCGCCGTGCAGTGCCATGTAATTCAGGATCAGCAGATTGACGAGGAGATTGACGTTGTTTCCGGCCGGCGTTGCGGCGCGTTGAACCGAGCCGCCGCCCGTGAAGTAGCCGAGCTGCTGATGCTGCGCGGCCGTCTTGCCGGGGCTGGTTCTGAGTGTTGCGCGCCCGTTCGGATCGAAAACCATGAAGAAGGCGGCGGCGGTCGATGAGTTGTCACTGACCCATTCGCCCTTGCCCCGGCCGTCGTTAGAGACGTCGAGGACGCCGTCACTGGAAAGCGAGCCGTCGCTGAAGACATACATCATCAGCGGAACGCCGATACGGGCTGCGTATTCGATGCAGGCGCCCATGCAACGGCCGGCTCGGAAGTCCTTGATTTCACCCTCGGCGCGAGCGCCACCATGATAGTCATAGCCGCCCATTTCGATGACGGCCGCGCCGGCGAAGCCGTTGATGACCATTTTCATGATCGATGCGGTTTTGCGGAATTCCCGGCCGTCGCGGGGATCAATGACACCGTCGAATTCGTCCTGTGTGAATATGCCGCCCGGACCGACGATCGCCGGATCCTGCCCGGGATCGAGCGGCGTGTCGCCGAAGCGGTCGGCGATGTCGGCCGCCTTCATGTAGCCACAGCGTACGAGGTCCTGAACGACGAGGTCCGGCGTAACCACACCTACCTTCTGTTGACTCAGGCGATAGGCGGATTCCATCACCGCCGTCGCGTCTCTTGCACTGAGAATGCCGACCAGCTGACCGGTATCGACCAGGCCGACAACATCCTCGGGCCGATCCACCTTGGTCGGCCGGAGTTCCGGATTCATCATCATCGCAGGTAATGTCGAGTTGCCGCCCGAGTCCGAATTCTCGGTACCGGCGAGGGTCAGGATCGAGCCGTCCGCGCCCGCTCTCGCAATACCATAAAGCGGGTTGTGCGGATTGTTGCCCGTGTCGTTATCCGAGCGCGCCGGAATAACTGCGCCGTTCAACTGTAAGCCACGGCCGGGATTCATGCTGGCTTCCATACCGCGTTTGAACGCGCTGTCCGCATGAAATCCGAGACCGAAGTCGGTATTGGCAAATGGCCCTATTACGGGGTCAGTCAGTCCCGGAACCATGTCCGCCGGCAGGCCGAGCTTTTCATAGCCGTCCGCGCCGAGGAAGTCCATCTGGCCACCTTCCTGGCCGACCAGCACGTTGGAACCGGCGATATTGGCGCCACCGGCAAGGTCGAAGCAGATAAACGGTATTTTCTTGGCGCCGTCGAGGGAGATATTGCAGCCGTCAGTGTCCAGGTCACCCGACAATGCCGCGAATGCCTCGCGAGGATTGGAGAACAGGCTCATTACGCCGCCACCCAGTGCGTAGGCCGATCCTGTCAGGAATCCCTGGGCGACAAAGTCGCGGCGAGTTACCGGCCGGGAGTGATCCGGGTGTCGCAGCGGATCGTCATAGTGCCGATTATTTCGTTTCTTGGCCATGATAGTGCCTCGTATCCTTACTGCATCAGCGCGATCGCGCTGCCTAGAACCGCGCCGCATGCGCCCTTGGCGATGCCCCGCGTATCGGCTTGCGGCTCGAGTGGGTCCGGGTTCGGAGTGATCATCCGGTCAATCAGGTTGTCCGGCCGACCCGTACCCAGGGGATCGGCGATCGCGATACCGAGTTCATTCCGCACGTCGCCGAAATCGGGTTGCGTCTGGATCGCGAATCCCATGATGCGATCGACCAGAGGCATAATGAGAGCATCGCGATTCGCAAACGCGGCCACCGGCGCCAAACTGAAATCGAATGCCGGGAACATTACGGCGGTCGAAATCGTGCCTCTGTCTTCCATAAGAGCGTGGCAATATTCGAACGCGAGCTGAGCTATAGCTACCTGGTGCGACGACAGGAACGCTCTGGGGTCCTCGATTGCCGGCAACGACTGCCGCAGTTTCTGATAGGTCATGTCGACGCTCAACTCTTCGGGGCTCACGGCCGTGACCGCGGCAAATGTAGCGTTGATCTCGTCAAACGTCCTGACGCCGATACGGTCCGCCGGCGTTGCGGCGTTCGTCGGGACAATAACGAGCGGTGGATCGTCGGTGCGCACGTAACTCTCGGTGCCGAGCAAGTCGAAGGTCAGGAAGAACTCGTCATCCGCAGGACCTTTCTCGAGAGGTACTACCGCACCGATGGTCGCCAGCGGTTGTCCGAGCTCGGTTAACAAAGATGTATCAGATGTATCAAGAATGCCGTTTAAGTTGCCGTACGCCTGTCCGACGGGCGCTTCGGCGCCGTTCAGTCCGATGCGCATTCCCTGGATGGGGACACCCGTCACCTGGGGCAAGGGCGCAAGGGGATCGAGGGGATCAGCAAGTGTAATAAAGTGTGGTTTGGTGAACAGGTAGCCCCAGCTGTCGTACTGCGCTACCTCGAACAGGATGTATGCTCTCGGCACGTTGATTATGTCCGTGATACCGAACAGCAGATAGAATTTCTCACCGACACCAACATCGAAATTCTGCAAAATTTGTTCGGGCGTCAACACGCGGTTGTGTATGGCGACCAGTCGGAAGGTGCCCATGAACGGGCCATCGCCGGATATTTCACTGCCAAGCACCAGTGCAAAGGTGTCGGACCAGGCAGCCAGCGACCCTCGCAACGGATCCGGTTGCGTGACCAGCTCGCCATTGACATAGATGCTGCGGCCGTTGACCGTGTCATAGTTGGCAACGACATGTTGCAAGGACGCTTGCAGAACTTCGTCCATGGCCGGCGTCGACAACGCCGGGTCACCGTTGTCGTTGGTTTCCGGCACTTCCGTTCGCAGCCGGAAGTCATAGTCGTAAAGAGTTTGCTGCAACGTAAAGTTGCGGATAGTGTCACCGCCCGAGAAGCTGACGATACGCGCCATTTCCTGCGTTACATTTGCTGGAACTACCCATGCCTCGATCGAAAACTGGCCGAGGTTTTTGATCATGTCGTGGAGCTTTCTGCTCGCTGCGGTCTTTCCCCGTGCCATACCGCCATTGAGTGTGATGCCCCAGCCGCCGAACCAATCGTAGTCGCCGATCAGGTCAAGGTCGATCGCGGGGTCGATGCCACTGGTGTCGAATGCCGTGGTACCGCTCCCGGTCTTGAATTCCCAAAGGGCGATCTGTGCGTTCTCATATCGGTTGCCGCCGGAAGCGATCGTTCCATCGGGTATACGCAGTGCTTTACTGTTAACCAGCGCGGCATCGAGCTGAGTCGGTGTAATCGTGTCGGCAAACGCCTGGATGGCGGCTTGCATCTCGTCGCCGGCCTGGGTGCAGCTAAAGCCAGCCCAACAGTTGTGAGACTCGACTCGGAGGCGAATAACCAGACGCGAATTACCCGCATCGTCAAGATTCATTTTCGGTTTGACCGCGTCGAACGCCACGTTGACATCCGCCTCGGCGAAGTAGGGTTGCTGAGCGCGTTCTGACTGCGAGCTGTGGCAGTCTTGGCAATATCGTACGAGGTATGGCGTGTGCACGAGGTTCGCGAAATCGTTGATCTGGATAGGGTCGTAGCTTCTACTCAAGCCGGGATCCAGGTCAGGTGGAGCTTGCAGAACGACCTGGCGTCCGCCATCGATCGCCGCGCCGGCCCAGTCTTCGATCCAGCCTGTCATGACGTCGGCACACGTCTGTGGGTCGTTCACCCAGCAGTTATGGGGATCGTCAACCTTGGTTACGAATCGTGAGTCGGACGGCTGGGCGAGATTGGCAAGCGGGAACGCCGCATCATAAGCCAGGTTTACGTTATCGTCGCGAACGAAATAGATGCCACCCTGGCCGCCCTGCGCGTGGCAGGAGCCGCAACGATTGGTATCACTTTTTTCCCGCAGCTTGTCCCACACATTATCCATAAACAACTGAACGTCGGGTGTCGATGGCCCCGGGCCGTTGTAGTCACTCGTCGGTGTCACATTAGTAATCGGGTTTTCCGTCGTTGGAGCCCCGCCGCCGCAGGCCGCGATAGCTAACAGTGCGAGGCCGACAGGAATCAGTCGCAGTCTGAGGGCAAGGGCCCGGGCATTTTCGATTGTATTCATCATTATCAATGCCTCCCTACGGGTCCATGCAGTAAACTGCAGCGTCGGCGAACACCCGCTTCATGCTGTAGAGACCGCCGGCCTTGAAAGTTCCAATCATCGTGGCAACCTGGTCACGGTCCGGTTGGTCTTCCGGCTCTCGCAGGCATACGGCCTTGAATACCTTTTTGACCTGGCAACTTGCGAACGCGTCGCTGTTACCGAATTCCCTGCCGAGCGACTTCGCGCCGTTACCACTTCCTGGAAGCGTTAAGTCCCATCCCAGGAATTCATTTTGTCCGGATCGCCAGTAGTTCAACCAGCTGTCATCGGTCGTGACGTAGCCGAACGGAAAGTTATCTTCGTTGTTGAAGTACTTCGGCTGAACGACACCGTCCGTGAATTCGATATTGCCGGTGGCATCGTTGTAGTTGTAATAGGCAAAAGCACCCGCCAGGGGGTCCATGCCGTTGTGGCAGCCAATACAGTTGTTCAGGAACAAGCGGCTGTCGCCTCCCGGGCTGCGGCTTACATCCTGTCGAATCCGGTCGGGTATGCGTTTGACGTCATGGATTTGCTCCATGTCGTTACACATGTGGTTCATCATCGTGAAACGAAACATTGCTCGGTTGGTACCGGCAACAAAGAAAGCTTCCGCTGCGCCACGAGACGTTATGATGCCGGCGGTCGCGTGCCCCGGTACACTACCGGCCAGGGTGGATTGAACCCGTTGCTCAAGAACCCCCGTATCGCTCATGTCCAGGCCCTGGGATTCAATATCCGCATAGTGCTGATTGCTCGAGGGCGAGTAGCCGGCGATCGGCAGGCCGACGGCGCCAACGTAGAGCAAGTCCGCAGACAACAGCGTGTTGAACGGAACCTCGTCACGGATCATGCCGATGACCGTCGCTATGTAATCATTCAAGGGGACAAACACTGACTGATCGCGGTTCGTCCATGGCGCGGCGAAGTTCTTCAGGGTCACATTGTAGAAATTCGGGTTGCCCATTGCCGTATACGCGGCTGCCAGCGGATCGTTGTTCTGAAACGGATCAACATCCGTTTCCATGGACACAAGTACTGCCTCGGTCGGGGGCACGCCGGCCAGGCGATCATGGATGCGCCGCGCCTGTTCGCGCGGCCCAGCCTGAGCGACAGAAATCAGCCCTGCGCTCACGAGTCCGACGAGGAGCGTACGAATAAGCACTCTGGCCGCTCCCTGGCCGGCTGCAAGTTCGGTCTTTGTCCACATCCTGTTTTTCATCATGACCCTGCTCATAAGTAATGCATCTAATCGGCGTGCTACAAAGCGACGAAGCGATCGCATGGTCATTCCGACCTTGCATCGTATTCAAAGAGCTGGAGGGTATCGACGATGGCACGCCACTCGGCGCTTGGTTCGTCCGTCTGCTCCTGGCAGCTCCGCTGTCCGTTCACTTCGCGTCACACGTGAAGTTCCAGGACCGGTGGCTTTGCGTGGTCGTAACAAAAAAAGTTGCGACTTTGCCTTTTTCAGAAGTCCATGTTGTTTGAGAATCTTCCCTGAACGATTCGTTCGTAAACAGACGGACTTACTTCAAAAATGGTGCCTGAAGCTGGTGATGATCACCGTGAATACATTCACAGTCCGTTGATCTTTAATTAAGCTTCAGGCCGCTAAATCACTCGGTCCTGCCTATATGAAGCAAGTGCTGTGCCAGTATTGGAATTTGTCTAAAATTGCAAGAAAAGCCTTTAAAGATCAATTATTTAAGCTGATTGTGCCTGCGCTGCCCGACGCAAGATATGTCAAGTGCCTGTCTGCCGTTTTGCACATTGATTATGACCAGAGCACTTAAATCACTGATTCAAAACAGATGCGTGGCTGTCGCCGATAGCAGACATTTACGTCACTAGGTGACACGCGTTTACAACAGGATATTTCGCACAATTCAAACGATTTGCGATTCCTGTTGTGTTCGTGAGACAGAACATCGCATCGCCTTTAACAAAACTTCCGGAACGGATACTTCCGGAAAGTTTTTTCATGTTTTATAACGGAATAATGTCGAAAACTATCGCTCGCGAAAGACGTGTGGCATGGACTTCTCGCTCGGAAAACCAGTCTGTCGGATGCGAGCTGTCGTTCTTTCGAGACATTACATCGCGATATTTTCTTCTCTTATACTGACTGCGCCCGGTGCCTGATTGACACAGGTCTTTTGTGATCGTGTTAACGGTACAAGGAGTGATTCGCGTCCACTATCAATCGTTACTTGAATAGTGGGGTAGTGCGCATTTCGTTTACGGACAAACTTTTGTGCACGGCTCTAAAGAATCAATCGTGGGGCCTCCATATTCAAGGATTGAGGTGAGAGATATGAACATGTTATCGCGACGCATACGGAATGAATCCGGCAGCGCAGTAAGTGAACTTACTGTGTCGCTCGCGATATTGTTTTTGCTGACCAGCTGCGGCGGCAGCGGAGACGGTGTGAGCATCGGCACCGGGCAGGATCCGGATCCGGTGATCGTCGATTTCCCAATCGCATTCGTCAGAGCACCGTTGCAGCTCGACGCCCAGGGTGTCCTGGAGCAGTCGGACGTCCGCGAGCTCATACGCTTCAATGTCGGAGCCGATCTCTTTTTTCGCGATCGCGCTTCTCCAGGCGCGCTGGACGTAAACATCACGGACCGGGAGACCGGAGGCCTCGGTGACGTTCGCGACGTTGAGATCGCCTACGATGGCTCGACTCTCGTGTTCGCAATGCGTGGCCCCGCCGATCCGGACCTCGCCCTCGACGACCCAAATCAACCGACCTGGAATATCTGGGAATACGAATTCGCAACAGACGCGCTGCGACGCGTGATTGCGTCGGACATCATTGCGGAAGCAGGGCACGATCTCGCGCCGCATTATCTGCCCGACGGCCGAATCGTCTTCTCTTCGACACGCCAGGCTCGTTCGGTTGCAATCCTGGTTGATGAAGGCAAGGAACAGTTCTCCGCCCTCGATGAGGACCGCAACGAATTCGCATTCGTGTTGCACGTGATGAACACGGATGGCACGGGCATCGAACAGATATCCTTTAACCAGAGCCACGACTTCGACCCTTCGGTTCTCTCGAACGGGCAGATCGTATTCAGCCGCTGGGACCACATGGGCGCCAATGACGCCGTCAATTTGCATCGGATGAATCCGGATGGCTCAGGACTCGAGCTGTTATACGGTCAGAACAGCCACGATACCGGCACGAATGGGGAGCTCGTCCAGTTCATGCAGCCACGGCAACTGGACGATGGCCGCATCATGACGCTGATACGCCCCTTTACCGACACGGCAGGCGGCGGCGACATCCTGGTAATCGACACGCCTGTCTATATCGAGAATACCCAGCCGAACAGGGACAATCCCGGCATGCCCGGGCCTGCCCAGCAGCCGGCGACAAGCATAAATATATCGACGCTGGCGGGTGTACCTTCCCCGGGTGGACGTTATGCGTCCGTATTTCCAATCCAGGACGGCACAGGCCGAATGATCGTAAGCTGGAGTCAGTGTCGCGTTATCGAGAACCTGCTTGAGGTTCCGTGCACGCCCGAAAGGCTTGCAGATCCGCTGGTTGAGGAAGCCAACCCGGTCTATGGCATCTGGATCTACGATCCTCGGGATAACACGCAGTTGCCCGTCGTGCCGCCCCAGGCAGGATTCATATTCCCCGAAGTGGTTGCGGCCGATACGCGAACCTTACCGCCCGTAATACTGAATGGATCGGACCGCTTCACGATGGACCCCAATCTCACCGTTATTGAGGGAGTTGGCGTATTGCATATTCGCAGTGTCTACGACTTCGATGGCGCCGCATCCGCGAACATCGATGTGCTCGCCGATCCGGGACAGACGACGGCGAACCAAAGGCCGGCTCGATTCCTGAGGATTGTCAAGGCCGTGTCAATTCCGGATGAGGATGCACAGAATATCAATATTCCGAATACCGCATTCGGGCGCAGTACCCAGCAGGGCATGAGGGAGATTCTGGGGTACGTGCCTGTCGAACCGGACGGTTCCGTGTTGGTCAAGGTGCCCTCGGATGTGGCGTTTGCGGTCAGCGTGGTGGGTGCTAACGGCCGACGTCTCACGACTACGCCGAGACACCAGAACTGGATGCAGGTGCGCCCAATGCAGTTACTTGAGTGCAACGGCTGCCACAATCCGCAAAGCGGGGTTTCGCACGGTCGCAGTGACGCTTTCAATTCCGACTGGGCTGGTGCGCAAAATGCTGGTGGATTTCCGAACACGGTCCCGACCATGCTGATTGAAAACCTGGGTGACACGATGGCTTACACGCGGGCGCTCTACAGTTGTGCGAATGACAACTGTTCGTCACTCAGTCCCTCGATCAATGTCGAATTTACCGATGTCTGGACCGATCCGGCCGTGAGGGCCCTGGATCCGGATATCAACCACAGGTACCAGGACCTGACCACGCTGGAGCCGTTGTCCGTAGACAGCCAGGGTTGCCTGACGAGCGCATGGGATTCGGAATGCCGCATCGTCATCAACTACCCGACGCACATACACCCATTGTGGGAAGCGGCGCGGGCGATTCAGGATGTTGCCGGCAATCCGATTCTGGATACCAATGGCATGCCGATGACCAACTGTCTTGGTTGTCACACGCCGGCCGACGCGGCAGGCGTGATTCGCATCCCATCAGGCCAACTCGATTTGAGAGGCCTGCCGTCGCCGGACGAGGCGGATCACCTGATTTCCTATCGCGAATTACTTTTTGATGATGATCGACAGGTGCTCATGATGGGCGCCTTGCAGGATGAACTGGACATCAACGGCAATACGATCACAGTGAATCCTTCTATGAGGGTGGCCGGGGCAATTGCCTCGAATCGATTCTTTAGCCGCTTTGACGGCGGCAGCCACAGTACCTATGGAATATCTGACGCGGAGAAACGCTTGATTGCGGAATGGTTGGATGTCGGAGCGCAATATTACAACAACCCATTCGACGTCCCCCAAAACTAGTCCCATCTGGCTGGCAGCCCTGGTGCTTGTACTTGGCCAGGCTTTCACCACCGGGCTTGCCGAGGCCGCCGAAAACTACCGAACCGTATCGGTCGCGGATCCGTATCTCGAGATACGTACCGGGCCGGGGCGTGGTTATCCCATAACCCATGCCGTCGATCGTGGCGAGACGATCGAAATACTCATGCGAAAGACGGACTGGTTCAAAGTTCGGGCCGGCGACGGCA
>Ga0255049_10000259_pt1 | contig 32702 bp, 20 predicted proteins | sample JV7_2_3_MG_FD_183615 | JGI IMG/M metagenome (GOLD analysis project Ga0255049, IMG submission 183615) | Seawater microbial communities from Jervis Inlet, British Columbia, Canada - JV7_2_3 | ecosystem: Environmental > Aquatic > Marine > Inlet | place: Canada: British Columbia | collected 2016-10-06 | reverse complement strand
TTGCATTGCTCGTGCCAGGAGGACGGATCATGAGTGAAACGACCGCAACCTATGACCTGGGGGAAATGCAGCCGGCGCCGGCTGCACCAAGGCAAAACCCGGCAATACGCATAGCTCCCGGATCATCCGTGGGCGCGAGGGCCATCGCCGCGACCCGTCCGGTCGATGCGATCACCGATAGCCTGGAACTGTTCGTTCCCGGAACGGGCCAGTTGTTCCGTGGGCGCTGGTCGGATGGTTTCTCCGTCCTGGCCGGAACCGGCTTCCTCGTAGCCCTGTCCTGGGCGATCTGGGAGACGTTGGATCGTCTTGCTGCCACGTTGACCGCGCTGGGTTACTCGGCTGCCGGCGGTGTCTACGCGCTGGCGATGATCTACGTCTGCCTCGCCGGGCTGCACGCGGGCAACGTGTTGTACGGGACGACCCGCGGCCCGCAGCGCGCGCACCCGATCGTCAGCGGTGTCGCCTCGGCGCTGATCCCCGGTTGGGGCCAGTTACTCAACCGGCAACCGGCGAAGGCCGCGACGTTCATCGCGGGGTTGTGGGCCGTCGGGATCGCCTGGCTGCTGGCCTCGCCCTGGATCGTTGCTCTGTTCGATACCTACGGTCTCACCTTCCGTCCGGGTTTCGACCTGATTTCCTCGCCGATCGTTTTGTGGACGGCGCCGATCGTGTTGTGGGCCTTGTCGATCTACGACGCGGTGGCCACCTCTCGTCGCTGACCCTTTTCGGCGGTCGGTGGTAGTCCCTAGAGCGTTTTCTCGAAAGCCCGCACGGCACTCGATAGTTCGCCAGCGATACGCTTCGCCTTTTCTTCGGACAGCGTCTTGCGAAGTTTTTCCAGATCGCGCTTGATTCGCTTGACGTCTTTGACGGCGGCTTCGGCTTCGGCGCTGGTGTCGATTCCGCTGAGGCCCGCGGTACGATGGGCCTGGATGAACTGTTTCTGTGACGCGGCAAAGTCTTCCCTTAGATCCAGTACCGCGCGCTCTTCTTCCGATTTCGAAAACGACGGGACGAGGGTCAACTCTCCAGTATTGGAATAATTGAAAGCCACTAGGCCGGCAACCACCACGACCAGGACGACGGCGAATTTCTTCATGGGTTGGATCTCCCTCGAGCGGCTTGAACGCTGCGGCCGCACTGTTTAGAAGATGAAGGTCGCGAGGGGTAGGTCAAGCCGAACGAAAAAACCCGCTGAAGTAGCGACGAACGAGGAACGCGGCGAGCCAGACGAGACCCATCAAGCTCAGCAGTCGCAAACCCAGCGCGACCTGAAGGGTGTGCCGATAGATCTCCTCGGGGTCGGCAAGCGAGCCCAAGGCCGACATGAACGGCAGATACAAACCCAGCAGCAACGATACTCGCGCCGGCGAACGCCACGCAACCGGGCCGTAGCGCAAGACGAGAAAGCACGGCAAGAGCGCGACCACAAAATCTAGGCCCGCAGGAAACCAGAGCCGGTGGAACAGTAAGCGCTGCGACAACCGGGCGGGCAGGCTTGAATCGGCCTGGAACTCCGAATACTCCCAACTGAATACGTTTCGCGTGCGCCGGTGACCGTCGAGCACCTTACCGCTCGTGCGCAGGGGGTGTCCGAGCAACTCACGCGTGTACGCACCCATGCCGTGCTCGCCGAGCCAGCGTTGAAACGGCTCGTGCGCAAACGCGGCCTGCTGGTTCCCGGGTTCGTACGTTTGCGCGACGCGCAGCAACTCGGCGTCGACGGGCAGTCCGTGCGCCCGCACCCAGTGTTCGCGTGCCTGCGGGTCGGGCAGGATCTGCATCAAGACGATGTTGGTCAGGCCAAAACGCCAGCGTTGCCCGATCCGCGCCGAGGTGATCTGGAACAGCGCCGTGGCAACGAGCATCGCCGCGACGATCCGGGCCACCTTGCGTCGCGCGTTCGGGGCAGCCGTGCTGCCGAGCCACCGGGCGGGGAGTAGCAGCCCGGCCGCCACCAGGATCAGGAAGGATGGCCACGTATCCCGCGTGCCGCTCAGCAGGATCCCGAACAAAATCACCGCTACGGCAAGGGGCACCCCGGCCCTCGCCGGAAAACTCTCCCGGTCGAGCCAGGCCCAGAACAACGCCAGCGCACCGACGAACATCGCGGCAAGAGAAATGGCGAGCGACTCCGCGAGCACGACAACGCTCCAGGCCAGTACGTACGGGGAGATCCCGTACGCCAGCACCGCGGCTCCCAGGCCCAACCCCGCGCCGCTGCGGCGCATCGCGATGAAGAACGCCCAGGCCAGGAACAGGTGCGATGTGACGTGCAGCACGAACTGGACCCGGATCACGGAAGCATCAGCGGACCCGGCAATCTTGAGCAGCGCGGGGTAGGCCCAGGCGCGGGTCGAGAGCCAGAAATCCGCGCTACTCAACGGCTGCTCCGCAACCGCCCGGAACCACGACGTGTCGCCGGGCCAGACGATCGGACGCGGCGAGCCGAGGGAGACGACACACACGATCAGGAACAGGAGCGACAGGATGAGCAGCACCGCGTTGCCCAGCGGTGCGGCGTGAAGCGGTTGTTGTCGGTGAGAAGTCAATTGTCCACGTAGCCCAGGCTTCGCAGTTGCTCCCTCTGCTCGTCCGTCAGCGTCACTTCGTCCGCTGCGATCGATCCCCTGGCGGCCCAGACGATGGTCTGATCGAGCACGACAAGCAGTTCCGTGACTCGCCCGGGTCGATGTTTCGACAGGTCTTCCAGTTCGTCCGGATCCGCAACGATGTCGTAAAGTTCGATCCGTCCCGACTCTTCGTCGCGGATGAGTTTGTCTCGCCCGACGATCACGGCGCGTTTGTTCCGTTGCTCGTCGGTCTCGCAGAAGATCACCGACCCCTGATCGGGAGCGTCTCCGGAATCGAGCGCCGAGATGAGCGGCCTTCCCTGCGTGACGAGGCCCTCGATGTCCAGCCCGACAAGATCGAGCACGGTTGGAACGATCGAAACCAGCGAGACCGGTGTATCCACCACCGTTTTGCCCGCCTGATGCCCGGGAGGACGCACGATCAGCGGCACGCGCATGACATCCTCGTAAAGCGTGATGGTATGACCGATGTTGCCATGGGTCATGAATTCTTCGCCGTGATCCGCGGCAAGAACGACCAGGGTGTCGTCGAGACCGAGGGTCTCTTCCAACGCTCCGAGGAGACGCCCGACACCGTCATCCATATGCCGGATTTCCTCGTCGTAGACAGCTTCGATGAACTCGATCTCCTCCGGCGTCATGTCGGGCATGAGTTCATAGAGGTCGTAGATCGATTCGTCGCCCCGGAGCCGTCCCGATTGCGCCGGCGCAAAACCGTATTCCGGGTGGCGCTTGTAGTTGTAGTGCGGATCGAAATAATGCACGAAGAGGAAGAGTGGCCGGCCGGAATCCCGGCCGGACAAGATCTCGAGCGCAGCGTCCGTGACGCGACCGGTCGAGATCGACTCGTGCGGATCTTCAGCGTCCACGACCTCGACGTATTCGTCAAAGCCCTGGGCAAATCCGTGCCTTGGGTCGAGCAGCACGTGACTGATCACGCCGGCCGTCGCGTAACCACGCTCACCGAGAAGTTCGGCGAGCGTGACGAGTCCGTCAGGGAGAGCCGCTTCCATGATCTGCAGGCCGTGGCGGCTTGGATACAACCCCGTGAACATCGACGCCACCGTGGGCTTCGTCCAGGGCGCGGTGGCGTAGGCGCGATCGAAGCGGATCGCATCCGAGGCAAAGGCGTCGATCGCCGGGGATGTGTCTCGCGAGTGACCGTAACTCCCCAGGTGATCGTGCCGCGTCGTGTCGAGCACGATCATGACAACATTGGGTCGAGACGGTTCCGGTGACTCCGAGGAGCAGGCCGCGGCCATCGCGACGAGTAGGATGCCGTAGACAAGCCTACGGCACCTCATGGGTTTCCTCGCGTCAAGACGACCAATGTTTTCCCGGCGGCCAATTCGAATAGCGTTGCCGATCGATCGCCCGGCCAACGCACCTCGAAGCGATCCAGGGCGCCGTCCCCGCCTGCGGTGAAGCGCAGCGGCTCGGCGTGCTGCGAGAAGGCCGTTCGGCCCGAACCCAACCGGCGCGCAACACGGCGACCGTCGGAGTACACCGCCGTGACCACGGCCCCGATAGGCTTGCCCCGGGGGTCCTTCAGGACGACTTCCAAGGAGTTCCCGGCACGGCCCATCCGATTGTCCATCACGTATCGGGTTCGGCCGGCGAGAACGAGATCGACCCTGCCGTCCCGGTCCACGTCGGCTGCCGTGGCGGCCTCGATCCAGGGTGGAACGACGAACGGCATCTTGAGCGAACGAATACGCTTGCCCCGGTCGTTGAGCCAGAGTGCGGGGGCCGGACCCAGCACGAACATGTCCTCGTAGCCGTCGCCGTTGAAATCGGCCAGCACCGATGTTTGATTGCCGGCGACCGAGTGGAATCCGGTCGCGGCCGTGGCATCGCTGAAACCGTTTTCCCCGCGGAGGAAAAGATGGTTGCGATGGTCGGGACCTCGACCCAAGATCCATACGTCAAGATCCCCGTCGGCGTCAAAGTCGGCCAACCGGATCACTGTTCGGTCGAACGTGTCTCCCTTGTTTCGCGACTCGATCCGGGGCAGCTTCATCTTGAATCGGTTTTCGCCAGCAGGTCGGAAAACGGTTCCACCCCGGTTGAGCAAGACCTTGACGCCGTCGTCGTCCACGTAGAACAGATCCTGGTAGCCGTCCCGGTCCACGTCACCCCAGGATACGATGGCGGCATCCAGGTCGATCCCGAGTTCCGCGGCGCGATCGACGAACACCCCGTCCGAACGTCGGACCAGAAGTTGGTTGGCGCCACGCTCGGTGGCGATGGAGAGTTCGAGTCGCCCGTCGTTGTCGATGTCGACCCACTCGACGGAGCGCCCCCTTTGGTAACCTCGTGGGATCCGCCGTTGAGTCAGGCGGTACGGCGGCTTGCCGCCGGTTGCCGCATAGTAGCGATCGACCTTGGGAGCGAGCGGCGGAGCCAGGCGTCCGGTGATCGCACCGCGGGTCACGAATAGTTCAGGATGCGGCGTACCCTCGACGTCGACCCAGGCCATCCCGTGCGGGTCGGGCTTCCACAGGGCCACACGGCCGTTTGGCTGGGGGGTCGGTGGAACGCCCGCGAAAAGCGCCGCCGGGCCATCGACACTCACTTCGAGGCGCACGCCGACCGGATCCGTCGTCACCTGGAAGCGCCGGTAGGTCGTGCCGGCGGGAATCCTCACGCGGCGATGCCGGTCGTCCTCGGCAAAGACGGAGGCGAGCTCCAGTCCGGTCACGCTCTCGATCCGGAAGCTGGTGGTCAAGCGTAGCGTGCAGCCGTCGTATTCTTTCCTGGGATCGGTCCACAGGAACTGCCACGCACCCAGCCGTTTCGTGTCGTGCCAGACGTACAGGCCCGGTTCCCCGTGCGCCTTGATCGCGGGCTCGGCTTCGGAGGCATGCGAAAAGAGACCGGGCACGCCTGCGTTTTCAACCAGGCCGCTCCGCAGGCCGCCTTCCGTGTCGACGGGCCGAAAGGTGCCGCCCCGATTTTCGAAGAGTTCCAGCGGTCCAAGATGATGCCAGTTGATCAACAGGTCGGGATCGCCGTCCAGATCGATATCGGACGATATCAAATCGAATGCGGGGATCTTCATCGTCGGGTTATGACCGCCGAACGCTTCCGCCTCCTTGAGCACAAAGGGCGGGTCGGACGGACCCGCAACGACGACCAGGCCACACAGGAGTACGAGCGGGATCGCCGTGACTAGTCGTGCGCAGGAAGGATTCATCGAAGGCCTAGTTCAGGTACCCGAGGGATCGAAGCTGCTCGCGAAGTTCCTCGTTCAACTCGGCGGGTTCCTCCGATCCTCGTTCGACGTTCCTGAGGCGTTCGGCCTGAAAACTGGCAAGCTCGGCAGCCAACCGGCGGGCAAGGGGTTCGTCTTGCGCCAGCAGATTGACCGATTCGAGGGGGTCGCTATCGAGCGCGTACAGCTCGTCGCGGCCATCGCTGGACCGGATGTACTTGTGCGGCCAATCGTAAATGGCCGTGCGCACGCGATCAAAACGATGCCCCCAGCGCTCGTCGTACAGGTCGTTGGAGCGTGTGTAGTAGTTCTCGCTTATCACGACATGGTTCCCCGGAGCGTTTGGAAACAGTTCAAGCAGTTCCTCACGAAGCGGGCCGGACAACTCGGACGCGATGAGGTGCGGGATGTCCGTCGACGAGGCCATCGCGCCGCTGCGTTGCGGACGTTCCTGGCCGGCTCCGCGCACGATCAACGGAACCCACTGCGCCTGCTGGTAAATGTCCTTCGAGTGCTCGACAAGAAGATGCTCGCCAAGATACTCGCCGTGGTCCGATGTGAGCACGATCACCGTCCCATCGAGCAGGTCGAGATCTCTCAACCCATCCAACAATACGCCCAACGACTCGTCGACGTTGGCAATCCCCGTGTCGTACTGATCGATGACCTTCTGCGCCAGGTCCGTCGGAACCTCGCGGTCACCAGGGAGGACGGCTTCGACCAGGGCGTCGAGCAACGCGCCGGAGTCACGAACCGCCGGCTCGTCGAGCAGGCCCGGCCGCGGTGATGTGTTGTAGACCCGGTGCGTATCCATGTAGTTCAGGAACAGGAAGAACGGTTCGCTGCGATGCGCTTCCGCCCAGCGCAGCGCCATCGAGGTCACCAGCGGCGCGTAGGCGTTCCCGACGTTCCATTCCTCAAAGCCCTGATCGAGTTGATAGTGCGCGTGCATGTAAGCGGCGTTGGCGACGAATCCGGCCGTCCGGTAGCCGCGCTCGCGCAGGGCTTCGGCAATCGTGGTATGCCGTTGGGCCAGCGGAAAAACACACTCCTCCTGCGTCTCTAGTTTGCAGGTGTGGGCCCCGTGCTCGAACGGATTGAGTCCGGTAAACATCGACGCATGCGACGGGACGGTCCACGGAGCGCTCGCCATGGCCCGCGTGTACAGCGTGGCCTGCTCGGCAAAGCGGTCGATGTGCGGTGACGTATCCCGTGGATAGCCATAGCAGCCGAGATGATCCGCGCGGAGTGTGTCGACGACGATCAGCACGACGTTCGGTGCCTTGGCAGGTCGTGCGCAGGCGCAAGACATCGCGGCGAGCACAACCGCCAGGGCAACGCAGGCGCGCGAGAGATAGGAAAAACAGGCCATCCGAAAGGATTCTAGGAGTGGCCCGCGGAACGGTCAAGGTGCCGCCGGGCGTCGTTGGCTCCCAAACAAAGGCGTTCTCGCCGCCACTCGAGCGGCTTGACGCACATCACGCGAGAAACCAAATTCCCATGGATGACCCGTACCAAGAACAACCCGATCGAGTCCGGCGAGGACCCGACCCAGAATCTCGAACTGGTCGAGTCACTCTCCGACTTGCTTTACCGTTCCCGACCGGCCGACGGGGGGCTGGATACGCCGCTGTCCGAACTGCACGGCAAACACGGTGACTCCGTCTACGCCGAGTTGATCTACCTGCTCTCGCATTTGCGCTTCGATCCCGACGAGGCCAAGACGCACTGGAGGCGGATCTCACAACACCGAGAGTCGTTGGAAGAAAAACTGGGAACGTCGGTCGACGTACGGGTCGCCTTGCTCAGCTACTTCGTTGACGTCAGCAAGAAACTGAGCAACCCGAAGATCATGGAGCTTAAGCTCTTCGAGGAAACGCAGGCATCGCTGTACCGGGACGAACTGACCGGACTGTGCAACTTCCGCTATTTCCGCGACCATCTGACAAGAGAGATCCGGCGTGCGGACCGTTATAACCAGTTACTGTCTCTCGTGATGCTGGATATCGATGACTTCAAACTTTACAACGACGAGAACGGCCACGAGGCGGGAAACGTGGCCCTTGCTACGGTCGCGCGTTTGCTTGCCGAGTCGCTACGGACGATCGATGTGCCCGCCCGGTACGGGGGAGAGGAGTTCGCCGCCATCCTGCCTACGACTCCCAAATCGGACGCCCACATGGTGGCCGACCGCGCGCGTAAGCGGATCGAACAGCATGTGTTTCCCAAGACGGGGGATCCGAACGGAACGACACTGACCGTCAGCATGGGGGTGGCGACGTTCCCTGCCGATGCGAGCAACGGCGACGAACTCATCCGGCATGCGGACAGCGCTCTGTACGTTTCCAAGACGCTGGGCAAGAACCAGGTCCATCTCTACGGGCACTGTCGCCGTTCGTATCTACGGATCGACACTGCGCTTCAAGGGGACTTCCGCGAGCTGGCGAACGACAGGCAGCCTTTTACGGCCATTAACCTCAGCGAGCGCGGGTTGCTCCTGCACGCGGACAAGAGTCTGGCCGAGGAAACCCTCCTGGATCTCGATCTCAGGCTCCCGGGGGCCAAGCGCAGGGTAGCCATCTCGGGGCGCGTGGTTCGTGTCAGGGAATTGCCCCACGGCAAGTACGAGACGGCCATTCGGATCGTCGAAATGCCGGCCCGCGAGCAACGGCTCCTGGCGGAATTCATCCGTTCGATCGAGGAGCGCTCCGACTCAGACGGCCGGGCGGCCGGGATTGAAGAGCAGCTCGAGACACCGGTCGGAAAGTAGAAACGTTGGAGCTAGGGGAAGGTGTGAGATGAGACTCGGCGAAGTTCTGGTACAGAAGGGGTTCATCACCGATGACCAGTTGCAGCAGACGCTCAAGGCTCAACTGATCTACGGGGGCCACCTCGGCACCTGTTTGATCGAGTTCGGCTACATCAACGAGAGCCAACTCGGCCGTGTTCTGGCCGAAATCTTCGAGGTCGGCTATGCCTCGGTCGAGATGTTCCAGGACATTCCCGGACCCGTGATCCAACTGATCTCGAAGAAGGTCGTGGAGCGTTGCCAGGTGATTCCTTTCGGCGTGGACGACAATTTGCTCCAGGTCGCCATGATCGATCCGAAGAACATGTCGGGGATCGACGAGATTTCCTCCTTCACCGGGCGCAAGGTCGCGCCCTGGGTCGCGCCCGAGGCGCGGATCTTCCAGGCCATGGAGAGGTACTACGACATCCCGAGACGGCAGCGTTACATCATGGTCTGCCGCGACCTGGATCGGGAAACGGTCGCCGGTGTGGAACCCAACCGCCAGCAATACGCGACCGGCAACCCGCCATGGCAGAACAGCTTGCCGGAAATCAGTTCCGTGCTTCCGGACGAGCCCACACGGAGTTCCGAGACACCCGCGGAGAACGCCGGTATCGATCCCATCTATGATCTGACCGGCGTCTCGAAGAGTCTGTGCGGGGCCGAGAAGATGGAAACCGTGGCCGATACGATCCTGGACTACGCTTCGCGGAGCATGGCGCGCTGTATCCTGTTTGTCGTCAAGGGGAACGACGCCCACGTTTGGGCTTCACGCGGATTTGAGGAGTTGGACGGTCAGGGCCGTGGCCCGAGCTATCCCGTCGGACCCGACGGACTCTTTGGCCTGACCCTCGGCAGGGGCGACTACCGCGGCCCGGTCCCGAACGACCCACCGTTTCATTCGTTCTACGAGACGTTGGGGGTCGACGTCCCCGCCGAGATCCTGATCTTCCCGCTGTACCTCGACGATCGGCTCGTCGCGGTGTTCTACGGCGAGGCGGGTGGCGGCATCCTGCTCGACGCGGACAACGAGGAATACCGCAGGCTGGCTCAGATGGTGACCCTCTCGATGAATCTCGTTGTCATCAAGAGGAAGATCCTCGCCGCCTGAGCGAGGTTAGCTCTCCCGAGCTTGCTCGTCTTCCATGAACGCTCGAACGGCCGCCCGCGGCGAGTCGACCGACTCGTCGTGAAGCACGACCGTCACCACTCCATCCGTAGCCCAGGCGTAGCAACGGGCCGCGGTCGAGTGGTTGAGAAGGTCGAAGGTCAGGACTTCGCCGTGCCAGACCGCGCGCTCCCGGAACAACTCGTTGACGATCCGACGGCTATGCAGCGCAGACAGGCAACCGTGGGTCCGCTTGATGGCGCGCTCGAAATCATGGATGGAGGTTTTTTCGCTCAATGGAACTTGGACCCTACCATCGATCCGTCCGCTGACCGAAGCATTCTCGCTCGGACGGTCGCCGGATTCCGGGGCGTTGTTTGGGACTATTTGAAGCTCGCCGTGGCCTGCGCTCGGATCCGCGGTCAACCGGTGGCGAGCATGCGCAGGATCGTGCTGCGCGAGAGACCCTCGGAAGGGTCGCGCGGTCCCTGCAAGATTTCCATCAACAAGGCGGCCAGTTCGGCGCGGCGATGCCCCAGAGCGACGAGCCGATCCAGGAGCAGCGGGCGCAAGGCGAACTCGCGGACGCGACGGCTGAAACGGAACAGCCGCTGGTATCGTTGCCTCAACAGGTCGTCGTATTCCGAGATGACCTGCGCGGGAAGCGTTCCTCCTTTCAATCGCCTCCTGATGAGCTCCGCGGCGATGCAGGCGCTCTCGAGAGCGTAGTCGATACCCTCGCCGGTCATCGGATTGACCAGTCCGGCAGCATCGCCCACCAACAACGTCGCCGGGCCGCCGGTCGGGGCGGTCTCGAAATCGCCACGTAGGGGATACCCCTCGGGTTTCCGCGTCCGACGCGCGCCGTCGAGCATGGCCGCAACTCCCGGCTCGGCAAGGAAGGAATCGAGCGCACGTCGCGCCGCGGCGGGCTCGCGCCGGGGAGGGTAGACCATCGCACCGACGTTCCAACGGTTTCCGGGCAGCGGGAACAACCAGCCGTACGCCGGCAGGCGTAGCCCGTCGAAACGGAACTGCAGGCGATCGACCGGTGCGCATGCGCCTTCGTAGTAGGTCCGGGAGGCGAGCATCAGCGGTGGCGTTTTCTTCAGCAGACCCGAGCGCTTCAACATCCCGACGTCGCTGCCGGTTGCGATGATCGCGACGCGGGCGCGCCATTCCGTTCGCGCGTCACCGTCGTGGCCGATCACGCGCGCACCCGCGCTGCCGCCCTCGACCCGGCTCACGCGGGCGGGTGCGACGAACCGGGCGCCTCCCGCTTCCGCCCAGCGGAGAATCGCGTCGTCCAACGTGCGCCGGCGTACGACGAGGCACGGCTCGGCGGCTCCGGGCGGCGCCTTGAGTGGAATGGTGAGCGATCCACCCGCCGGGCCGACGATCTCGATGCGATCGACGGAAATCGCGTCCGAGCCCAGCGCGTCGAGCAGACCGAGCTCCGCGAGCACCGCTACGGCCCGCGGGGTCAGCGCGTCGCCGCAGGTCTTCTCGCGCGGGAATGCGCTGCGGTCCAGCAGCGTGACTTCCAGACCGCTGCGCGCAAGCAGGCCCGCGGCCGTCGCACCGCCCGGACCGGCTCCCACCACCACGACATCGCACAATTCGGCCATCACGACGAGAATACCCGAGCAGCGGTTCCGGCTTCTACTCCCGGCCCCATCCTCCGGTATGATCGTCCGCCCTGCACCCTTTGTTGGGTGGACATCTTGTCGCATAGAGGAGCAGCATGGATCGCAAGAAAGTCTTGATCATCGGCGCCGCCGGGCGCGACTTCCACAACTTCAATACGGTCTACCGCAACAATGACGGGTGCGACGTCGTGGGCTTCACGGCTACGCAGATCCCCGAGATCGACGACCGGCGCTACCCGGCCGCGCTCGCGGGCGAACACTACCCCGAGGGCATCTCGATCGAACCGATGGAAGAACTCGAACGGCTCATCCGGGACCTGAAGGTCGACGAGTGCGTATTCAGTTACTCCGATATCCACTACGTGGATCTGATGCAGATCGGCAGCCGGGTGCTTGCCGCCGGTGCGGACTTCAAGTTGCTGGCCCCGGCAAGGGGGCATCTAAAGAGTTCGAAGCCCGTCGTCAGCGTGCTGGCGGTGCGTACCGGTTGCGGCAAGAGCCAGACGACCCGCCGCGTGGTCGAGATCCTCAAGGGCGATCTGGGCCAGGCCAGGGTCGTCAGCATCCGTCATCCGATGCCTTACGGCGATCTGGCGAAACAGGCTGTGCAACGGTTCGCCGCCTTCGAGGACTTGAACAAGCACGAGTGCACGATCGAGGAGATGGAGGAGTACGAGCCGCACATCGCAGCCGGAAACGTGATCTACGCCGGGGTCGACTACGAGGCGATCCTGCGCGAGGCGGAAAAAGAAGCCGACGTGATCGTCTGGGACGGCGGCAACAACGACCCGAGCTTCTACGCCGCCGACTTGACACTCGTGGTGGCCGACCCACTGCGCGCCGGCCACGAACTGAGGTACTGGGCCGGAGAAACGAACCTGACGATGGCCGACGTCGTCGTCATCAACAAATGCGACTCGGCGAGTGAAGAACAGATCCGAACCGTGGAAAAGAACATCGCGAACCGCAACCCGGGCGCTACCGTCGTTCGCGCCGACAGCGTGTTGCGCGTCGAGGACGAGTCCCTCGTCAAAGGCCAGCGGGTCCTGGTCGTTGAAGACGGCCCCACGCTAACTCATGGCGAGATGGAGGTCGGCGCGGGTTACGTGGCCAGCGAGCGGCTCGGGGCCGTAATCGTCGACCCCAGGCCGTTTGCCGTCGGCAGCATCAAGGCGGCCTATGAGAACTACCCGCAATTGAAGAAAGTCGTCCCCGCCCTGGGCTACTACGGCGATCAACTGGCCGAGTTGACGCAAACGATCGACGCCGCCGACTGCGACAGCGTGGTGATCGGCACCCCCATCGACCTGCGGCGGGTGATCGAGTTCTCGAAACCGGCCACCCGGGTGGGCTACGACTTGAAGGAGCACGACGGCAACGCTCTGGTGAAGGCCATCGCGGCGGCGATCGGCCGGTAGGCCAGGGTTACGGATCCGGCGCGCGGGTCTCGGTGAGGGCGAGGAAGCGCGGTTCATCCCGCAGTCCGGCCAGCGCGGGGATGATCGAGAGAAAGAAAATGTCGTCGTAGCCGGCCGCAACGGATCGTTCGAGCGCGTCCAGCGCCTCTTCGCTGCGCCCGATCAGCGTGAGGATCTCCGCTACCCGGGTGAACCGCTCGGCGGAAATGGTCTCGAAGTCGACCGCGGCAAGCGCGGCCGCGGCTTGCTCACGTCGTCCGGCCGCCGCCCGTAAGGCCGCAAGATTGAGGCCGTCTTCGTCGTCGGCCGGGAGCGCGCCCCGTTCCAGCGCCGCAATCAGTTCGCCCACGAGTGCATCGGCCTGGTCGGGTTCGCCCGCGGCGCGCAGGGCCAGCCCCAAGTTGAGTGTGTTCCCCGTGACGTTGCTCGCCGCGGGCTCACGCACTTGCCCCTCCAGTACCTGGCGATACAGCGGTATCGCCTCCGCGGTTCGGCCCTGGCGCAATAGCAAGTGGGCGAGGTTCGGCAAACCCAATGGATGGCGTGGGTCCAGTTCGACGACGCGGCGCATCCCGTCCACCGCGTCGTCAAAGCGGCGTTGTCCCACGTACGTCCACGCGAGCATGTGCAACGCGCCGGTGTTTTCGGGGTGCAGGTCGACGATCTTTCGTATTACGGCCTCGGCGGCGACGGAGTCCTGCTCCACGAACAACCGAATCCGGGCCATGGCCCACAGCGGGATGGATGAGCTCGGCTCGAGTTGATGCGCGGCTTCAAACGCGTCGACGGCTTCGTGACTACGATTCAGGCGGTACAGCAGTTGCGCCTTGTTGTTGAAGGCCGAAAATGTGCCCGGGTGGAGATCGAGGATCATGTCGTAGTCGGCCAACGCCCCCTCCAGATCGCCATCCACGAAGTTCTTGTTCACGGCGGCGATCAGGAGTCGTTCTATTTCACTGACGTTTTCGGCCAGTTCGAGAGCCCTGACCAGAAGTCTCTTGCCCTCATCCGGGTCCTCCAGGAACTGAATCTTGAGCAAACCGAGAGAGCCGTAGGCGGCCATGAACTGCGGGTCCTGTTTGATCGCCCGTTCGAGCAACGTCGCAGCCTCGGGATAACGCCCTTCCTGCCATCGAAACTGCGCCTGTGTCAGGCTCTCCAACGCCTCCCACGACGAGGTCGTGTGCTTCGAGACCGGGAGATCGGTCTCCTCGATCGAACCGAGCGTCTCGCCCAGTGTTTCGCGAAGCCGGCGTGCCAGGTCGTCGACGGCTTCCAGGAGCACCGCTTCCCGTCCCTCGACGGCAACGCGCAACGTCTCCACGTGACGCCCCGTGATCGGGTCGACCAGGGTTGCTTGCACCTCGTAGGCATCGCCGACCGAGAATATCCGCGGTACCACCAACGCGCGCACGCCCGCGAAGCGGCAGATGTCTCGCCCCAGTTCCTCATCGATAAATACGTCCGCGGGCTGGCGCATCCGGCTGAGCGTTTCGCCCACGAGCGAGCGGTCGTAGACCCGGGCGTAACGCGACTGTTCGATGTCCTGCGTAATCGCAGCCGTCAGCGCGATGTCGAACACCTCCTCGCCCGTGCGGTTGTCCACGTCCGCGATGAGTAGATTGTCTCGCGCGGAGAACGCCAGTGTGGGACGTGAAACGAACCAGGTTCCAGCGATGACCAGCAACGATCCCATTGCCGCGGCGGCCCACCAACGCCAGGTGCCGCCGGCCGGCCGTTTGGCCACCCGGCGCAGGGCCAGTGCCAACTCGGCGCCCGACGGGTAACGATCGCCGGGATCCTTGGAAAGCGAACGATCGATCACCGCGCCGAACTTCCGATCGATGGACGGGTTGCGCTCCTGCACCGGTCGATGCTCTTCCACCTTGATGAGGTGAAGTGTCTCGGGGATCGAATCGCCGGTGAAGGCGGCCTCGCCGGTAGCGAGTTCGTAGAGCACGAGCCCCGTCGAGAACACATCGGTGCGCGCGTCCACGTCCGATCCCGCCGCTTGCTCCGGCGACATGTAGCGCGGTGTTCCCACGAGAGCTCCGACGCGTGTCACCCCGTCGTCGACCGTTTCGGCCTCATCGGCCGAGACTCGAGAGGGTTCGGGATCGGGCGAAGCGATCGACCGGGCGGAGTGCTCGGTACGTGCCAGACCGAAGTCGAGCACCTTGACCTTGCCCTCGGGGGTCAGCATCACGTTGTCGGGTTTGATGTCGCGGTGCACGACCCCGACCCGGTGGGCCGCCGCCATGGCTTCGGCGAGTTGGATCCCGATGTCGATGCAATCGTCGGTGGAGAGATCCCCACGCCGGATTCGCTCGGTGAGCGTCTCGCCGTCGACCTTCTCGTAGACGCAGTAGACGCGACCCTCGGGCGTTTCGTCGGCTTCGAACAGCGTCGCGATCCCGGGATGGTTGAGCGACGCGACGGTGTGGAACTCTCGGATAAACCGCTCGCGCGCGCTGCGGTCGGCGCTGCGATCGTCGCGGATCAGCTTGAGCGCTACCTCGCGGCGAAGGCGCGTGTCGCGGGCGCGCCAGACCACGCCCATGGCCCCCGAGCCCAGTTGTTCGAGCAGCTCGAACCTTCCGATTCGCTCCTCGCTCATGGTCTGATTTCTATCTCCCGATTGCTCGCCGCAATAGGGGTTAGAGATGACTCCGCCAGACTAGCCGGGATCGCAGGTGTTACCCGCTCCGGTGCAGTCCGCAAAACTGCAGTCCACAGGATTGGTTCCGCCGGCGTTGCCGCAGCAGTACTGATTACCCGGGTTTCCGCTCTGCACACCGTTACAATCCGACGCGCAGGACAGGCAGTCCTCACCGCCGAACAACTCGCAGACATTGTTGCCGCACGACGAACAGTGCCGCGTTTCAAACCCGTCACAAGTTGTGTTGCAGGCCAGCTGGCCGGCATCGAACCCTTGACCCGCGCATGTCTGGCCACCGAGTTGGGCGCCATCGCAAACTTCACCGGCTTCGATCAACCCATTCCCGCAGATCGGGCAATCGCCGCTGACCGGTTCGCGGTCGCGATGCCGGCTGGAGCCACCGTAGGATCCGGGCCCCGGCGCTGCCGCGAAGCGACCGAGGTAAAAAAATGCGGCGCCGGCCGGCGGGGTCACGGGATCCTCGTTGCCCGTGGTGTCGGCATCGGCCGAGTCGTTTTCCAGGCAGACCGTGGAGCCGAGGAACACACCTTGCGTGTTCTCCGACAGGCTACCGAGATCCCCTCGAATGAAATCGAACGAGCCGGCCATCGGGTTGGCCAGTTGGTTGAACACACGGGTCGACGATTTGCCGTCGACCTGTAGCGAGGCCACGGTCCTCGTCGCGACCAATGAACGATCCATGTTGACCCGCCCCCAACCATGGTGATTGTCGAAACCGGCGACGTCCTCGAACGGCCGGCCGACCTGGTCCTCCGCACCGGCGGCAAGCAGGTGGCGCACCTCTTCTCGGCCGAGTGCCGGATTCACCGTGTACATCAAGCCGACCAATCCGGCCACCAGTGGCGCCGCCTGGCTCGTCCCGCACCAGCTGTTGTAGCCGCCTCCGAGCGCCGCACCGAGGATCAACTCGCCGGGTGCGACGACGTCGATCTGAGGGCCGAAATTGCTGCCCGACGCGGCGCTGAAGCAGAACGGGGTCACGCGCCGGTCGAACTGGTCCGTTGCTCCGATCGTGATCGTCTCGGCGTAGAAGCCGGGGTAACGGATGAATGCCGAATCGTCGTTGTGCGTGATCGAGATATGCACCACACCGGCATCATAGGCGTACTGCACGCCGGCGAGCAGGGTCGCTGAAGGCGAGCCGCCTCCGGCGCTCAGGTTGATCACGTCCGCACCGGCGTCGGTGGCAAAGACCATCGCATCGGCCCACCACGAATAAAAACCCGAGTTCGCCGCGTCGAGCACTTTCACGGGCATCAGGGCGCAGTTCCAGCAGGCCCCCGCGACGCCGGTCGAGTTGTTCGTCGTCGCGGTCGCGATCGAACCGACGTTGGTGCCGTGCCCTTGGTCGTCCTCGGGATCGGCATCAAAGTTGGCGAAGTCGAAACCGGGCAAGATCTTCCCCGCTAGGTCCGGGTGGTCGGAATCGACGCCCGTGTCGAGCACGGCGATGATCACGCTCGGTGCTCCGGTCGCCACGTCCCAAGCCGTCGTTGCATCCACATCGGCGTCGGACGTTTGCTCGAGTCCCCACTGCTGGGAGAACAGGGGGTCGTTCGGCGTCGCGCCGCCCGTTCCGACCCAGTCCGGTTCAGCGTACTCGACACCGTCAAGCGCGGCAAACTGCGCCACGAGATCGAGCACATCGTTCCCTGGCGTCACGTGGAAACGGTAGGTGCGGTCGAGGCCGCTTCGCACCAAGGCCGATGCACTACGCGGAGCCCGTCCGGAATGGGTCAACAACGGTTCGATGCGCTGCACGTTGTGTTCGAAAATGGCGCCATCCAGGGCCGGGCGTCCGGTGGCCAGATTCACCACACCCTCTGCGTTCTGCGCGAGCGGTTGCGTCAAGCGCACCAGGAACCACCCCTGCGCATGTTCCGATTCGATGACAGGTTGAGCCGAAACTGAATTGGGGAATCCGGCGAGTAGGGCGACGCATAGCAACAGTAAGCGGTGCATGTAGCTCCCTTGAGGCTGTCCTATCCTAACACGGTCCCCCCCCCAGTTGTTGACCTCAACGAAACGTGACCGTTCGTTACGCCGTCTGCGAATGCGACCCGTGGAATCGTATGCGGAACAACATCGAGTAAAGTACGGGGACGACCACTAAAGTCAACATTGTCGCAAAAAACAGGCCGAAAATGATGGCGATCGCCATCGCCTCGTACATCGCGCCACCGCCGAACCAGAGCGGCAGCATGCCGGCGATTGTGGTCGCGGTGGTGAGCAGGATTGGCCGGATGCGCCGCTGGGCCGCTTGGATCACCGCGCGCGGCGGCTCGAGCCCGTTCTGCTCGATTTCGATCCTTATCCGATCGAGCAAGACGATGGCGTTGTTGATCACGATACCCGCCAGCGAGACGACGCCGAGAAAGGTCATGAAGCCGAGGTTGGAATTTGTGACCAGCAAACCAATGATGACGCCGATCAGCCCCAGCGGGATCGTCAACAGGATCACGATCAGGCGTCGTATCGAGTTGAACTGGGCCACCAGAAGCAGCGTCATGCACAGCGCAGCGATCGGAATCTTGGCACCGACGGATTCCTGGGCTTTGACGGAGGCTTCGAATTCACCGCCGAACTCCCAGCCATACCCCAGTTGCCACGCGTCGTCCTCGCGACCGAGCCACTCATCAAGTTTTGCGAACACCTCGGTTGCCGTGATCTCGGGGCCGAGGCCGGATGAGACGGTCACCGTCTTGTGACGGTCACGCTTGAGAATCTTCGACGTTTCCCAGACGACTTCGACATCGGCCACCTGCTTGAGCGGGACCGCGTTGCCGGTGATTTGAGAGAAAATGTTCATGCTCTCGAGTTCACCGATTTGCTGGTGACCGGCGCCCAACGAACGCAGGGTCACCGGAATCGTGTCGTCCTCTTCGCGGTACTGGGTTGTTTCGAATCCACTGAGCATGGTCTGGAGGGAGATGGCCACGTCCTGACTGGTCAGTCCAGCGCGGCGTGCCCGGGGTTGGTCGATCCGCACGGCCAGTTTCTTGGTTCGCGCTCCCCAGTTGTCGCTGATGTTCTTCGTTCCCCCGATCTCCCCCAGGCGAGCCTTGACTCGATCCACGATGGCAAAGACTTGATCTTCCTCCTCGCCGGAAATACGCACCTCGATCGGATCGGCGATCGGAGGTCCGTTGAGCAGGCCGCGGACCGTGGGTTGGACGTCGGGGTGGTTTTCCAGGCAGTACGTCTCGACGCGTGAGATCAGTTCGGCCACGATCGGGTAGTCGGTCGTGTTGAACAGCACCATCGCATACTCGGGACTGGACTGTTTTGGCGAGTAGGTCAGCGTATAGCGCGGAGGTCCCTGGCCGATGAAGGTGGCCCAGCCTGTAATCCCTCGTGGCTGATTCGGTCCCGCTGCGAGTTCCTGTTCGATGAACAGATTCAACGCCTGGACGAATCGCTCCGTGCGCTCGATCGGAGCGCCAATCGGTAGTTCGAACTCGGCGGTGAATGCCGCCTGTTCCTTGGCCGGAAAGAAGATCGTCGGAACGAAACTGCCGCCGACAAAAACCACGACGAAAAAAACGGCCGCAACGACCACTAAAGTGATCCCACGGTGGCGTAGGCAGCCGAGCAGGCCGCGCCGGTAGAGCGCATGGAATCCGCCGCGGAGGCTCTCCTCACGCGATTGCGCCTGCGGCCGGAGATAGCGGGCGCAGAGCATTGGGATCATGGTCAGCGCCAGGACCCACGAGCACATCAAGGTGATCGTGACGACCTTGAACAGAGGCGCCGTGTATTCTCCGGTGGACGACTCGGCCAGGTAAATCGGTAGGAACGCGGCCGCTGTGGTCAGCGATGAAGTCAGCAGGGGGACACGCAGTTCGGCCGCCGACTTGATCGCGGCATCGAGCCCTCTCGTTCCCGCAGCCATCTCGACCATGATCGACTCCGCCATGACGATCGCGTTGTCCACGAGCAGGCCCAATGAGATGATCAGCGCGGACAGCGACATCTGATCGAGTCCGATCCCAAGCAACGACATGACGAGCAAGCTCGACACCATGGCCATCGGAATAAGCGAGGCGACGACCAGTCCGGTCCGCAAGCCCAGGCTGATCAGCATCACCACCATGACGATCGCGACCGCGGTGAGCAGGTTCCGCACGAAGTTGTCGACCTTGTCATCCACGACCTGGGGCTGAAACGCGATCAGGTCGAACTCGAGACCGATCGGAAAACGTTCGGAGAGTCGATCGAGCGTCCGACGGACCTCATCTCCGAGGCGAATCAGGTTGCCGCCCTCGCGGAGGGAAATCGAGATGGCCAGCGCCGGGATGCCGTTGGACAGGACGCGATGGGTTGGCGGATCGACGTAACCTCGCCTCACAGAGGCGATATCCCCGAGGTAGATCAACTCGTTGCCACCGGGAACGTTCAGGATCGTGCGGCGCAATTCCTCGACGCTTTCAAAATTGCCCGACGGTTCCAGCGCGATTCTTTCGAAGCCTGTATCCAGGACTCCACCGGGGAGCAGGATGTTGCGGCTCCGCAGCGTGTTCATCAACTGGTTGGCGGACAATCCCGCTTCGGCCAGTTGCGCATCGCTGTACTCAACAAAAACACGTTTTTCCTGCGCACCCTGGATCTCGACCTTCGCCGTCTCGGGGATCTTCAAAAACTCGTTGCGCACTTGCTCGGCGACGTCCTCGAGTTCGGCGTAGGTGAACCCGTCGCCCGTGAGGGCGATGATCGTACCGAATACATCTCCGAACTCATCATTCACGATGGGCCCGATCACTCCGTCCGGGAGTGCTCGAGCGGCGCGCTCGACTTTGCGTCTGAGGTCGTCCCAGATCGGGCGCATCGTCTTTTCGCTCTCGAGGATATTGACGTAAACCTCGGAGACTCCGCCCCGTGATGTGCTATTGACGAAGTCGAGTTGAGGGATTTCCATGATCGCTTTTTCGAGCTTGTCGGTGACAAGCTGTTCCACGCGTTCGGGACTTGCACCCGGAAAGAAGGTCAGCACTTGCGCGGTACGGATGATGAATCCTGGATCCTCGTTGCGTGGCATATCCTTGAAAAAGTTGATGCCGAAGAACAGAACGACCGCGAGGGCGACGATCGTGAACCGGTTGTTCTCGATTGCTGCGCGTGTGGGGTTCAGCATCGCTCGGGCTATTCAGCGTCCATGAGACGGACGATCTGTCCATCCACGATGCGGGTGACGCCTGCCGAAACGACCCGCTCTCCGTCGCTCAACCCTTCCAGGATTTCCAGACCATCGGTGGTCGGCTGGCCCCGCACCGCGACCGAGCGACGACGCACGCGGGCCAGCCCATCCGCGCTCGGCTCGGCGACGAAAACGAAACGGCCGTCACGATCCTCACCCACGGCGTGGGTCGGCAACTCGATCCTGGCCAGGTCGTCGGCGCTCGAGAACTCGAAGGTGACGTTTGCGGCCATACCCGACCGCACGTCCTGCCGACCCTCGGCCAACCGGACCTTTACGGGGAACGTCGTCGCCCCTCCGATCGTCGCGACGCCTACCTCGGTGACCCGCGCGGCGAGGGATGTTCCGGGAATTGCGTCGAAGGTCACGGAAACTCGGTCGCCTCTTCGAATCCGAGCAATCAGACCCTCCGGAATCGCCACCTCGACTTCCGGCCGGGCACCGGATGTCATCAACGCGACCAATTGCCCCTGGACGACGTTTTCGTTGACCTCGACAGCGACTTCGGCAATGGCGCCGGCGACCGGCGCGCGAAGTTCGGCAAATCCAAGCTGGCGCTGGGCGCCTTCCAACGACTGCCGCGCACCATCGACACGGGCCCGGGTTGAAGCCGCCTGAGCCAGCGCCGCATCCAAATCGTTTTGCGATGCGTTCTCGTTTTCCCACAGTCCGCGGACACGTTCGAGGTCGGCATCCGCCTTGCGCGCCAGGGCTGCAGCCTCTTGCAGGCCGGCCTGCGCGCGCCGAACCGTAATCTCGAAGTCCGTCGGCTCGAGTCGGCCGATCAACTGTTCCGCAAGAACGGTATCCCCGACCCCTACCTCGAGCAGCTCGATCCGTCCCGACGTTCTGAAACTGAGTTGCGTCTCCTGGCCGGCTCTTGCCGAGCCGGAGAAGTTGCGGGTCCTCGCGCCGCTCTTGGCGTGAACCTCGATCGTGCGCACGGGTCGCACGATCTCCTTCGGCTCGGGCTCTGCGGCGCAGCCAAGCAGACAGTTTCCGATCAAGAGAGAGACACACAAACGACGAGTTCGAGTCACGGGGACCTCTTACTTCTCTTCATGTTGCAGACGAACGGCATCGAAATACGCTTTCAGACGTTGGAACCAGGCCTCGCGGCCCGCAGTCGAGCGAAAGAAATCAAAAGTGTTCGTCGAGCGTTGGATCTCCATCAGATCGATCAGGAAGTCGTAAACGGCGTTGGCCGCGGAAGCCTCCGCGACGAGCGTTGCGTTCTGCGCGTCCAGTAGGTCGATGATCGGGACCAGGCCCTGCGAATATGCGTCTCGTGTCAGCGCGAGACTCTTTCGAGCCGCGTCGGCTGCCTCGCCAAGAAGATCGATCGCCGGATACGTGGATCCCGCGGCGAACATCCCCGCGCGGATCCTCAATTCCGTTCGCTCGGCCAGCAGTTCCCGTTCCAGGCGTAACATGCTCAACTGCTCCGTCGTCCGTCTTAGTTCCGCCTTGCGAGCACCGCCCGCGAACAACGGAAGGCCGGCCCTGAGAGCGATGTCCCAGTTGTCGCGATCGGCGATCGGTATTCCCGGCGGGAGCCCCGTGCCGCCGGTGCCTGCGCCGTCCCGGGATAAACGTCGCTCGACCTCGGCAGCAAGCGACACCGTCGGCGAGCGGTAGGCCCGGCGGGCTGCAAGCACGGCACGCTCGGCCGCTTGGATGCCGGCGTCGAGCGCCCGTAACTCCGGGGAGTTGCGCAGTCCCTCGTTGACGGAAAACTCGCGGAACAATCGGAAGCTGCCCGGGTTGTCGACGTAGGGCCGTAGGCGGCCGAATCCGCTGACCCTGTCCGGGCGAACCAGGGCCGGCTCTTCAACGGTGAATCTCTCTTCGAGTGGACGGTTCAGGAGTTGGTTGAGCAGGATGCGCGCGGCATCGACCTGGTTCTGTGCCCGGATCGTTGCGCTCCGATTCCGCGCCAACTGGCTCTCCCAGCGGTAAACGTCGGCCGGTCCCGAAAAACCGATCCTCTCGCGCCGCCGCGCCAGTTCCAGGTTGGACTTGGTGAGCTGCAAGTTTTCCCGTTCGACGCGTTCGAGGGTCTCCGCACGTAGGACCTGGAGAAGGGCGGTCGAGGCTTGTAGCGCGATGTCGAGGAACTCGATCTCTCGTTCCTGCTCCAGGGATTCCTGGAGGTAGGTGGAGATCCTGGCGTTGGACCACGCAGCGTCGGAGTACAGCAACTGGCTCACCGACAGTCCTGCGCTGACCGTCCGCTCGGCCTGTGAACCGAAACTCGCGGCGGCGCGATCGTCGTCGATGACCACGCCGGCGGCAAAAACATCGACCTGGGGTCGAAGCGGGGAGCGCGCCTCGCGGATACCCTCGGCGCCCGCGGCGACCCGCCGCTCGAAAGCCCGCAAGGAGAGGTTGGCGGCAATCGCTTCCTCGACGGCTTGCGACAGGTTCACCGTTCGGAGCGCCTCTCGGCGACGATCGTCGATCAGTTCGGACTCGATCAATACGCGCCATCGCGGGTAGACCCCGATTGCTTCCGCCGTACTCATGTTGATCAACAGCTTTTCCGGTTGCTCGAGTACCGTGGGGAGCGTGCCGGCATCCTCGCCGAGCAGGATCCGGTGAATGTTGAGCGCGACACGTCGCGCCAGGCGCGGTGTCTCGGTCAGGGTGCGTGCGCCGGCCAGTACGCCGCGCTCCACTTCGACTTCACCGAGGAAAGAGAAACTGGGGATGCGTCGTTCGATCAACCCCTCAACGACTCGGTCGAACTCGGCGGACGGCATCCTCAGAAGCGGCGTAATGTAAACAGCCTCGGTATCCGGCGGTAATGCGGCCAGCGCGGCGTCGGCCGATTCATCCACCGGTACCGAGACGATATCGAGTCCGACACTGCGGCCACCCGCGACTACATTTTCCGGGATCTCCGGGATTGCGACGAAGAAGCGCGTATCGACCATGATGTGGACTGTAGAGATGGGGTGGATCTCATTGAGCTTTTCCAAATCTCGAAGGATGCCGCCCGGAGAAATCAGATAGTTCAGGTTTGTTCTGCCGCTGGCATTCCCGGCGACAGGAAGTCCCTGCGCGCCCACGTCGATCGCCCACGGGGCGACCACCGGTTTCTGCAACTCCGGCACGCGGCAGACCTCGTTCGTACTCAGCGCGCCGAGGGTCAGGATTACGTCGACCTCGGGGTCGCTCATCTGACGCTCCAGCGCTGAACGAATACTCTCCAACGTCCAGTCACCCGAAAGCCGTTTGGCCTCCGGAAAGCGGACGTCGAATTCCCGGGCCGCCAGGCGCACAAGCTCCTGCTCGATGGCATCCAGGGTTAGCGCGCGTCTGGAGAGCGAAAGGACGGTGTCGTCCGCCGGCGCAGGTCCATCGAAAACCACTCCGACGATCTTGATCGGGCGCTCCTCTGCTGCGGCATGGAATGGTTCGGGAGGAAGGACGAACAGCAGACTCGCGACCAGGGCCAGGGCTCCGATGCCGCGTCGGCGGCGATCGACACACCGGGCCGACAACACCCCGAAATGACCGACGAACATCGTTCCCATCCTCCGTGCCTGACGATTGGCCCGATCGTCGCTCACTCGCCCGAGATTTGCAACAGATCGCAACAGGCTTCGGTACTTTATCGCCCGCCGCATTTCACGTAAACTTGGTGGATGATCGGAAAGTCGCTCAACCACTACCGAATCCTCCGTTGCCTGGGCGTCGGTGGCATGGGGGAAGTTTACGCGGCCGAGGATACGAGACTCAAACGCGAGGTCGCGCTCAAGATCTTGCCGTCCGAGATGGCCGGCGACCCGGTTCGTCGCGAGCGCTTCAAACGCGAAGCGCAGATGGTCGCCGCACTCGATCATCCGAATATCGTCGCGATCTACAGTGTCGAGGCCGCAGACTCGGTTCATTTCTTTACGATGCAACTGGTCGAGGGAAAGTCGCTCGACGAACTGATCCCCGAAGGGGGATTCCCGCTCGCCGAGTTCCTGGAGATCGCCATTCCCCTGGCCGACGCCCTGGGCGCCGCGCACGGTAAGGGCATTACACACCGCGATCTCAAGCCCGCCAACATCATGGTCGGCACGAACGGCAGGGTTCGGTTGCTCGACTTCGGCCTGGCCAAGACCCAGCCGCAGGCTCCGGAAGACCACAACTCCGATGAGACACGGAGCGTGGACGCGCTCACCAAGGTGGGGAGCGTGGTCGGAACGATCCCCTACATGTCACCGGAACAGGTCAAGGGTCTGCCCGTCGGTCCGCCGTCCGATGCCTTCTCGCTTGGCACGATCCTCTACGAGATGGCTGTCGGTAGCCGGCCTTTCGAGGGCGCAACGCCGGCGGAGTTGATGTCCGCGGTGCTGCGGGACCACCCCGATTCCGTGTGCCGGGCACGAACCGACTATCCGAGAGATGTTGGGCGCATCATCGAGCGTTGCCTGCAAAAGACACCTTCGGATCGTTACGAGACGGTGTCGGCGCTACTCCAGGACCTGAAGTCCTTGCGCCAGGATCCGGGCTCGACGAGTCAACCATCGGACAACACCTCCGTCGAACTTCCGGCCAAACCGTCGCTCGCCGTTTTGCCCTTCGAGAACCTCAGCGGCGATCCGGAGCAGGATTATTTCGCGCTCGGGCTGTGGAGCGATATCAACGCGGATCTGGTCAAAATCTCGGGCCTGTTCCTGATTTCCCAGATGTCGACGGGGGTCTATCAGGGCAAGACCGTAAGCCCGCAACAGGCCGGACGCGAATTGGGTGTTCGTCACATCCTGCGCGGCACCGTGCGTCGGGCCGGCGAACGCATTCGAATCACGACCCAACTCGTGGACACGCGCACGGGCGAACCGGTCTGGGCCGAACGCTACGACCGCAAGCTGGACGACCTGTTCGTGATCCAGGACGAGATCAACGAGGAGATCGTCGCCGCGCTCGACATCGAACTCGTTCGCGGTGAAAGCGGTCGTATCGTGGGGCGTTCGCTCAAGTCGTGGCGGGCCCGGGATACCTACTATCGAGCCCTGGCCGCGCTGTTCAGCTTCAAGAAGGAAGAACTCGAGGAGGCGTTTCAACTGCTATCCGAAGCGGAAAAGACCGAGCCCGATTCTCCGCTGACGCACGTTTTTTGCGCTTTCGGTCATTACTTCGAGGGCACGCTGGGTTTTCGCGACCCTCCCGAGGAAGCGCTCGACGAGGCCCTCGCCAGCGCGGATCGTGCGATCGAGTTGGATGACCCGACGGGCACGGCTTACATGATCAGGGGCATGATTCAACTGCGTCGCAAACAACACGAAGAGGCCATGGTCTCGGCCGAGCGCGCGAAAATGGGCCGTCCGAGTTGTCCGTGGGTCTACGCGCTTCAGGGAGCGGTTTCCAACTACTCGGGCCGCCCGCAAGACGGGATCGACCGGGCTCGACTCGCGATCCGACACACACCGCTCGTGCCGCCGGTGTTCCCTGCCGTCCTGGCCACGGCACACTACCTTCTCGGACAGTACGAGGAAGCGGCGGACGCGGCGCGGGGCACGCTGCGACTCGCCCCGGATGCCACCGAGGCAAACGTCGTGCTTGCCGCGGCGCTTGCCGCAGCCGGTCGCACCCAAGAGGCAACCGAGGCGGTCCAGGAGATTTATCGGACGAGCGGGGACTTCAAGCTCGATGCGTTCGCGGAGACTCAGCCATACAAGGACGCGACCGCCCTGGATGCGCTTCTCACAGATCTGCGTTCAGTCGGTGTTTCCTGATCACCACATTGCCGGCACGAGCCCTGTTTAAGGCCCCGGCTGCGCGCCCGGGCGGTCCACCTGCTGCGCCTCGGACACGATCGGGGGGATCTTTTCAGCGTTCCGCATTTCGGAGGCTGCGGTGTTGAACGACTTGATTTTCTTCCATCCCGAAGGATCCGCGGGCGCAACGAACTTCGATGTCCATTCCTTCAGGATCAGTTTGTGCCAGAGCTTCACGACCCCGATCGATTTCAAGAAATATCCGAACTTCCCGGACGTCTGATTGAAGTCCATCCGGTACATGCTGCTGAGGGCCCGGCGAACCAGGAACAACGTAAACGCGACCGTCGTGAGGATGGGCAGCTGCGTTTGTTTTTCGGTGACGGGCCGGCAGCGCTTCAACAACCATTCGAAAACGGGTCGCGGTAAGGGGAACGTCGCAATGAGATAAATGGCGATGTTTTCCAGCGTCGGGGCGACGGTGTAGTAGCCCTTTCCCTTCTCGATATCGTCGATGTCCACGTTGAACTTCTTGATATCTTCCACCATGTGCGTGTTCGGCATGAGCCGCAATGAGTAGACGTTGAGGCAATACGGTTTCGGAAGGTCATAGAAGAACCGCAGGCTCTCATCCACATCGTCCTTGGTGGCAATCGGGTTGTCGGTGATCAGATCGTAGGTCGGCGGTTGCATGTAACCCTTGAACCGATTGAACACTCGAGCCGCTCGCATGCACTGTTCGGGCGGTGCCGGACGCTTGTAGAACTTCATGATCCGTTCGCTGCCCGTCTGGATTCCCATACGCACCCGGGTCATCCCGGCGTCCACCAGGAGATCGACCTTTTCCTCCTGGATCACGTTGGGCTGGGCGCCGATGATGACCAACGGAAGGCCGATTCGCCTCTTGTACTCTCGCGTGAACTCGTAGATCGTTTCCAACGGCAGGGCAAAAAACAGGTCGTCCATGAAGGTGATCGTTCCGATGTGCTTGTGGGTACGAACGGCCTGTTCGATTTCTCGACAGATGTAGTCCGCGCCGGGGTGCCGCAACTTCGAGTAGTTGGAGTGATTCTCCAGGAATTTCGTGTTGCCGCAAAAATTGCACTTGAACGCGCATCCGATGGAAAAGATCGTGCCGTAGGACGTGTTGTTGTGCTGCAGGTAGTGCTTCGATGTCGCTTTCTCGAACGTGGACTCCTGCAGGTTGAAGATGTGCTCCGTATCGGTCGCGTAGTCCATCAACGGCATCTTGCTCATTTCATCGGACGTCAGCAGCGGACGAAACGGGTTGCGTTGGACACTTCCATTCGAGCGGAACCACATGTTCGCCGTATTGGAGAAATCTTTGCCGTCCCTGAGACTCTCGACGAGTTCGCCAAAGGCGAGTTCTCCCTCACCCGTGCAAACGGCATCCGGACCCCTCCGGATCGCGTTTTCGGGATCGATGATCGGGTGAATCCCACCCCAAACGACGAACACATTCGGATTGACCCGCTTGATACTGCGGATGAGGTTCTCGGTAAAGGCCGCATCGTTCGACATCGAACTGATGCCGATGACGTCCGCATCGGTCGCCAGCTGCTCGGCGATCCTGTCCACCTGCGCGTGCGCCGACCCGCCTCGTTTGCCGGTCAGAAGAGTGGCGGGGGAAAAGGTGTACCCGACCGGGATGTAGTAGGTGCTGACGGCGTCGTGAAGAGTCTTGACGTGGGCCGCGACCTTCCTCGTCCCGATCAGGACGAGTTGATCTTCAATGCCGACGATTTTGACGTTCATTCCCCGCATCCTCTCGCGCAGCCTGGGGCGTTTCGGTGACAGGAAGTTACGCTGAGATCCGACGTTTTGCACACCCCTGGGGCCAGACTACATCAAGCCTGGTTTTGTGGCCCCCGAGGGACCCTGAAGGCGCGGACGGACCGTCCGATCAGCCGCTGGACCTGGGCGACGCGCCGCCGTTCGGGAATCCCTTACAGAGGTCGTCACGCCATCGTAGGAAGATGCTCCGACTTCAAAATGATGCCCCGATCCGGCACGTGTCTGGGGCGTGAGGAGAAACCCATGAAGAAGACCTTACTTGTCGCGATCTGTTTTCTTGTCTTGACCGCGATTCCCGCGCAGGCCCAGATGAACGATACCGAGACGCCGCGTCCATTAGTGGACGCGTACGACAGCCTGGCGGACACGATCCTGGCTGCGAAGAAGACCGAATGGAACCTCGTGCATTCGATCCTGGCCAGCACCTACGGCCACGCCGAAGCCGTGATGAACAGCGCGATGACCAAGTTGGAAGCCGCTGGGGATGCGAGCGCCGACGTCGAAAAACTGGCTGCACTGGTCGCCCAGATGGGCAACGAAGGCGACGCGTCCATCGCCGCCGTGCGTAAGCGATTGCTCGAGGGTGGCCACCACCACAACGCCAAGGGTGAAGAACAGGGCATCTACGATGAGGGGTTCGTGATCGTGACCCGGGCGTCGAAGAAAGTGTTCCTCGACTCCGCGACTCGCATCGGCAAACTCGGATCGTCCGCCAGCAAGGACGCTCTGACCGGCGAGTGGGACACGGTCAAGAAGGAATTCCGCAAGCTGCACGCCGGCACGCCGTTGGGCATGTGATCGTCGCGCGCTTCGCGCGATGAGTCCGCGATGATGGACCGACAAAAGGGGCGGTGGACACTCGCCGCCTTCCCCATACTCTTGTTCGCGCAATGTACACCCGTGCCTCCGGGTGAAGCGACGAATCTTGAGCCCACCGCGTTCCACTTCGTCGACGTGGCGGCAGCGGCAGGGATGACGCGGGTGCTCCACGCGGGGCGGCCCGGTAAGGATCATCTGCTTGATTCCGCCGGGACCGGAGCCGCCTGGCTCGACTACGATCGGGACGGTCATCTCGACGCCTACCTCGTCAACGGCTGGAAGCTCGCGGGCAATGTGGTCCTCGAGAAGGGCAGCAACGCCCTGTACCGCAACCGCGGTGACGGGACGTTCGAGGACGTGACCGAACTCGCCGGTGTGGGCGGGGAGGGCGCCTGGGGTAGCGGGGTCGCGGTCGCCGACTACGACGACGACGGATGGGTGGATATCCTGGTCACCAACTTCGGGGCCAATGTCCTGTACCGCAACCGCGGCGATGGCACGTTCGAGAACGTGGCTCGCGAAGCGGGGGTCGAGGCGGTCGGATGGAACACCGGTGCCAGTTTCTTCGACGCCGACGCGGACGGTCACCTCGACCTGTACATCGCGGCCTATATCGAAGCGACCCTCGATGATGTGGTCGGCGCCGAAAGAACGCTCGACTGGAAGGGCGTGGACTCCGTGGCGTTCGGTCCGTTCGGCCTGACCGGCGCGCTGGATCACTTCTTCCTTTCCAACGGCGACGGCACGTTCCGTGATGCCACGGATCGAGCGGGAATGCGGGATCGCGCACGGGGATACGGCTTTGGAACCCGCGCGGCCGATTTCGACGCCGACGGGGACCTGGATCTCTACGTGGCGAACGATTCGGACGCCAACTACCTGTACCGGAACGAAGGCGGCGGGAAGTTCAAGGAAACCGGTCTGTGGTCGGGTGCGGCGTTCGATGCGAACGGAGCGGCGCAGGCGGGGATGGGCGTTGCCGTGGGAGACGTCAACCGTGACCTTGTGCCCGACCTGTTCGTCACGAATTTTGCCGAGGATTTCAGCACGCTCTACATCGGAGAGGGTAGGGGATTCTTCCGCGATGCCAGTGACGATTCGGCAATCGGCGCCGCCACCTTTCTCCCGCTCTCGTGGGGTACGGTGCTTTCTGATCTGGACAACGATGGCGACGATGATCTCGTGATCGCCAACGGGCACATCTACCCGCAGGTCGACGATCATCCCCGGTTCGGGATGACCTACGTCCAGCGCAACCAGGTATTTGCGAACCTGGGTAACGGTCACTTCAAAGAGGTGAGCGATCAGGCCGGGCCGGGGTTCGCCCTCGCTCGTTCGAGCCGGGGCGTCGCCGCGGGCGACTACGACAACGACGGGGACGTGGATCTGTTGATCACCTCGCTCGACGAGCCACCCGCATTGTTGCGCAACGATTCCAGCCTGCGGTCCTGGTTGTCCGTCGTTTGCCGGGTGCCGGCGGGTCAAGGCGGCGTCATCGGAACGCGAGTCGAGATCGAGGTCGGCGGGCGACGCATGAGCCGCGACGTATCGAGCGGGGGTTCCTTCCTGTCGGCACACGACCCGCGCTTGCACTTTGGTCTCGGATCCGCAGATCACGTGGATCGGGTGACGGTGCACTGGTTGGACGGAACGACCAGCATCGAGACCGGCGTGCGGGGCAATCGATTCCTGGTGATCGACAAGCGCCCCTGAGGGTCCGGCGCGGGCCGCCGAGGCGGCCCTGAATCATGTCCTTCTTGCTCGCCGACCTCTCTTATTCTCATTTTCTTGTGTGAGGCAAGAAACTCAAGACGTATAAAGTAAGGGCAGTAGGTGAGGACGGGTAGCCGGGAAACAGGGGGGACGGATGCGAGCGACTGCGAAACGAACTCAGGATTTGTGCCGGTGGTCTTCGATTGCAGCGCTGTTGTTGTTCGCCGTGGCCGGGCCGATGCTGGCCCAATCGATTCATCCCCAAAAGAAACCCCGCGCGCGTGCCGAGGAGAGACGGATGCCCTCGATCGGTCTCGACCGGATCGAGGAATTCGGGTCGACGGGCGTGGCGGTCGATCCGTATACACCGGCGACCGACAAATCCAGCTACTCCGCGACCTGGATTCGCCACCTATTGCCCTCGACGGGTCTGGCCCATCCGACCTTCGACGAAACGCTGCTCGATCTACTCGAGGTTCTGATTTGCTCGCCGGCAGCCGATGGTTCATGCGCCACCGTCGACACGCTGACCTTTGCCGGGGGAGACATTCAACTCACCGGCAACGGCAACAACGGGTCCTATCGCATCCACTGGGGGCCGCCCGGCTGGTTGGCCGGTACGCCGCTCGACGTGCGCGTATCGGTAGCAGGCATGGACGTGGACTCTTTCGGCTACCTGCCGGCCTCGGCCCAGCCGAAACAGATCCGCTTCACCATCAACGATCACCCGCGCATCCGTGCGCATGTCCTGCATGTGCAAGGCGTCGACGCGGCCCCGGCCGCGGATGTGTTGATCCAGGAGTTTCGGCTCGGATCGCTCGAGATCGTGCGGATCCTGGCCGCCGAGGGTTACGCGATTGCGGAGATCGGGGAGATTCTCCTCGACAGGTTCAACGAAACACCCGAAGACGCCGCCTGGTTGATGCATGCGGCCAAGATCGACGCCGGGGAAGTCGGCGCGGTCTTGCTGGACGTCTACTTCCAGGACGCCGACCAGACCGGTTCCATCCTCAGAAGCGTCGGGTATTCCTGTTTCGAGATCATCGAGGCGATCCGGGCACGTTTCGGGGACGATCCGCAAGCCGTCTTCGAGGCGCTGATGCCCATCGGGTGCGCACCCGACCCGCTTACCTGTGAGCCGCCCGAGGACGGCGGGGGTCGAGAACTGCGCGTACGGACGAGAATCGTCGATTCGCTGTCGGGCGTCTTGGATGTAACGTTCCCGGGCACCGGCAACGGACCCTCGCACTTCGACCGGACGCTGCTCGAAGCTCTCCGTCTCTCCGTCGCCGAGGTCCGGTCGGACGGTTCGCTCAATCTCGTTTCGGTCTTCAGGCCCGGCTCGGGCATCAACTCCATTCAACTCAGGATGGGGTTCTATCAACTCTTGTGGCACCCGGCGCCCGGTCAAACGGGCAAGACGTTCCGGGTCACCGTGAGTGTCGCGGACCTCGATCTGGCGTTCGACGAGTTCCGGCTGACCACACCGCATGCGCTGCCGATCAAGTTTCGGATCGATGATCATCCGGTCATTCGTGCCCGCGTTCTTCGCCAGGCCGGAGCGACGGCCGCCGAGATCGTCACGCGATTGCTGGCCGAGTTCGCCCTGCAACCGGGCGAGGTTGCGAGGGTCCTGTCCGAGGAACCGATCTCGATCCTGGAACTCGGCGAAGGGCTGCGCGACGGCCTACCCGGCGGACCCGCGATCGTCACCCAGGCTCTCCGCGATGGCGGCCTCTCGTCGACCACCACGCTCGAGATCCTCGCCGCTGTCTTCGGTTTGACGGGAGAGGAGAGCATCTCGATCATGAGGCTCGCCGGATACCCGGCGACGGATGTGTGGCAGGCCCTCGAAGACATCTTCGACTGGAACCTCACCAAGATCGAGATCGAATTACTGAAAGGCGGTTTTTCGGACGACGAAGTTCTTGCGGCATCGGCGCCACGCCTGATGATCCGGTATGCCTGCCTGATCGAGCGTTCCGGACCGCGG
>Ga0255049_10000255_pt1 | contig 32991 bp, 26 predicted proteins | sample JV7_2_3_MG_FD_183615 | JGI IMG/M metagenome (GOLD analysis project Ga0255049, IMG submission 183615) | Seawater microbial communities from Jervis Inlet, British Columbia, Canada - JV7_2_3 | ecosystem: Environmental > Aquatic > Marine > Inlet | place: Canada: British Columbia | collected 2016-10-06 | reverse complement strand
CGTTGCCGCAACCAGGCAGGCTACTTTCGGCCGTGCCCAAAATTCGAGACGATCGAATACGAGGCGAAACGGTTCAACTTCGATCTGACTCGCAAGTGCCTGCAATTCGGGGATTCGACTTTCTTCAACCTCGCCGATATACGGGAGCGTGACATGCCAACTACGGCGATCGACGGCCCTTCCTTCTACCGTCTTCGCCACCGAATTTATAACATCGCGTAACCTGTCCCGTTGCCGATTATCTGGCCACAACGCGAAAAACAGCCGTTTTGTGCTCACGATTCTATGCGCTCCCTGACGCCCTGCAATGCGTAGGCAACTGATGCTTCCCGGACAAGCTCCCGGTCGCCGGTGAATTGTTCGCAACTGGTATCGACCATCGCGTTCGCGCCATCTCGCACTGCCCATGCGAACCAAACCATGCCGACGGGTTTTTCTTTTGTCCCACCTTCGGGACCTGCAACTCCACTGACTGCCACCGCAATGTCAGCACCACTAAGCCGCAACGTCCCTTTTGCCATTTCCTCGACGACTTCCGAGCTGACCGCACCGTGATCTTCGAGGGTTTTGTTCTGCACGCCTATGATCGATTCTTTTGCGCCGTTGGAGTAGCTCACGATGCCGTAACCAAACACGGCCGAGCTACCGGCAACATCTGTAATCGCTTTCGCGACCCAGCCGCCCGTACAGGACTCTGCCGTCGCGACGGCTTTGCCGGACTCAGTGAGTTCTACTACCAGTGCTTCGGCAAGTTTTCGAATTGATTTGTGATCAGCCATCAGGAGAGATAATCTGCTGTGAGCTCTTCGGAGACTTCCCACAGTTTTGCAGCAAGCTCGTCATCCTGCATATGTTTGTTCGGGACAGAAGGGTTGCAATCAGAAAAATAATAACCGGTCACATCGGCTAAGTCCGGACTGGTTGCTACGTAGCATGTTGTCGCTGCACCCTGAGCTATGGTCTTCTTGTACCGATACCGTTTCGGCTTGTCGTCTGGATCGTCGCTGCCCGGAACATGTCGGAACAGGTTTGTTTTTATTACACCCGGATGCAGCGAGTTGCAGGTAACATTTGTATGGGCAAGTCGACGCGCGAATTCTCTGGAGAATAGGCCATTGGCAAGCTTCGATTGACCATAGGCGACCAATGGATCGTAATCCATATCTCCGGAAAGATTGTTGAATTGAATTCCCTCTTTGGGCCCCCAAACGTGCGCACGGCTACTAAGAACAACGACGCGCCCTTGCTGAGCAGCGATAACTTGATCGCGCAAGCGATTTGCAAGCAAAAAGTGTCCAAGGTGATTAACCGCAAGCTGCATTTCGATACCGTTTGCTTGTCGATGCTCCTGCAGCGCCATAATTCCAGCATTCAGGATCAACATGTCTAAGGGCACATCCAGGTCGGCAACCTGATTCGCTGCGATAACGATCCCGGGAAGATCCGTTAGCTCCACGACCAGCGGTGTTGTCTGTCCATCGATTTTCCCGCAAGCGGTTTCTGCTTTTTCTTTGCTACGGGCAGCGCCTATCACATGTGCACCTCGCATTGCGAGAACACGCATCGTCTCAAAACCCAAGCCTGAGTTACAACCCGTTACCAAGGCCGTCTTACCGGACAAATCTATGCCCTCAGTCACCTGTTCAGCCGTGCTGAACTCATCGAACGACGACCTGCCCGGAACTGGACGACCTAATACCGCAGGCTTGTATACAGCACCCCAGAAAGGTGTTCGGCTATAAACTGCCGCAAGCAGTGCGATTGCTGCGCCGCCCAGCAAAACACTACGTCGAGTTATCTTGTTCACCATTTGACGAGATACCCCTATAAATTCAGCATCGATTCATACAGCACGATATGCTTATCCACCATCGTAGCTATCGAGAACTCATTTTGCATCCGTTCTCTGCCGGCGATACTCATTTGCGCCCTCATCTGCTCATCGTCAATCAAAGTCGCGATCACCTCCTGCAGACTTTCAGCGTCTTCTGTCGGAACCAGCAGGCCAGTTTTTCCACGTTCGACCGCCTCCTTTAGTCCACCAGCATCGAAACCGACAACCGGGACTCCGGCTGCAGCGGCTTTTAAAGCAGCAACACCAAGCCCCTCCGTCAACGCCGGGTGTGCGAACAAATCGAAACATGCTATGAAACTGTCGAGATCGTCACGGAATCCTGCAAACTGCACCACGTCCTCCAGGCCCAGCGAAGCCGCTTGCGCCTGTAGTTGCTTATTCAGGTACCCGTCTCCGAATACCACCAGCCTGATCTTTGGATAATTCGGTATCAAACCCGCGACAGCTTGTAGCAAATAGCGGTGCCCCTTGCGCGGGATCAGCTGCCCGGCAGCCGCGATGGCGAAAGTGCCTTCACCCATGCCGAATTCCTTTCTGAATGCGTCGCAATCAGGTTCATGGGCGAAGGCTCCTGCATCGACCGCACTGCGGATGACAGCAATGCGCTCATCCGCAACGTCATGCTCGCGTAATACTGCAGCGATCGCCTCCGAAATTGCGATGACCTTTCGAAACGGCTTGTAGCGCAGTGTCGCCATCAATCGCATTTCGGTGTTATCCACCCGACGAGACACGACGGCCGGAATATCAGCATACGATGCGGCAAGTCCGCCAAGCAGATCAGCACCTCGACGACTGTGGCAATGAACGATGTCCGGCGCCTGCTCCTTCAGGAACTGTGACAAGCGGTAAGCGAACGGTAAATCAAGATCGCCGGCGCAGAACAGGTTTTGAACCCGGATCCCGGCCAATCGCGCGATACCATCGATGCCCGAATCGGGCGGACAAACCAGCGTGTTGTCATGACCACGCTCACGTAACGCGTTGATCAGGTAGACAACCTGCTGCGGACCACCCAAAAAATGGCGTCCGGTTTCGACATGCAGTATTTTCACCCGTCTATAATAATGAATCGCGCGCATTAACGCGCTCCTGCTGAGAATGAAAGCCGAAGTCACACCCGTCCATACACCGATGATGCGCCAGTACCTCGGGATCAAGTCCGATTATCCGGACATGCTCGTGTTCTATCGTATGGGTGACTTCTATGAGCTTTTTTACGACGACGCGAAACGCGCGGCGTCCCTGCTGGACATCACGCTGACGGCGCGCGGCAAGTCTGGCGGTAACGCAATTCCAATGTGCGGCGTCCCGTACCACGCTGTCGAGGGCTACCTTGCAAAACTCGTGCGCAAAGGTGAGTCGGTCGCTATCTGTGAGCAAATTGGCGACCCGGCGACCAGCAAGGGCCCGGTCGATCGCAAAGTCACTCGTATCGTAACGCCAGGTACTCTGACTGACGAGGCGCTGCTTGCCGCGAGCCGCGACAATATAGTCGCAGCAGTATTCGCCAGCGGTGGCGTGTACGGCATAGCGTGGCTGGATTTGTCCGCTGGCCGCTTTCGTCTGGCTGAGACACCTGACCAGGAGTCATTGTTCGGAGAAATAGAGCGACTGCGCCCCGCCGAGCTCATTGTGGACGAAGACCACTCGTTCGACGAATCATTCAACGATAGAATTCGGGTTACCCGCCGCCCGCCGTGGCACTTCGAACTCGACAGCTCGACTCGGCTGCTGTGCAATCAATTCGGAACTCGGGATCTTAGTGGCTTCGGCTGCGAAGGTTTTCCCCACGGCATAGCCGCCGCCGGGGCATTGCTGCAATACGTCAACGACACACAAAAGGCATCGCTGCCACATTTGCAGTCGATCAAGGCTGAGCTTCGCGATGATGCCGTCATCATGGACGGACCCACACGCAGAAACCTCGAGCTCGAAGAATCTTTGAGCGGGCTGCACCAGCACACCCTGGCCGGAGTCATGGACCATTGCCAGACAGCGATGGGCAGCCGGCTGCTACGGCGATGGATTCAGCGGCCGTTGCGAAATGCGGACATTTTAAAGTCGCGCTACCAGGCTATCGACGCATTAATCACTGGCGGTGCCGTCGTGCCAATACAGGAAATACTCAATGGTATCGGCGATGTCGAGCGCATACTTTCGCGCGTCGCATTACGCTCCGCCCGGCCGCGTGATCTCCGCCAGCTATCCGAGGCACTGTCGAGGTTGCCCGAACTGCAACAGCAGATTGCTGGCATCGATGCGCCGTTGCTTGCCGAACTGGCGGAGCAAATTGGCGAGCACAGAGCGCAGCAACACCTGCTTGAGAAGGCAATTATCGATAGTCCGCCAATGCTGATTCGCGATGGCGGAGTGATCGCAGCCGGCTTCGATAATGAACTCGATGACCTGCGCGCGATCGCCGAAAACGCCGATCAGTTTCTCGTCGATCTGGAACTGCGCGAACGTGAGCGAACCGGTATCGCGAAACTGAAACTCGGGTACAACCGCGTGCACGGTTACTACATTGAGATCAGCAGAATGCAGGCTGATAAAGCGCCTGTCGAATACGTGCGCCGGCAAACACTGAAGACGGCCGAACGTTACATCACACCGGAACTAAAAGAGTTTGAGGACAAAGTCCTGGGCGCCCGTGAACGCGCGTTATCCCGCGAGAAGCACCTTTATGAAGAATTGCTCGACAAGTTGCACGTTGCGCTCGGCGAACTGCAACTGGGTGCCGCCGGGCTTGCCGAGCTCGACGTTCTCGCGTGCCTCGCAGAACGCGCAGAGACTTTGAATCTTTCGAAGCCGGAGATTAGTGATCTACCGTGCATTGAGATTGACGCCGGTCGCCATCTCGTCGTTGAGCAAGTTATCGATACGCCGTTCATCGCGAACGATGTGTCACTCGGTGAAGACAGCCGCCTGCTGGTCATTACTGGCCCGAACATGGGTGGTAAATCGACCTATATGCGTCAAACTGCACTGATCGTAATCCTCGCACACGTCGGTTCTTATGTACCGGCCGACAAGCTGAAAATTGGGCCCGTCGATCGGATCTTCACCCGCATCGGTGCTTCGGATGACCTGGCCGGCGGACGATCGACCTTCATGGTGGAAATGACCGAGACCGCAACAATCCTGAATAACGCAACGGAGCAGAGCCTCGTCCTCATGGACGAAATCGGTCGTGGCACCAGTACTTTCGATGGTTTGTCACTGGCGTGGGCCGCAGCTCACCACATGGGTGAGAAGACAAAGGCATTCACTCTGTTCGCGACCCATTATTTTGAGCTAACTGCGCTCGCAGAGGATTTGCACGGCTGTGACAACGTGCACCTGGACGCAACTGAGCATGAGGGCCAGCTGGTTTTCCTGCATTCAGTAAAGGCCGGTCCGGCGAACCAGAGTTATGGCTTGCAGGTTGCCTCGCTGGCCGGAGTTCCCAACGACGTTATTCGCCGCGCGAAGACCTACCTGAAAACGCTTGAGTCGCAGCAGGCGGCTAATAAAGACAGTCCACAGGCGCAGCTCGACCTCAGCATCACCGAACCGAAGGATGATCCGGTCCGGGATGCAGTCAACGCTCTCGATCCGGACGCTATGACGCCGCGGGACGCGCTCGACGCGCTTTACAAGCTGAAAGACCTGTAAACACAAGCAGAACCCAAAGTCCTAACGCTCCACCACCGGAACCGGATTTCCATTCTGTCCTGGCGACCTGCGGGTCTTTTTGGACACGCTCCTGGAATTGGTCAAGCTCTATTGTCAGGTTTTGGGTCATTGCGTCCATTGCCGCCGAAAAACTCGAATCTTTGGCTTTGCGAACAACTTCGCCGCTTTCGATCAGTGTCGACCGATCTGAAGTTTTATTGAGCCCCGGAGCCCGAAACAGCAAGCGCGCGGTGCTGACATCAAGCACCGCAGTATCCACAAAGGTCTGCACTTCGTTGGATGTTGCCTTGATCACATAGGAGCCGACGATGGTCCAGTAAAGAAATGAGGACGGATTGTCCTCGCTCACTGCTACCTGATCGTATGAAACCAGTGCCATAACATCGACACCGTACAAACGTGCGACCTGCTGCATGCAGTTGATGCCCTTGCTGGAACGCAAGTAAGTATCGGGGATGACCTCAATGTGTTCGATATAGTCACGATCCGTGAATTGCGCCTTGACGGTTTCGAGCAGCTGCATTTTAGTTGCTTCGCTGATAGCACCGCGGCCGGATTGGCCAGGTACAAAAGCGATTCCGACACGGAGCGGTAATTTCAGATAGGGAATCTTATCTTGTGAATCCGGCGGCACTTCACCCGCGGGATAAAGGTAGTCAACGAGACTGCTCGAAACGCCGCTGCGGGTCTCCCCGCCAAAATTCCACAACGATGAACATCCGGCGATCAGCAGCATGACCAGGGTGGTCGAGATCAATTTCACGTAATGCATTACTCATCCTCCTTGCGAGAGAGAACCTCTCAACGCTATAGGAGCAATTTGAGCTGGACAATACGTGATGACCGCCTGATTATTGGCTCAGGCTTTCCTGATGGCGCGCCTGATCAATACTCTGCCCCAATATACGCAGATCTGCGTCGCGAAAACCTCTTCTCAGGAGGCGCCCACTTCCATGTTGTTGCGCGAGGATCAAGTAACGCTCAGCTTGATCCAAATTCCCCGCTTCTATCGACCACACTACCTGTTGCAAGCGAATGTCAATTTCTGGATTCGCCGCGTACGATTGATTGAATTGATCCAGCGCCTTATTCAGGTCCCCAGTCATTTCGTAGGCCATACCCTTATGATAATGGACCGCCCCACGCAAAATATTGCTCTTGGACGTGGTTGGATTGCGTAACAGGGTATCGAGCAGAGCATGAACGTCCGCGAATCCCAGAGAAGTGCAGGTGCTGGTTGCAGCATTGGCAATGAGGGGACCGAGAAAACCGATAACCTGCCGATCATAAGCGCTATGCTCAAGAAATATCTTCGTCGCAGCGACCTGATCTACCGTCAGCACATTCAGGATACAGCGCAGGTTGACAATACTCAGCCTGGTTGAAGTATGTTCCGGAAGCTTTACCGCCAAGCCTTCCTGCACTGCCAGGGCCTTTGAGTATTCGCCGTGAATTATGTACTTGTTGGCTACGTACTGCTGTGCGCGAAGCGAATCGGGATGTTCGATCAGCGTAATTTTCATGAGCTGGTCCTCGTTACCCCACGGCATCGCGCTTTGCCACGTAAGGAAACTTTCAACACCAATAAACAATATTAATAATAGCGGCAGTAAACGCCGTAATTTTTCCTTCAGCATCGGCAAGAATGAACAAAGCACAACAAGAGGCCCAAGCAATGCCAGATAATTGCGATGTTCAAAGTACAGCTCCAGAGCGATGGGGCCTGCTTCGAGGCTGTGTCCGGCAAAAAACCACAGGATTCCGAGGCTGATAAATGGCCATGCTTTACGCAGCCAGACGGCCAGTGACAATAGCGCTGCGATAGTGATCAGGTTTACGATCGTACTAACGGGGCGGAAAAGCCCTTTTGAGATCGGAAAATCGTCGTGAAATAGTCCGAGGCCGGAGAGTTGGGGCATAACGATTTGGCGCAGATAGTCGACCAGCACTACTCCTTGCGTCAAGAGACGTTCTTCTATCGTAAACGACCGCAACTCGAAACCGGCCAGCGTCGTATCCCAGTTCATCGCTATGTAGGCAGGCAAAACGAGGAGCGGTATGCAAAACACTGCAAGCAGCGCTGCCCTTTGCCGCCGGGCAAGATCTGTTGAGTTGTATACAGTTAATTCGATTACCAGAGCGTAAAATGGCAGCAAGATTCCCGTTTCTTTGCTCAACAAAGCGAGCGTCCCACTAACCCCCATGCCAACAAGTATCCAGGCCCAACCCTTAAGGGGCCTATCCACAAGATGTTTGCGTCCGAGCATGTATGAGAGCAACCCTGCTAACGTGAAAAGGCTGCTCAATTGAGTCATACGCTGAATGATGTAAGCAGTGGTAGAGACCAGCAATGGATGAAGTAGCCAGAGAGTCATACAAAGCAACGCGAGATTCTCGGCAGTCTCTCGCTTGTAAGCGGTAGAAAAAATGAGTCGTACCAAGAGAAATACAAACAGCCCGTTGATGAGATGAATGATCAGATTCGTGATACGAAACGGGCGTGGATCGGTTGGCCAGGCCTGGCCGTCGAGAGTAAAACTGGCAAGGCTCAAAGGGCGACCCAATGGGCCCGATCGCGCGCTCATTATGAATTCGACGTAATTATCAGCCGAGGTCAGCCCCCCTCGTTCGCCCATGACCTCGAGGTTAGGTATGTCATCGAACAGGAACGGCCCACTGAGAGAGGGCCAATAACAAATCACTGTCAGCAAGAAAGCGGCCGAAATCCCAGAGGCAATTCCAACTAGATGGCGGCGACGAAAATTCGAAACTTTCTGCAGGCTCTGCACACGATTCCAGTGAGTGAAACAAATGTGTTTTAGTCGCTTACTATACCTGTACGAACCAAACTCTTGCCGGCGAATTAGCTCCAATCCGGCATTTTTTACAAGCGTCGGCTGTGCTTCGCCGGCTGGACTTTATCGGAGAAATTCGCCGCGTTTGATGAAAGCGGCCGCCTGGTCCGCGACGGCAGCCGAGACCAGCATGCCTTTGTGGCTTACCGGCATGATCAGATGATCTCTGGCCCCGTCGAGGCGGGTCTCGGAAACGCCGATGGTGCCATCATTATCTTCGTCGAAGTTCGCGAAGAGTCGCCCAAATCCCAGCGGCACCGTCCCGGCTATTACGCCGATGTCCCGGTGCTCCGCAACATGTGACGCCCAGTCGTTGGCGGTTTGATGGATTATCCCCGCCGGGAGTGATCTGCCGATGATTTCTTCTGCCCACTCGAGCTCGTTCAGGAAATTGGCTGCCCGGGACCCGGTGAGGGGTGAGCCCAGACAAACAACTCTGCCCGGCAGAAATTCCGGGTTGTTGGCATGCATGCGTAATGCCAGTACGCCACCGAGGCTGTGCCCGACGATATGCGCCCGGTCGATATTCTGCTCGTGGATGAATGCGGCCAGTGCCGCCGCATTCTCGTCGAGTGTTCCGCGTACGGACGGGTAGTTAAATAGCAACGCGCGCATTCCGTACTCGCGCTCGAGCCGCCGTTTGATCAAGTACATCCCGGCGCCATGGGAAAGATACCCGTGAACGCAAATTACGGTTTCGGTAGATGTCACACTGTCGCGGCCTAAGGGCCGCTCCTACGGTTCAGTACGCGGCGCTCTAAGGCGAATGCCGGTTTCCTTGAGTTGCTCGGCTGATACTTCGCCCGGCGCATTGGTCAGCGGACAGCTGGCCGTCTGCGTTTTCGGGAACGCAATGACGTCGCGAATACTGTCGGCACCTGCCATCAACATCACGATGCGATCAAGACCAAATGCTACGCCACCATGCGGCGGGCAGCCGTATTGAAGTGCTTCCAGAAGGAAACCAAACTTCTCTTCCGCCTCCTCTTCGCTGATGCCAAGTACTTCAAATACGGTGGCCTGAATTTCCTGGTCATGGATACGAATTGATCCACCACCAATTTCGGAGCCATTAAGAACCATATCGTAGGCACGTGATACCGCGTTGCCCGGATCTGCCAGCAATGCTTCGGCGCTGTTTTCGGAGGGCGCTGTAAACGGATGATGCAATGCGGTCCAGCGTTTGTTCGCCGCGTCTCTCTCAAACATCGGAAAGTCGACAACCCAAAGCGGTGCCCAACCGTCGGCAACCAGACCACGGTCTTCGCCCACTTTCACACGCAGAGCGCCGAGAGCGTCGTTTACCACGCGCGCTTTATCGGCACCGAAGAAAATCAGGTCGCCTGTCTTTGCCCCGGTGCGCTCGATGATTCCGGTGACCACATCATCCGGCAGGAATTTGAGGATCGGTGACTGCAGACCATCGCGACCCGCATCAACATCGTTAACTTTTATGTAGGCAAGACCTCTGGCACCGTAACGGCCGACATAGGCGGTGTAGTCATCGATAATCTTGCGGCTCATCTGTGCTCCGCCCGGCACGCAAAGTGCTGCCACTCGACCTTCAGGGTCGGACGCAGGTCCTGCAAATACCTTGAATTCAACCGAGCTCATGAGATCGGCAACCTCGATCAGCTCGAGATCAATGCGAAGGTCCGGCTTGTCGGAGCCATAGCGGTGCATCGCTTCCGCGTACGTCATGCGTGGGAAAGTTGCGGGCAATTCGATATTCATCGTCTCTTTGAAGAGATGGCGAATCATGGCTTCCATTGTGCCCATGACGCCTTCTTCGTCGACGAAGCTCATCTCGACATCGAGCTGGGTGAATTCCGGCTGGCGATCGGCACGTAAATCTTCGTCGCGGAAGCAGCGAACGATCTGGTAGTAGCGATCCAGTCCCGACATCATCAGGAGCTGTTTGAATAGCTGCGGCGATTGCGGCAATGCAAAAAACCTGCCCGGATAGGTACGACTCGGAACGATGTAGTCGCGAGCCCCTTCCGGCGTGGCACGTGTCAGCATCGGCGTTTCAACATCGACGAAACCATTGCCGTCGAGGTAGCTGCGCATGGCCATGGTCACCTTGTGACGCAACTTAAGGTTGCCCAGCATGTTTTCGCGACGCAGGTCGAGATAACGGTACTTGAGACGAATGTCTTCATTGGCCTGCTCATCATGGTGAAACGGCGGCGTTTCTGACCTGTTGAGAATCTCGAGCTCATGCGCGAGCACTTCGACCTGGCCCGTTCGCATGTTCGGATTTACTGTGCCCTCAGGACGCGCGCGCACGAGACCCTTCACTTTGAGCACAAACTCGGAACGAATGCGCTCGGCTTGCGCGAAAATTTCAGCTCGATCCGGGTCAAAAACGACCTGCAGCAATCCTTCCCGGTCGCGAAGATCGATGAAAATCACACCGCCGTGGTCACGACGCCGGTGAACCCAGCCGCAGACCTCGATCTCAGTACCGTTCAGAGATTCGTTGATCTCTCCGCAATAATGGCTACGCATCACTAAAACCTAAGGAAAACCCGTCAAAAAAGAGGCGGAATGGTACGGGCTGGAGCCCCGCTTATCAAGCCGGGTCGTCCGGTAGCTCGAACGGCAATTCTGCTGTCGTCTTATTGTTCCAGGGCGGCACGACCACGCCCAACGAGATAATCATCTTGAGCGCCTCGTCCACTTCCATATCGAGCTCGATGATGTCTTTTCTCGGCACAATGATGATAAACCCTGAGGTCGGGTTCGGAGTGGTCGGCAAGAAGCAGCAGACGACCGCTTCGCCGGTCCGGCCCTGGACTTCACCCAACTGGGAGGAAGTTTGAAATGCCAGGCTGAAAAGGCCCTTACGGGGATATTGAATCAGCAGCACTTTCTTGAACGACTGACTGGAGTCGGAAAATACGATTTCCGCGAAGTTCTTCGCAGCCGAGTAAATCGCCCGAACGACCGGAATCCGGTCCATCAGCGATTCCCAGCCACCAACGAATGCTCGACCCACGAAATTAGCGGCCAAGACACCTGTGACCAGCAATACCAGTACCGTCAGGATTACACCAAGACCGGGGATATGAACTCCGAGTAATTCGTCAGGCTGATATCGGGCAGGAATGATCGCAAGCGTCTTGTCCATCAGTCCGACGCCTATTTTCAGCAAGAACCACGTCACCGCCAGCGGTGCCCAAACCAGGATACCTGCGACGAGATATCTGCGTATGCGCTTCAAGACAAGCGCCTCACGCTGACTTCGCTTTGCTGTCGGGTGTTGATTTCTTCGGTTCTGTTTTCTTCACGGCCTTATCGGCATCCTTCGACTTGGTGTCCGAAGTCTTACCTGAATCGCCAGCAATATTACGTTTGTCACCGGTCTTGAAGTCAGTTTCGTACCAACCCTTGCCCTTCAGACGAAATTTGGGCGCAGACAAAAGCTTACGCAGCGATGGCTCGCCACACTCCGGGCAGTCGACCAACTTCGGGTCACTCATTTTCTGCAACGCATCAAAACCATGTTCGCAGCCGTTGCAGGCGTATCCGTAAATCGGCATTTATCAAAACTCCGTATTTATCTTAGTTGCCGAAGGCCGGCGATTATAACTCAGAAGTATGGCGGTCTCCCCGGTTGAAGGGCAATTCATTCGACTGTGTCCTGTGGAGAAGGAATTGCCCTTCAACCGGGGAGACCATCCGCACTAAGCTGCGTTAAGAAACTCCAGGTGATCGTCCGAAACACCAACTTCAATAGTGTCCCCAGGCTTGAAATTACCCTGCAAAATCTCCTGCGCCAACGGATTCTCAACTTGCTGCTGAATCGCCCGCTTCAACGGCCGCGCTCCGTAAACCGGATCAAACCCAGCGTCCGCAAGCTTGTCACGGGCTGAATCGGACAGGTGAATGCCAATGTCTCGCTCGGCAAGCCGTTCATGCAAATAGCCCAGCTGAATATCGACAATCTTTCGAATGTGATCACGTCCCAGCGGGTGGAACACAACCAGGTCATCGATACGATTCACAAACTCGGGCCGGAAATGCTGACCAACGATGTCCATGATCGCGTTCTTCATAGTGTCGTAGTTCTCCTCCCCCGCCATCTCCTGAATCAGCTGCGATCCGAGGTTCGAGGTCATGACGATAACGGCATTGCGGAAATCAACCGTGCGGCCCTGACCGTCGGTTAGTCGGCCATCATCCAACACCTGCAACAACACGTTGAACACGTCCGGATGCGCTTTCTCTACTTCGTCCAGAAGGATGACCGAATACGGGCGACGGCGAACTGCCTCTGTCAGGTAACCACCCTCTTCGTAGCCGACATATCCCGGCGGCGCACCAATGAGCCGTGCCACGGAGTGCTTCTCCATGAACTCGGACATATCGAGGCGCACCATCGCCTCGTCGGTATCGAACATGAAATCGGCCAATGCCTTCGTGAGCTCGGTCTTACCAACGCCTGTTGGACCCAGAAAAAGGAATGAGCCAATCGGTCGTTTTGGGTCAGACAGCCCGGCACGCGAGCGGCGTATTGCGTTCGCCACAACCGTCACTGCCTCGTCCTGGCCGACGACACGCTGTTGCACGAAGGACTCCATCTGCAGGAGCTTTTCCTTCTCGCCCTCGAGCATCTTGCTAACCGGAATTCCCGTCCATTTGGAAACGATCTCTGCAACCTCTTCCTCTGTGACGTTATTTCGCAGCAGCGTGTTTTCCTTATGCTCAACCTGCATGGCATCTTCGAGCTGCTTTTCCAGCTCGGGAATCTTGCCGTATTGCAGCTCAGACATGCGCGCGAGGTCATTCGCACGATGTGCCGTCTCCAGATCGAGTCGCGCGCGCTCGAGCTCTTCCTTTAAATGGGTTGCGCCCTGCATGGCGGCCTTTTCAGCCTTCCAGACCTCATCAAGGTCCGCGAAATTACGCTCCAGGCCCTCAAGCTGCGACTCAATGTCCGCAAGACGCTTGACGGACGCGTCGTCTGATTCCTTCTTCAGAGCTTCGCGTTCGATCTTGAGTTGAATGATACGGCGTTCCAGCTTGTCCATTTCTTCGGGCTTCGAGTCGATCTCGATCCGAATCCGGGAAGCAGATTCGTCAATCAAATCGATAGCTTTGTCGGGTAACTGGCGGTCGCTGATATAACGGTGCGACAAGGTCGCCGCCGCCACTATCGCCGGATCGGTAATTTCAACACCGTGGTGTACTTCGTATCTTTCTTTCAAACCACGCAGGATCGCGATCGTATCTTCAACCGTCGGCTCTTCAATAAGGACCTTTTGGAAGCGACGTTCAAGCGCCGCATCTTTTTCGACGTACTTTCGATATTCATCGAGCGTGGTCGCACCAACGCAATGCAGCTCTCCGCGCGCGAGCGCAGGCTTAAGCATGTTGCCAGCATCCATGGAGCCCTCGGCCTTACCAGCACCGACCATCGTATGCATCTCATCGATAAAGAGAATGATCTGGCCTTCCTGTTTTGCGAGATCGTTCAGGACGTCTTTCAGTCTTTCTTCGAACTCACCCCGAAACTTCGCGCCCGCGATGAGTGCGCCCATATCGAGGGACAGGATGCGTTTGCCGCGTAGCCCTTCCGGAACTTCGTTATTGACGATTCGCTGTGCGAGTCCTTCCAGGATCGCAGTCTTGCCGACGCCCGGTTCACCGATGAGGACAGGGTTATTTTTTGTTCGCCGCTGCAAAATCTGGATCGTCCGACGGATTTCGTCGTCACGGCCTATAATCGGGTCCAGCTTGCCCTGTTCAGCCTGCTCCGTGAGATCGATGGTGAACTTATCCAGTGCCTGTCGTGCGTCTTCGGCGTTCGGGTCATTCACCTGCTGCCCGCCACGCAAATCGTGTATCGATTTCTCGATCGCGCCTTTTACAGCACCGGCCTGCTCGAGTGCGCCCTTGAGCGGTGATTTTCCATCCATGGCCGCGAGAACGAAAAGCTCGCTGGAGATGTACTGGTCGTCCCTCTCCTGAGCAAGTTTGTCGGTGATATTGAAAAGCTTCGACAATTCAGTGCCGATATGCACTTCGCCACCCGCTCCCTCAACTTTCGCGAGTCGATCAATCGACTCACCCAGTTGCGAGCGCAGCAAGTTCACATTGACGCCAGACTTGGTTAACAAGCCCCGCACGCTGCCGCCCTGCTGGTCGAGCAATGCGACCATTACGTGGACGGGTTCTATGAACTGATGGTCCTGGCCAACTGCCAGGGACTGCGCGTCAGCCAGCGCTAATTGGAATTTGCTTGTCAGCTTTTCTAGTCGCATTTGAATCACCCACGCCGAATACCGGCGAATCCTTAAACTGCCCAATAAATTGCGGCTTCAGGACTTTTTTCAAGGGGTGCTCAGACCGACAAAAGACACCAGGCGACCACACTCGGGATCGCGTCGAAAGGAGAAGAAGCGCTCGTCATCCAGATAGGTACAAAAGCCGCCGCCAAAGATATTTCTAACACCAGCCGCGTTCAGTCTGCGCCTGGCAAGGCCATAAAGGTCCGCCTGCCACCGCTGCCGTGAATTGGCTTCAAAACAGTCGCTGGCGCCCGGGTCAGCCAGAAGGAATGCATCCTTCACCTCGTCACCGACTTCGAAGGAAGGCTGGGAAATCGCCGGTCCGAGCCAAACCAGCAGGTCAGCGGGGTCCACATCGAGCTTCGCGAGCGTACCCTCTATTACACCAGCAGCCAGCCCCCGCCATCCTGCATGCGCGGCGGCAAAGACACTTCCGTCGGTGGCACACATGAGTACAGGCAGGCAATCGGCGGTACGCACGACACAAACATAGCCTGCGTCGCGGCCCGTAGAACCATCTGCCGCCGGCGGAGCGTCAAAGTGAGTCGCCGCTACGATATTCGTACCGTGCACCTGACTAAGCCAGCAATACTCACCGGACAACGGCAGCGAGGACAAGTCATGGTTTCGCAGGGTTGTGCCCGCGACAATATTCGAAGGTGCCGGCCAGTCCGCGGCGACCCAATCATTCATTACTGGCATCCTGGCGCATCGTCTCAATCAGTACCTGGAAGTCTTTCGGCGGCTGCACTTCAAGATCCACGATCTCGCCGCTGACCGGATGCTCGAACGCCAGTCTTGTCGCATGCAGAGCCTGTCGTTTGAAATGACGCAGGACCTGGATCATCTCTTCAGACGCGCCTTTGGGCAGAGCCAGTCGGCCGCCATAAACCTGATCGCCAACGAGTGCGTGGCGACGATGCGCGAAATGCACTCTAATTTGATGAGTGCGGCCAGTCTCAAGCCTCACGTTAACGTAGGTGAACGCGGCGTATCGCTCCTTCACGGTGTAGTGCGTGACGGCAGGTTTGCCATTTTGCTGCACGCTCATGCGCTTGCGGTCGACCGGGTGGCGTGCGATAGGTTCGCGAATCGTGCCACCGCCGGTAAGGACACCATTGCAGACAGCCAGGTAGTGGCGGGATATATCCCTGTCAGCCAATAAACGAACTAACGCCGTATGCGCGATTAATGTCTTGGCCACCAGCAGCAGACCGCTGGTGTCTTTGTCGAGACGATGAATAATGCCGGCGCGCGGAATCTCCTGCAATGCCGAAACATGGTGCAAGAGTCCATTCATCAATGTGCCGGCCGGATTGCCGGCGCCCGGATGAACGACCAGTCCTGCGGGCTTGTTCACAACCAGAAGCTCATCGTCCTCAAAGACAATTTCGAGCGCGATTGGCTCTGGCTCAGCCCGCACTGCAACTTCAACTTGCGGCTGCAATGTCACCGTCTCACCGCCAGAAACGGCGTCTCGTGGCCGTTTTGGCCCACCCTCGACGATTATCGCCCCAGCCAGCAACCACTCCTTGAGGCGGCTCCTGGAATAATCCGGAAACATCCGCGCCAGCGCCTGGTCCAATCTCAGACCGGCGAACTCAACGGGAATCGCAATTATTTGTTTTTCGGCGCTCATGACTGGACGCTAGTACTCGGTTACTGTGATATTCTCGCCGACCTCAATCCGCCCTGATGACTGTGGCGGCACCTCAGAAAGACGACAGTATGCAATTATATTCACTACTCAACTCGGTATTTATTCGGCGAGCTCGCCTGCTCCCGATAATCATTCTTGTCCTTTTTAGTGGCAGCCTGACGGCCTGCGCCGGCAAAGGCGAGGCCCAGACCGAAGTCCAGAACATCACTGAGGCTTTTGAATTGGCGGAATTATCGATTTCGCGCGGGAATTATCGCAAGGGTATTCAGATCTTCGAGGCGATTCTGGCCCGCTACCCATTCAGTGACCTGTCCCGACAAATTGAGCTGAAATTGCTGCACGCGTATTACAAGAGTGGTCAGATTGAGCAGGCCATTGAGACTGCCGACACTTTCATGCGCGAAAACCCGACGCATCCGCGTGTCGACTACGCGCTGTATATCAAGGGACTGGCTTATTACGAATCGGACCCGGGAATACTGGAGCGTTGGTTCAAAAGGGACGTGACAAAGCGGCCACCAATAGATATCGATCTCGCTTACGCGTCGTTACGGCGCCTCGTCGAGCGTTACCCGACCAGTGAATATGCGGCAGATGCGGAGCAACGCATCCTGGCCATCAAGGAACGCATGTCTGCCTACGAAAATCATGTGGCTGACTATTACCTGCGTCGCGGTGCCTACGTCGCGGCCGCGAATCGCGCGAAGAACGCGCTGGAGCAATACAATGGTGCCTCGGGCAACGCCGAGTCGCTCAAAATCATGGTCGAGGCGTACAACGAACTCGGTATGACCGATCTCCGCGATGACGCGCAAAGAGTGCTCGATCTAAACTTTCCCAACGATAGCTAGCAGTGGTCCAACAGGTTTGTATTGATGGACCACTAGCGCGGGAATTTATAGCCTGACGTGATTGGATAACGCCAGTCACGGCCAAATGCACGACGACTGATCCTTATTCCCGGCGGGGCCTGACGGCGCTTGTATTCATTGCGCTTGACCATCTCCAGGATGCGTATCACCGTGTCGCGATCAAATCCACGTTCTGCTATTTCGGCAACCGAAAGGTCTTGCTCGATAAATGCCTCAAGAATTGGATCCAGCACGTCATAGTCCGGCAGCGAATCGCTGTCTTTTTGGTCTGGCCTGAGCTCAGCTGTCGGCTCCCGGGTAATAACTCGCTCCGGAATCGCGTCACTCAGCGAATTTCGGTACTTGGCCAGGCGATAAACGAGCGTTTTGCTGCAGTCCTTAATCGGCGCGAATCCACCAGCCATATCGCCGTATAAAGTCGCGTACCCGACCGCCATCTCGCTCTTGTTACCGGTCGTGAGCAGCATGCGACCCGTCTTGTTCGAAATCGCCATCAGCAATAACCCTCGACAGCGAGCTTGTATGTTTTCCTCGGTCTCATCGGGCTCGCGCTCGCCGAGCACGGGGTCCAGTTGTGCGATGGTCGCCTCATAAATGGGTTCGATCGGTATGACGTCGTAACCTATGCCAAGCGTCGCAGCCTGTGTAGCGGCGTCCTCCTGACTCATGTTCGATGTATAACGAAACGGCATCATCACCGCGCGAACGCGATCGGCGCCGATCGCGTCGCAGGCAATCGTCGCCACCAGCGCTGAATCTATACCACCGGATAAGCCGAGAATGACGCCCGGGAAATCGTGCTTTGTGATGTAGTCACGAGTGCCTGTAACGAGTGCTTTATAAACACTAGCTTCGGTATCGAGCAATTTGGCACAGTCACCCGCTTCGGGAGCGACGCCCGACGCCGTACCCCGCAGAATAAGCTCATGCAAACCTTCTTCGAACGGCGGGGCACGGAAACGGATCTCACCCTCCGCCGACATCGCGAATGAACCACCGTCAAACACCAGCTCATCCTGCCCGCCAACCATGTTCACGTAAATCACAGGAATCTGGACTTCTGCAACTCGTTTTCTTAATTGTGATTCACGACTAACCTGGCTGCTTGTTTCGTACGGTGAACCGTTAATCGCAATCACGCAATCCGCGCCAGCGGACCGATTCGATGCCATTGGGCCAGCACTCCAGACATCCTCACAAATATTCAGCCCTATGCGGACACCATTAATCGTAAAGACGGACGCTTCTTTGCCGCGTGTGAAATAGCGCTCTTCGTCGAACACACTGTAATTGGGCAAGCTCTGCTTACGGTAGTGGGCGATCACCTCGCCGTCCCGAAGTACGGAGCAGGCGTTGTAGATATGGCCTTCGTCGTATTCAGGATAACCAATCAGGACGGCTATACCGGATATCTGCGAGCGGATTTCTACAAGCGCATTTTCGACCTTATATCGCAGGCCAACATGGAAGAGGAGATCTTCCGGCGGATAGCCGCAAACACTAAGTTCGGGAAATACGACTAAATCGGCGCCGAGTTCGCTCCGCGCGCGACCCGCATACTCGATGATTTTATCGGTGTTGCCTGCGACATCACCGACCGCAAGATCAACCTGGGCCAGCGCGACTTTGACATTGTGGTCCATGGTCAGCTCCGGCGCTATTAGTCACTAGCCGCCGATGACTTCCTGCATCTTCGACCCGAGTTCCGCTGGTGAACGCACGGTTGCAACACCTGCAGCATCCAATGCCTTGAATTTATCCTCGGCCGTACCCTTGCCGCCAGCAATAATGGCACCAGCATGGCCCATACGCTTGCCCGGGGGGGCCGTTACGCCCGCGATATACGCCACCACTGGCTTGCTAACGTTGCTTTGAATGAACTCCGCGGCGGCTTCCTCGTCCGTACCACCGATCTCACCAACCATGATGATGCCGTCTGTGTCAGGATCTTCCTGGAAGAGCTCAAGGCAGTCGATGAAGTTCATGCCACGCACCGGATCGCCACCGATGCCAATGCATGTGCTTTGACCCAGACCATTAGTCGTCGTTTGATATACCGCCTCATAAGTAAGCGTGCCCGAACGTGATACCACGCCAATGCGCCCTTTCTGGTGAATGAATCCCGGCATGATGCCGATTTTACATTCTTCCGGCGTAATGATGCCCGGGCAGTTCGGCCCAATCAGGCGACAGTCATTATCGCGCAGCGCTGATTTCACCTTGACCATGTCGTTGACTGGAATGCCTTCGGTGATACACACGATCAGCGAAACACCGGAATCCGCCGCTTCGAGGATTGCATCCGCCGCGAACGGCGGTGGTACGTAAATCATGCTGACGTCAGCACCTGTCGCGTCGACCGCATCGCGAACCGTATTGTAAACCGGCACTCCGAGATGCTCCTGACCACCACGCCCTGGTGTGACACCCGCGACAACCTTGGTGCCGTACTCTATGCATTGCTCGGTGTGGAAGGAACCCTGATTGCCAGTGATGCCCTGGCAAATAATCTTGCTGTCTGTGTTGACCAAAATACTCATTAAATCTACTCGTTAATTCTTCTTGTCAGGCTGCCGAAGCAACCACCTTGCGCGCTGCGTCGGTAAGATCCTCGGCCGCAATGATGTCGAGACCGCTGTTAGCCAACAGCTCGCGCCCTTTTGATACATTCGTGCCTTCGAGGCGCACAATCACCGGCACTTCAACCCCGACCTCTTTCACCGCACTGATAATTCCCTTCGCAATATCGTCACAACGCACGATGCCGCCGAAAATGTTCACGAGAATGGCCGTTACGTTCTTGTTCGAGAGAATCAGCTTGAACGCCTCAGACACACGTTCCGCCGTTGCACCACCGCCCACGTCGAGGAAGTTAGCAGGCTCGCCACCATGCAGCTTGATCAAATCCATTGTCGCCATTGCGAGTCCGGCGCCGTTCACCATGCAGGCGATATTGCCATCGAGCGACACGTAATTGAGGTCGTGTTCAGCTGCGTCGCGCTCCGCAGCGTCTTCCTGCGACGGATCGCGCAACTCGGCGATTTTCGGCTGGCGAAACAACGCGCTGCCATCGATGTTGATCTTGCCATCAAGGGCGATGACATCACCGGCTTTGTTGGTAATTAGCGGATTCACTTCGATAAGACTGGCGTCAGTATCAAGGTATAACTGATACAGCTTCTTAAGAAGGTCGCCAAACTGCCGCATTTGTTTCTTGTCGAGCTCAAGGCCAAATGCGAGCTGCCGGGCCTGAAAGTCCTGCAAGCCCGCGTCCGGCGCGATAGTGACCGAGAAAATTTGCTCCGGTGTCTCCTCAGCTACTTTTTCGATATCCATTCCGCCGGCGGCAGAAGCGATGAAGGACACGCGACTGACCTCTCGGTCGACCAGCATGCTCAGGTAAAGCTCACGGTCGATTTCTGAGCCTTCCTCGATATACACCACATTGACCGGCAGGCCCTCTGGCCCGGACTGATGGGTAACGAGCTGGATACCGAGCATGCCGTCAGCAAACTCCCGGACCTCATCCAGAGTTCTTGCGAGCTTAACGCCGCCGGCCTTACCGCGACCACCAGCGTGTACCTGAGCTTTAACGACCCAGAGATCACCGCCCAGCTCTTCTGCAGCCTTGACCGCCGCATCGCTTGAGTCAGCGGGAATGCCGCGCGGTACCGGGATACCGTAGTCGGCGAACAATCGTTTTGATTGATATTCGTGAAGATTCATTGGTTCACTTCTTGGGGGTTTCTTGTGTTGGCGAGGAGGATTTCGCGACAAGCGCGAAAAAGACGGCGTATTTTGTAGGTTTGCGGGACCGAAGTCCATATTCAGTTTACAATTCGCATATGAATCAGGCACAAACCGAGGCTCCCCTGAAACGGACCTTCCGCGGCAGTCGGGATGCTCTGATACAAAAAGCAATTGACGAGCCGGACCTCTCCTGGCGCGTACTCATCACATTAAACGTGTTTCGGTTACTGACCGGCATCGCGTTTCTCGGCATATTTCTCGCCAAATCGGACCCGCGGTTCTTCGGTCACTCAAATCCGACCTTATATGTAGCAACGACTACGGGCTACCTGGTTTTCGCCGCACTCTCTGGCATCTCTTTGCGCCAGCGCTGGGTACCGATAACCGTCCTTGGCACCGCGCAAATCGTTGTGGATATTGTGGCCGTTGTGGCGCTTATGCATGCGAGCAGCGGAATTTCGAGCGGTATCGGTGGCCTGCTCATCATATTTGTTGGTGCGGGTAGCCTCGTGTTGCCGAAGGGATATCCGGCGTTATTGGCGGCACTGGCGACGTTCGCCATCCTTGGCCAACAAATATTAGCGCAGGTGGTCGGACCGAGTGCCGCCATTAACTACCCGGCGGCGGGTATTCTGAGCGGTATAATATTCGCGATCGCGCTGGCCGCACAGCCACTGGCCAGGCGGATTCAGGCAAGTGAAGCTTTGGCGCGCCAATTTGGTGTCGACCTCAAGAACCTGTCCGAACTGAACCAGTACATCGTGCAACACTTGCGCGAAAGCATCGTTGTCGTCGATGCCGAGGACGACGTGCGACTGATCAACAGCTCGGCTTTGCGCCTGCTCGGGGCGAATAACGCGCTTGCCGGGATGCCGCTTGCCAACGCCTTCGAACCCCTTGCGGAACATATCAATGCGTGGCGAAACGACACCTCTATGTCATCGCACCCGGAATTCACTCTTATTACCGAGAATGACAATACCCGGGTGACTGCGCATCTTGCGCCGCTGGGTAAAGATGGCCAACGCGTCGGGCCCATTATGATCTTCCTGGAAGATGTCAGTCTGATGAATGCTCGCGTGCAGCAATCCAAACTCGCATCCCTGGGTCGCCTGAGTGCCAGCATCGCCCATGAAATTCGCAACCCGGTCGGCGCTATGAGTCACGCCGCCCAGTTACTGGGAGAATCCAGGGCGTTGACGGATGACGACGTACGGCTCACGGAAATTATCCAGACCCATTCGAGCCGGGTTAGCCACATCATTGACAATGTGCTGCAACTTTCGCGGCGAGATTCGAGCCGCCCGGAACGCCTGTCGCTAAAGGGCTGGCTCGACGACTTCGCCCACGAGTTCGTGCGCACACTTGAGTTGCAGGAAGGTGAGTTTTCCGTAACCGACGTGCCAACGGAGCTCGAAGTGCGCATGGATCAAAGTCATTTGCGCCAGGTGCTTTGGAACCTGTGCGATAACGCGATCAAGTATGCTAGCGAGACCGGCGGTATCATGGTCGAGATTCACGCAGGTCGAATGCAGGGCGAGGGACGACCCTATATTGAAGTCCTTGACTGCGGTCTGGGCGTCGATGAGGCGACGGCGGACAAGATCTTCGAGCCTTTTTTCACGGCGCGCTCGGGCGGTACCGGTTTGGGACTCTATATATCCAGAGAACTCTGTGAATTGAATGGGGCAACCCTTGTCTACCTTGACCGCCCCGGTGGAGGCAGTATCTTTCGTATCGTGTTCGCCGATTCAGGCCGCTGGGAAGTACAGGACGAAAAATGAATCAACCGCTTGCTCTGGTCATTGATGACGAACCTGACATCTGTGAATTGTTGACGCTGACGCTCGGACGTATGGACGTGCGAGCCGAGTCTGCTGCTGATGTGACAACTGCGAAAGCCCTGCTGGGCAAGCATGACTTCGATATTTGTCTTACGGACATGCGATTGCCGGACGGCGATGGACTCGAGCTTGTCGAATGGATGCAAACCAACGCGCCGGGCGTGCCGGTCGCCGTGATTACCGCTCACGGCAACGTCGAAACCGCCGTACATGCGCTAAAACTCGGCGCATTTGACTTCATTTCCAAGCCGCTGGATCTGGGCAATCTGCGCAACATCGTTGAAAGCGCACTGCGCATCAACACCGCGCGCCAGCAAGATTCAAAGCTCATTGGTGAGTCATCTCGCATGCATGAGCTGCGCGAGATGATCGACCGGGTGGCCAGATCACAGGCGCCCGTGCATATATCGGGCGAATCAGGTACCGGTAAAGAGCTGGTCGCAAGACTGGTACACGATAGCGGACCACGCGCTGAAGGGCCGTTTGTGCCGGTCAACTGCGGCGCGATTCCGGCAGAACTCATGGAAAGCGAATTTTTTGGCCATCGCAAGGGTAGTTTCACCGGCGCAGTGAACGATAAGGCCGGTCTCTTGCAATGTGCTCAAGACGGCACGCTGTTTCTGGACGAAATCGCCGACCTGCCGCTAGCGATGCAGGTCAAGCTGCTGCGAGTCATCCAGGAGAAAAAGGTACGCCCGGTTGGCGCATCCCGGGAAGAAACTGTCGATGTCCGCATTCTGTCGGCAACCCACAGAACCTTGTCAGCAATGGTGGCCGAGGGTGAATTCCGCGAAGATCTGTACTATCGAATCAATGTCATCGAATTAAATGTCCCAGCCTTGCGCGAACGCGGTGATGATGTATTGCTGCTCGCGGAACACATATTGGGAAGACTGAACGGCGCAGCGTCGCTACATGAGGATGCTCGCAACGCGCTTTTGGCCTACGCATTTCCAGGTAACGTCAGGGAACTCGAGAATATGCTCGAAAGAGCCGTAACTCTGTGCGCCACCGGCCTGATCACGCCAACTGACTTACATATGCGCGATACGCAAGAGAAGCCAACAGCTAGCGCAAGTGCAGCAACAGGCGGCAAGCTGGGCGAACAGGTCGAGGACGTGCAACGCCAGGCCATTGTCGAAGCCCTGGAAAAAACCCGCTATAACAAGACAGCGGCCGCCAAACTCCTTGGTCTTTCGTTCCGGCAGCTCCGATATCGCATCAAGAAGCTGGGCATCGACTGACACTCAGTGTCACTTTGTGACAAGAAACTGACAATTTGATATCACTATTGTCAGCTATTGCCGACGCTGCTTATCGTTACATCCGCGCGGTCATTCTTTTCAAATCAACAACTTAACTGCGAACTTCCAAACTTGGCACGGCGCTTGCTTTATCACTCGTACAGGCGATTTCGCCGTTTATTTTTTGAATACTCTCAATTCATGGAGATTACGAGATGAAGAAGCAACAGGGTTTTACACTTATCGAGCTGATGATCGTTGTAGCGATCATTGGTATTTTGGCTGCTATCGCTATTCCTGCTTACCAGGACTACACGATCCGTGCACAGGTTTCTGAAGGTCTGAACCTTGCTGCTGGCGCTAAAGCCGCAGTATCTGAGTACACAATGGATCTGGGCGCATTTCCGGCGACCAATACAATTGGTGGTCTGTCATCGGCTGCAAGCATCACCGGCAAGTACGTAAGCGGCGTAAGTCAGGTCAACGGCCTTATTACCGTCTCTTACAATAATGCGTCAACGAACGCTACATTGCGGCCTCAGACATTATTGCTGTCAGGCGTTACGAACGCCGGTAGCATTGAATGGATTTGCAGGAGCGCGACCATTTCTGACAAGCACTTGCCGGCCGCTTGTCGATAAGACATCTTTTCTAGGGCATTTCGCTTTAGCAAAAGTCAGAAAGCCCCGGTCACTCGGGGCTTTTTTTTGCTTTTGTTAAGCCGATCTTAAGTGTAAGTGAGAACTGCATCACAGCCACGGCAAACTGCAGAATGGTTCCTCGAATTTCGGCGAAAAAGTAAGCTAGAATTGCACCGGTAGCGGGATAATGGATAAAGAACCTGTGATTGATGAGCAAAAAGGATTCACTCTGATCGAGCTGATGATCGTCGTCGCGATTATCGGAATTCTCGCGTCCCTGGCTGTTTCGGCCTACCAGACCTACACGGTTCGCGCGCAGGTAGCCGAGGCGATCAACATGGGGGCAGGTGCGAAGGTCCCGATCGTCGACGCATTCAACAACAATGGCGAACCGCCCGCGGACCGAACAGCTGCCGGGATGTCACCCAACCCAGCCGACACCAAGGGCCGCTACGTTTCACAGGTAGCCGTTTTTGAAGGCCGGGTCGATGTCATGATGGGCAATCGTGTCCATGCAGATATTTTCGGCGATACAATCTCATTTACCCCATACATGAATGACGCGGGTGGAATAATTTGGCGTTGTGGTGCCGCGGCCGCGCCACCAAATTCGGCGTTGATGAGTGGCGGAGCTGTCACCAGTGCCTACCTGGCAACGACTATTCCAAGGCGATATTTACCTACCACCTGCCGAAACTAGCCAAATTCTGCCGATTTCCGACGTTTTACTTAATCATTTTCCGTAACTGTGAACAACAACACAAAATCCAGTTGAATCGGGAACTTGGATCAGTGAGACTGTAACGCTCATCGAAACGCAACAGCACCGATTTTCTATGGCAGCGACAGCTTCACAATCACATTTTGCAGGTCTGCCCAGGCGCATGGTTCAGGACGGCATCATTTCTGAAGAGCAGCTTCAGGAAGCGACCGACGGTGCCAAGAAGGCCAAAATGACGCTGATCGCCTATTTGGTCAATGAAGAACTGGCCGAGGCGCGCGCAATTGCCGTTGCCGCATCACACGAGTTCGGTGTACCTCTGCTCGATCTTGACGCGGTTGAGATCGATCTTGATGTTGTCCGCGCTGTTGATCAGAAACTCATCAACAAGCATCGCGTCTTGCCGCTCGTTAAACGCGGCCAGCGACTATTTCTCGGTATTTCAGATCCGACGAATCTGCAGGCCATTGATGACATCAAATTCGCGACCAGCCTTCGCGTTGATCCGGTCGTCGTCGAGCAGGATAAGCTTGAAGAGCGAATTACCAGTGCGATCGAAGCCGTCGACACGTCAATGGGTGGCCTCGAGGACGATGATTTCGACCTTGAGAACCTTGATGTAGAAGGTGCTCCTGATGAGCAGGAAGAGGATCGCCGCGACGATGTTGAAGATGCACCAGTGGTGCGCTTCGTCAATAAGGTCTTGCTAGACGCTATTAAGCGCGGCGCATCCGACGTTCACTTCGAACCTTACGAGAAGATCTTCCGCGTTCGTACGCGCCTTGATGGTGTTCTGTCGGAGGTTGCAACTCCACCGGTGATTCTGTCGAACAAAGTTTGTGCGCGCCTCAAAGTAATGTCGAGAATGGATATTGCGGAGCGTCGTGTACCGCAGGATGGGCGCATCAAGATGCGCCTGTCGAAGAACCGCGCGATCGACTTTCGTGTCAATACCTGTCCAACTCTTTTTGGTGAAAAGATCGTACTGCGTATCCTGGACCCGTCCAGCGCCAAGCTTGGCATTGAGATGCTGGGTTACGAGGATCACCAACGAATAATGTACGAGAAGCATCTCGCGAAGCCGTACGGCATGATCCTGGTCACAGGACCCACGGGTTCAGGTAAGACGGTTTCGCTCTATACCGGCTTGAACATCCTGAATACCGAAGACCGCAATATATCTACAGCCGAAGACCCTGCGGAAATTAACCTGCCGGGCATCAATCAGGTGAATGTGAACCCGAAAGTTGGTCTGACATTCGCGTCGGCGCTCAAGGCGTTTTTGCGACAGGATCCCGATGTCATCATGGTTGGTGAGATTCGTGACCTTGAGACGGCCGAGATCGCGATTAAGGCTGCGCAAACAGGTCACCTGGTGCTTTCTACGTTGCATACCAATGACGCTCCGAAGACCCTGACTCGCATGGTCGACATGGGAGTAAAGCCCTACGCCATCGCAACATCAATCAGCTTGATCATTGCTCAGCGGCTGGCTCGTCGCTTGTGCGACAACTGCAAGGAAGTCAAAGAAATTCCGCGTGAGGCGCTGGAAAAGGAAGGCTTCTCGGCGGAAGAACTTGATGCCGGTGTGACGATCTTTGGGCCAAATGGCTGCAAGGCGTGCAACGGCGGATATAAAGGCCGGCTCGGCATATTCCAGGTGATGGAAGTATCAGAAACGATGGGCCGGATAATAATGGAAGGCGGCAACGCGATGCAGATCGCGGATCAGGCTGCCCAGGAGGGGGTCATCGATTTACGACAAGCCGGATTGAACAAAGTCAAGGACGGGGTTACCAGCCTTGAAGAGGTCAATCGGGTTACCATTGAATAGATTTTCGCCGGCAACTTAAGCTAACGGACGATACAGATGGCTAATACAGCAGTAGTAAGTAAGACGCCCTTTTTGTGGGAAGGAACCGACAGAAATGGTAAGAAAACCAAGGGTAAGAGCCTGGCCAATGACGAAGCTACGGTACGTGCCGATTTGCGTCGTCAGGGCGTCGTGCCAACACGCATCAAGAAACAGAGCAAAGGCCTGTTTTCGGGCGGTGGCAAGATCACATCCGGCGACATCTCGATTTTCAGCCGCCAGCTCGCGACGATGCTGGCAGCCGGTATCCCCCTGGTCCAGGCATTCGAAATCGTTGGTAACGGTCATGAGAACGCTGCGATGCAGAAGCTCATTCTCTCCGTCAAGGGTGATGTTGAGGGTGGTAGCTCGCTGGCGGAAGCGCTCAGCAAACAGCCGCTTTATTTTGACGACCTGTTTGTAAACCTCGTCGAATCAGGTGAGCAAGCCGGTGCTCTCGAATCACTGCTCGACAAGATCGCGACCTATAAAGAAAAAACGGAAGCCATCAAGAAGAAGATCAAGAAGGCGTTAACATATCCAGCCGCCGTATTGGCCGTTGCATTTATTGTTACAACGATCCTTTTGATTTTCGTTATCCCCTCTTTTGAAGACCTCTTCCAGGGATTCGGTGCTGATCTGCCGACGTTTACGCGCATGATCATCGACCTGTCGTTTTTTGTACGAACGAACGGCTTTTTTATCGTTATCATTATTGCCGGCTTTGTCAGTACATTCATATACTTCAAGAAGCGCTCGCGACCTTTCCGCCACTTTCTTGATCGCATGATGTTGAAAGCACCAATTGTCGGACCGATTCTGCAGAAGGCGTCTATTGCTCGATACGCCAGGACGCTTTCAACGATGTTCGCTGCTGGCGTACCATTGGTTGAGGCGCTGGAGTCAGTCGCAGGTGCAACCGGTAATATCGTTTACGAGACTGGCGTACTTGAGATGCGCGACGAGGTTGCCACCGGACAACGACTGCAACAGGCGATGGAGAATACAGACCTGTTCCCGAACATGGTCATCCAGATGATCGCCGTTGGTGAAGAGTCTGGCTCACTTGATGCAATGTCCGGCAAGGTAGCCGACTTTTACGAAGCTGACGTCGACGACGCGGTGGATAATTTATCAAGTTTGCTGGAGCCGTTGATTATGGCAATTCTCGGTGTGCTCGTTGGTGGACTGGTTGTCGCCATGTACCTGCCTATTTTCAAACTGGGCGCGGTCGTTTAAGAGACGCGACGATATTTGCAAAGAAACGGCGTTCGGAGGACACTCCGAACGCCGTTTTTTCTTGCCCTTTGATCGATTGACGGAGATTGAGAATGCTTGAACTGATAAGCGGATCAGCCCCGATTTTCATTGCTGTCGTATTCGCTTTCACGCTACTCATCGGTAGCTTCCTGAACGTCGTTATTCACCGTTTGCCAATCATGATGGAGCGTGAGTGGCGCGAACAAGCTGAAGAGCTTACAACCACACCGCCAGAACAAAGACCTCCGGAGGGGCGCTTCGATCTCGTCATACCGCGCTCACGATGCCCATCGTGCGGTGCGCTGATTACGGCGCTGCAGAACGTCCCCGTTATTAGCTATCTGTTCTTAAGGGGCCGTTGCGCCAATTGCAAGACGTCTATATCCGCGCGCTATCCGCTCGTTGAGTTGATGACAGCGATACTGGCTGCGACCGCCGCATGGCATTTCGGGCCAGGATGGGAAGCGATAATGGCGATCGTATTGACCCTCACACTGGTGCCGATCACCATGATCGACGCCGATACACAACTGATTCCGGATGCCATTGTCCTGCCGCTGATGTGGCTCGGTCTCGCGATGAGCCTGTTTCATCCCATGCCCGGCGCTGGCACGCTCTTTATCAGCCCCACAGACGCCATCGTCGGCGCCATGGCAGGATATCTCACCTTGTGGAGCATATTCTGGCTGTTCAAAATCGTGACCGGAAAAGACGGCATGGGCTACGGTGACTTCAAGTTGCTGGCCGCCCTGGGTGCGTGGCTTGGCTGGCAACAGCTACCAATGATCATCATGATGTCCGCTGTCGTCGGTGCCGTGATCAACGTCACGATGATCGTCGCGAAAGGCAAGGATCGCAGCATTCCGATTCCATTTGGCCCATACCTTGCGGCGGCTGGCTGGATCACGATGCTCTGGGGTGAGACGATCAAGAACGTTTACATTGACTTGATGTTCTGAGTGACCAGGAACGATCGCAAACAACCATTTCGAATTGGCCTGACTGGCGGCATTGCCAGTGGAAAATCCACTGTAGCTGATATGTTCGCCGAACTGGGTGCGACCATCATTGATACTGACGTAATTGCTCGCGAAGTCGTGCGAGCGGGCGAACCGGCGCTCGGCGAAATTCGAATGCGTTTTGGTGAAACTGTTATTGACGAGACAGGAAATCTCGACCGAAGCACCCTGCGCAAACTGATTTTTTCAGATGATGATGCACGGCTCGATCTTGAGAAAATCCTGCATCCCCGCATCGGGCTCGAAACTCGTCAACAAGCTGACGCTGCGTCCGGCCCTTACCAGATTATCGTTGTCCCGCTGCTGGTTGGCTCACCACTACTACAATTCGTTGACAGAGTATTAGTCGTTGATTGCGATGAAGAAACACAAATTCAGCGATTGCTGAGCAGAGACGCAGAAACGGCCGAGCAAGCCCACAGAATGCTAGCCGCTCAGGCCAGCCGCGAAGCTCGTCTGGTAATTGCAGACGACGTCATCAGCAATGATCAGGACCTGGAAAGAACGTCGCAACAGGTTGTGCTGCTGGACACTAAATACAAGGGCCTCGCGTGTCACTGATTAGCCTGCCCGGCTGGCAGCGCAGCATTCATATCTGCTCGAACGGTTTCCCGAAATTCCATGATATCACTCATGCGTACACGACTTACTCCCAGCGCGTTGTCCGTCGACGTCTCCATCTGTAAGAGTGCCAGATCGGACAGGTGTAGCGCTTCCTCATGATTTCCATTTGTCGCCAGTAGCGCTGCCATCAACATCGCATGTCCTGCACCGGGCCTGGCTTGCAGGGATGCCTCGAACGCTGCAACCGCCTGCGAGGGCCGACCAGCGGATACGTCGATAAATCCAATAAGGTACTTAACCTGAGAATACCTCAATGAATGTGGGTCAGCGTTCTCTGGAACCTGCAGCATGTTCGTATACATCAGCCGCAGCCCGTCCATCGAGGCACTCGGACATTCTCGCTCTACGACCGATGTCGTTAAGGTCGAAAATATCTCGAGTGATCGGGCGTCAAACGGCTTCGCGGATATTACCTTGGCGGCGCGCTCAATATCACTGTCACTAAGGGTGCCCAATTTGCACAAGATATTGACGTGCGTGAGCAACACGAAAGAGTTATTGGGAATCGTCACCATGGCACGCTCGATAACCAGCAGCGATTCGTCGTATCGCTGAGCGTTATACAAGTCCGCCGCATACTGTCCCTGCGCTCGAGCGGAGGTAGGCACCTTGTGCGCCGCTGCCTCAACCATACTGGTGTAGTCCGCCCAGATGGTTGACGAATATCGTGTAAAGCCAGCAAGAATCAGTATTGCGCCCAACGATACCGTGGCAAAGAGCCGGCGATTGACTGCGTTCTTCAGCAACGAAACCAGAGGCACGAAAAGAAAAAAGGTGGCCAGATAGTTTCGATGCTCGAAGTAAAGCTCCAGGTTAATAACAGAGGACTCCAGCAAATGGCTGGTATAGAAAAACAATACAGCCAGTGAGAACAATGGCCATTTGCGTCGTTTTATCAATGACAACGAAATGATAAGGACATGCAGCAACAAGCTTGCCAAAGTCGTTATTGGCGAGAATATCCCCGTTGATTTTTCAAAATGATCCTGAAAAATACCGGTTGTATACAGTTTTGGAATAAACCAGTTCTGCAGGTAGTCGAACAGAATTCGTGGCTGGGTGAGAGCACGCTCATAAATACTGAAATCTCTAGGTGGTATTACGTCGAAAAAATTTGGTCTGAAAACTCTTTCACCGAGATAAAGAAAAATTACCAGGGTCGGTGCGAAAATAAATACCCACACCCAGTATCGGTTGAGCGCAGAAACTCGTTCTTGCTGACTCGCAAGTACGGTCATTTCCAGTACGCCGATTAACAAGGGCAACAATATGCCGTTTTCTTTTGACATCATCGCGAGAAACGTAAATACGCCTAACGACGAACTCATGATCAAATACGCTCTTGATTCGTTTCTCGGAATGAGTGATCGACCGTACAAATGACCAATCAAACCCATTGCGATGAAAAGCGTCGACATTTGTGCCATGCGTTGAACCGCATAAAGCGTTGTCGATACCAGGAACGGATGCAACAACCAGATTGCTGATGATACCAATGCAATCCATCGAGCGTGTTGCTTGTCGTACGTTAGTACGTGCAAAATCTTTGTAATAAGGACACCGAGCAACGCACCGGTGATCAAGTGAATAATCAGATTTGTTCGTTTGAACAGCCAGGGGTCTGCCGGCCAGTCATTTGCGTCAATCAGGAACGTCAGTAACGCCAGTGGCCGACCGGTTGGACCAGCGTGGCCGCCTAGAACGAAAGCCTTGAATGTCGTCCAATCGGTAACGCCACCGAGATTGCCCAGAGGAGCAATCGACCCAAAATCATCAAGGAGAAATGGCCCTTCAAGGCCCGGCAGATAGACCAGGACACAAGCCGCGAACAAGGCTGTCCAGCCGCTGATAACAGCGAGCGATTCTCTACAGTAACTTCGTAGTTGGGTAACAAGATCCATACTTGGCGAACACCGGATATGAGTGGTGGGGGCCATTCTAGCTCGACGGAAGCCGCCACTTCATCAAATTGGCACACAGTTGTGCAGTGATTTGCCTGCCAGCCCTTCGTGGCGCAAAATAGCGGCATGGTCAAACCCGCCGGAAAAATCGCTGCTCGGACTGCACCGGGCATTGCTCACTACGAGCAGCCCCTGTCGGAGCGTATGCGGACGTTTCTCCGGCTTGAGTTTCTGTACCATCCGATGCTCCGCAATAGCGAAAGAGACGACGACTGGGCTACTCGAGCGACTATTTCCACGCTCCTGGAGATTCTGGCGATCCTGTCCCGCGGTGATGTCCGCAGCGAAGTGCTGAACGAGCTGGATCACCAGATCAGCGCCCTGGAGCGCTTCCAGAGCCACACAGGCGTCGATGGCGGCCGTTTGGACAACCTGATGCACAATTTATCCACTAGCCGGGACGAAATCTCAGGCATTGGTACCGGATTCCTGCAGCCCCTCAAGGACAGCGATTTCCTGAATGCGATCAAGCATCGCAGCGCGATTCCGGGTGGCACCTGTGAATTCGACCTGCCCGAATACAGTCATTGGCTGCGGCAGCCTATCGATCGTCGCCAACAGGATCTCGCCGAGTGGATTCATTCGATCCGGCCTCTCTGCGATGGCGTCAGCGAGGTACTCTGGTTGATTCGCGAAAGCGGACAACCGGCCGAACAACAGGCTGTCAACGGCATGTATCAGCACAGCATGCAAAAAGACGGCAACTGCCGATTACTGCGGGTAAGCCTCGCGGAAGGGTCGCAGTTGTTTCCCGAAATCAGTGGCAGCCAGCACCGATTTACAGTGCGTTTTTTGGAGTGGTCAACGGTAGATAGTCGCGCGGTGCAAACCGGCCAGGACGTGCCGTTTCAATTATCGG
>Ga0255049_10000254_pt1 | contig 33036 bp, 30 predicted proteins | sample JV7_2_3_MG_FD_183615 | JGI IMG/M metagenome (GOLD analysis project Ga0255049, IMG submission 183615) | Seawater microbial communities from Jervis Inlet, British Columbia, Canada - JV7_2_3 | ecosystem: Environmental > Aquatic > Marine > Inlet | place: Canada: British Columbia | collected 2016-10-06 | reverse complement strand
TGATGGCTCAAATGTAGGCTCGTATTCGTTGACTGTTGCGAGCGCAGCCATCGTGTTGTCTCGATCGGCGTCGGCCACGGTGAGCTCTACCACCGACCCGCCCAGTTGGTCCTTTAGTTGGGTGGGCGTGCCTTCGGCGATGACCTTGCCCTGGTCGATCACGCCGACCCTGGCCGCAAGTTGGTCGGCCTCATCGAGATACTGGGTGGTGAGCAGGATCGTGGTGCCTCCGGCGACCAGATCGGTGATGAGGTCCCAAATGTCGATCCGGCTGCGGGGGTCGATGCCGGTGGTCGGCTCGTCGAGAAACAAGACATCGGGACGACCCACGATCGAGGCCGCAAGGTCGAGTCGGCGCCGCATCCCTCCTGAGTAGGTCCGCACCGGCCGATCGGCCGAATCGCTTAGCCCGATCTTGTCCAGAACTTCTGCGGCACGGTCTCGAGCCTTGGTGGACCCAAGGCGATAGAGCCGACCGACCATCTCGACGTTCTCGCGCCCCGTGAGGTAGTCGTCGACTGCGGCGAATTGACCGGCCAGACCGAGGCGGGTGCGGGCGGCGACCGGATCGCGCAGTACATCGATGCCGGCCACCATGGCGGTGCCCGAATCCGGGCGAAGCAACGTCGTGAGCACCCTGATCAGGGTGGTCTTGCCCGCACCGTTGGGGCCAAGCAAGCCGTAGATGATCCCTTTCTCGAACTCGATGTCGACGCCGTCGAGTGCCTTTACCTCGTCGAAGTGTTTTACGACCCCTTCTGCGCGAACGATGGGGGTGATCACGGTGGGACTCCTCGGACAGATCGAGTCGGAAATCTAGGTGCCGCCGGTTGCGTAATCGAATCCAGGCCGCCATAAGCCCCTAGTCCGGCTCACGACGGCTGCGCACACTGTCTGCATTACGAGGAGGGAGGCCCGTGCGCGAGTTCATCGACGGAGCAACCGCGATAGTGCGCGGGGCGCTCGACGCTGGTTGCTCGTTCTTTGCCGGGTATCCGATCACGCCTGCAAGTGCGATCTTGATGCAGATGATGCGTGAACTCCCCAAGACCGGTGGCGTAGCAGTGCAGGGGGAGGACGAGATCGCCTCTATCGGCATGTGTATCGGCGCCACTCTTGCTGGGGCGCGGGCCATGACCGCCACCAGTGGGCCGGGAATCAGTCTCTACTCCGAGAACATCGGTCTTGCCATCATGGGGGAGGTCCCCCTGGTCATCGTCGACGTGCAAAGGCTGGGGCCGTCTACCGGGGCGGCGACCACCGTCGCTCAGGGCGACGTCCAGTTCGTACGCTGGGGTACCGGTGGCGGCTATCCGATCATTGCTCTCGCCCCCTCGACCGTGGCCGAGTCCTACTGGCTCACGGCGAAGGCGTTCGAACTTGCCGAGCGCTTCCGCTGCCCGGTGTTTCTCGTCACCGACAAGGAACTCGCCATGTCGCTGACCACGGTCGATATGGCTGCCTATCCGGAGGTTTCGGCCGTGGAGCGCAGCACCGGTTCGGGAGGACCCCCTTACACCTACGAGCCTCGCAGCGAGGTGTTCCCGCTCCATGAATACGGGCGGGGCGAGCCGGTGCGCTTTACCGGGTCTACCCACAACCAGGAGGCGTATCTGACCAAGGACGGTCCGACGATCGACGCTTTGAACCGGCATCTCATAGCCAAGATCGAGGACCATCGCGACGTGATCGAACTCGTCGAGACCGATGTCGAAAAGAAGGCGACGACCCTGATCGTCGGGTACGGGGTAACCGGCGGGGCAGTCCGTGCGGCAGTGACCGCGGCGCGGGCTGCCGGGGAAGCGATGTCGGGCGCAGTGGTGCAGAGCCTGTGGCCGATTCCGGAGACAGCTCTGGGCGCGGCGATGGAGGGAGTCACCCGGGTCGTGGTACCCGAGCTGAACCCCGGTCTGTACCGGAGGGAGATCGAACGGATCGCCGGCGATCGTGAGGTCGTCGGGATCGAGCGGATCGATGGCGATCTCATCTCACCAGAGCAGATCCTGGAGGTGGCCCGGTGAGCGTGACCATCACCCCACTCGACAGCTTCCGCAACGACACCCCCTATCCGTTCTGTCCCGGTTGTGGTCATGGAAGCATCCTCGACACCCTCAACGAGGCGTTGGGGGTGATGGAACTCGACCCGGCAGAGGTCGTGATCGTCTCCGATATCGGGTGCGCCGGATTGTCCGACCAGTACTTCAAGACCTCGGCGTTCCACGGGCTGCACGGGCGCTCCATCACCTATGCGACCGGCATCAAGCTGGCCCGACCCGAGCTGACGGTGGTGGTGATCATGGGCGACGGCGGGACCGGGATCGGCGGTACTCACCTCATCAATGCAGCCCGCCGCAACGCCGGGATCACCGTCCTCGTCTTCAACAACCTCAACTTTGGGATGACCGGCGGGCAGCACTCCACAACCACACCGGAGGGTTCGGTCACGTCGACGACACCCGGTGGCAACCTCGAGCACCCGCTCGACATCTGCGCCACCGTCGGCGTAAACGGTGCCGGGTATGTCCACCGTGGGACCTCGTTCGACAAAGACCTGGCAGAGCGAATGGTCGATGCCATCCGGCATCCGGGGTTTGCCCTGCTCGACATCTGGGAGCTGTGCACCGCCTACTTCGTGCCGATGAACAAGCTGGGTCGTAAGGGGCTCGACACGACGATCGAGCGACTCGGTTTCGAGCAGGGCGTGCTGTATGAGCGGGACGTGATCGAGTACTCGGCGGCGTATCAAGAGGCGGCAGCGGACCTAGGGGAGAGGCGCGTTCCGGTGACAATTCCAGTCGAGTTGAAGTCAGAGCTCGAGTCGTCACTGTCGATCGTGGTGGCGGGTTCGGCCGGGGCCAAGGTGCGCTCGGCGGCCCGATTGGTGGCTGAGGCCGGAATGCGCTCGGGGTTGTGGGCAACACTTCGCGGCGACTACCCGGTGACGGTAAAGACCGGCCACAGCGTCACCTCGGTGATCCTCAGCCCGGTCGAGATACCACCGGTGGCGATCGACGTTCCCGACCTGCTAGTTCTGGTGTCGGAGGACGGCCTAAAGAAGGTCGGTGGCATGCTGGCGGCGATGGGTCCTCAACAACTGGTCGTCACCCTGCCCGAATTCGCCGATGTGGAGACCGAGGCCCGGCTCGTCGTAGTTGATCCAAAGGCCTGGGAGGGCCGCATCCCCAAGGTGCAGTTGTCGCTGGTGTTGTTGACCGTTGCCGCGATCCTGACCGACCTGGTTCCCAGCGATGCGGTACGGGCTGCAGCGGCGGGCCCGTTCGAGACCGCGAACCTCAACGCCATCGAGGCCGGGATCGGGTTGGCCGGCTAGGGCGGGGACCGTGGAAAAGGACTGGCGCCGGCCCAGCGTCTATGGTTTCCGACTTCACAACCGAGGGGGTTCGGTGATGGTTCGTCACGGGCGCCGCGTGCTGCTCGCATTCGGCTTGATTCTGGTTTCAGTCGCGCTGTCGATTTCGGTGGGCTTTGCACAGGCAGTCGGAGTGACACCGGGGTCGGCTCCTCCCGGCACCGAGATAACGATCTTCGGCGACGGCCACACACCCGGAGACGAGATAACGGTCTTCTTCGGGGGTACCGAGGTGGTCACCTTTGTCGACGACGAAGGAAGTTTCACGGTAAGTCTTACGATCGATGAGCTGATGCCGCCGGGCATGCACCCACTGGATATCAGTGGCTTCCCGAGTAACTATTTCACCACCTTTGACTATCAGGTCGAGGAGCCGCCGCCACCCACCACGACTACGACCACGACTCAGCCGCCACCCACCACGACCGTCGCACCGACCACGACCGAGGCGGTTACGACGACCGAGGCCGCAACAACTACGGAAGCGGTGACGACTACCGAGGGTGCGACCACGACTGAGGCCGAGGAGATCGTCGATGACACGCGAGTCTCGATCGTCTCTGACGGTGGTGTGCCGTGGTGGCTCTTCCTGATCGCGATCTTCGTTGCGTTGCTCTTGGGGGCCGGGCTGATGATGGCGTTCAACAACGCCTCAGTGATGAAGGCCGGAGTATTCACCGACGATAAGGGCAATACTTGGAGCATCTGCGCGGCTCGCACGTGCAAGGTCGAAAAAGGTAAGCAGCTCAACAATAAGAACACCGTGAGAGCCGTTCCCAAGGATCCGGATGAGAAATGCGCATCCGGCTGCAAGTGCGTGCTGTTCTCGTGGCCCAAGGGCAAGGACGCCACGCCCAGTTTCGAAGACGAGGATGGCGCTTGGGTGCTCAAGAGTGCCACCAAGAGGTATAGGGCTCGGTGCGTAAAGAGCGCTTAGGCGAGGTTGGCTTGGCCTGAGGCGAGTGAGAGGGGGCCGCCCTTCAATCCCGTGGCTCAGCGACGCAGATCGGGGTGAACCCGATTCCGCGGTCGCGCAACCCGGCGATGACGACCGGCAGGGCTGTTTCCCAGATCGGCGCCCACTGGTCGTGCATCAATACGGTGTCGCCCTGATGGATGTGGGTCAGGGTGGTGTCGATGACACGATCGGCGTCTTGGAGTGAGTAGTCGAGCGTGTTGAGCGACCATCCGACGACTTCGAGGCCAAGTTCGCCGGCAACTCGATTCACCAGGTCGCTGGTTGCTCCGTAGGGCGGTCGAAGGCACGTGGGGCGGGGGGCACCGGCTTCGACCAGCTTGTCGATCGATGTCGACAGCTCGGTGCGAATCTTTTCTTCCGACATCTCGGTGAGATCATCGTGGTGGTCGCTGTGGCTCTGCACGCTGTGGCCAGCCGCCACCATCTCGGGAATGAGATGGGCGACCTGGGGGAGTCGGTAGGTGCTGATGAAGAAGGTGGCGGTCACACCGTGTGCCGCCAACACCTCAAGGATGATCTCGGTCCACTCGTCGAAAGGACCGTCGTCGAAAGTCAGGGTCACCGTTCCCGGCTCGGGTTCGGTGCCGCGAGGGATCACCGTGGCCCTTGCCGGGAATGTGCCTTCCTCCTTCGGAGGGGTCGCGGTGGGGGTGGTGGGGTCAGATGTCGCGGGGAGTGCGATTGTGTTGGGGACGGCTACCGGTTCTTCAGTCAACCCGAGGCGTGGGGCTGCTGTAGGGCCGAGGATGGTGATGCTGGGCGAGGGTGCGGCCGTTACCACCGAACGAGACGTCGGCTCGATGCCGAGCCCGCTAGAGCATGCGTTTGTGAGCACCACCACGAGCACGGGGAGCACGGTCCGGCGCATGCGCGAACACTATCGGCACTCGTGATCTGTGCACCTGGTCACCCGGAGGCGTTGGGGCAAAGGGATCGATCGGCTTCCCAGGCAAGGTATTCGGCAACCTCAAGGGGAAACTCGTCGGTATGAGCCTTGACGTACTTTTCGTTGATCCCAGCGCAGTATTCCTTGATTATCCGATCGCGAACTTCCCCATTTGTGGAGGCTCGGATCGCGGCTTCCGCGGCGTCCAGATACCTTTCGTTGTAGATCCTTCGCAACTCAGTCGGGGACGGTTTGGGCTTGCCCTGTTGGGCGGCCTTTTGTTCCTGCTCGGCTGCAATAAGGTCCAGCGCCGAGCCGAAAGACATCCACGATTGAGCGGTGCCGCCTCTGTCGTTCGCCTGCAGCAGTACGGCCTCGGTCATCGGATACCGGGGATCGTTGGGGCGCAAGACCGCTGCCTGGTGAGCGGCATCCGGATCAAGGGTGGCCAGTGCCCGAGCGTGGTTATCTTCGGCCTCGCGGGCGCTGAGGACCTCTACCCACGTCTCGCCAGCCGCCCGGATTCCCGGGTCGTCGGACTCCGACATGTCGGTTGCGCCGATCTCATCGAGAGCCAGGTCGAGGTCAATGTCGCCGGCGGCGCAGGCGCTCCCGAACAGGATTACAGCAGTCATGACGATGGAAATGTGTCGGATTCGTCTCATCCTGATTCCTCCACCAGCACGTTGTCCACCAGCATTGCGTCACCGCTGGTCGCACCGACGATTACCGGACCCCAGTAGCCGGTAGTGACCGGTGTTGCCCCGTTCCAAGTGGTGACGAACACTTCGTTTATGAACACGTCGATCCCGCCGTCCGCCAGGACCAGGCGCATAGTGTGGAACTGATTGGAACCGAACCCGGCTTCGGATGGGATGGCGACCGACAGATCGGTGCCCCAACCACCGGTTGCCGCGTTCCAGGGGAGTACGACGAGGCGTGAGTCGCCGGGGAACGCAAATACACCTACGTAGTGGTCGAGCGCTCCATCGGACGGATCCTCTGAAAGAACCACTGCGCCGAATGAGGAACCTGGATCGAGCGGTTGTGGGTGGAGGTCGAACGTGATCTCTACCGCCGCGGGAATAGAAAGCGGGTACATCGAGGGGATGACCCCTGTCGTCAGTCCGATCATCTCGAGCTGATCGGCGCTATTGATCGTGCTCGTCATCACGCCTGGTCCGAATAGCGGGGTCGCTGTGGTCGGCCCATCGAACGAATCTGAGATGAGTGGAACACCAGTCGGCAAAGGGGTGGGTGTGACGGATGTGTCCGTCGACGTCGAGGGGGCAGCGGCTGGAGGTGAGGGATCAACGCGGACTACTTGAAGATCGAGGAACTGGCTGAAGTCGGCTTCCTCGTCTACTTCACCGAGGAGTACTTCCATCGGCAGGGTCATCGTCAGAACGAATTCTCCCTCATCGTCCACGTCGTGGTAGTTGATGACCAGCCTTGTCAGCCCGGCTTCCTGAGTGGTCGGCGATGCGGCCAGCGCCTCGATCAGGTCGCCGCCTTCTGGATCCTCTCCGAAGCCTGCCGCCGTCGCCCCTGCTTCGACCACCAGCAAACGGTCGTCGCTGCCCACGACGTCGAATACCCAGAGTTCGAGGCCGGTGAGATCGATGCCACCCGCGACGAGTTCGGCGGCTATCGCAGTGGCGGTGGCGATGTCGGTTGAGCCGACCGAGGTGGTTGGCTGTGCCGGTGTGCCGGACCATTCGTACTGAGCGATGAAGTCGAAGGCATCCTCGTACTCGGGCTCAGGGGTTGTGGTCGGTGAGGCGCCCGGTCCCGGCTGGCCGTCTCCACCGGAGGTCGCCGACCCCTGGTTCCCCGGCGAACCAAAGACACCGTCAGAGGATCCGCCACCACACGCTACCGCCAGCATTGCAAGAACCCACAGAGGTACGGCGACACGCCGGTTCAGAATTCACTCCGGAACACCTGGGCACGATAGCCAACTCGATCGGAGCATCCGGACGTGGCGTATGTTGGACTCCTGCACCCACAGAAGGCACATGCAAATGAAACCGGTTGAAGCGCTCGGCAGCCATGGCCAGTCGGTCTGGATCGATTACATCCGCCGTGACTTCACGCGCCGTGGTGAGCTGGCGGCTCTTGTCGAAGAGGGCGTGCGCGGCGTGACCAGCAACCCCTCGATCTTCGAAAAGGCAATTGGCGGCAGTGATGAATACGACACCGCCTTGCTGGCGTTGCTGGATGCCGACCCCGATTGCATGCCGTCGGACCTCTTTGAGGCTGTGGCCGTGGTCGACATCCAGGAGGCCGCGGATGTCCTTCGAGCCGTCTACGACTCCTCCGCAGGAGCCGATGGGTTTGTCAGCCTGGAGGTCTCTCCGACATTGGCTCACGATGCCGAGGGAACCATCCGTGATGCCCGTCGCCTCTGGGCGGCTGTGGACCGGCCCAACCTGATGATCAAGGTTCCGGCGACCGCGGCCGGTATCTCGGCAGTAGAGGAGCTGATTTCCGAGGGAATCAACGTCAATGTGACGCTGATGTTCTCGATGCAGCACTACGAGGACGTTGCCCAAGCGTATATCCGGGGACTCAATCGAGCTGCCGACCCGGCTGCGATCGCTTCGGTCGCCTCTTTCTTCGTGAGCCGGGTCGATTCTGCGACGGACAGTGCGCTCGATGAGGTCGGCTCGGAGGAGGCCGCAGCGCTGAGGGGTAGTGCTGCCATCGCCAATTCCAAGCTCGCCTACCGCCGCTACCAGGAGCTATTCGAGGGTGCCGAATTTGCCGACCTGGAGGCAAAGGGTGCCAAGCCACAGAGGGTGCTGTGGGCCTCGACCAGCACCAAAGACCCTGCATACAGAGACGTCATGTATATAGAGGAGTTGGTGGGGGACAACACCGTAAACACCGTTCCCCCGGCCACTCTCGACGCCTTCATAGACCACGGCGTGGCCCGCCCCGATGCCGTTGTCGAGCGGGTGGATGAGGCTGCGGCCGCCATTGAGGGACTCGGCAAGGTGGGAGTCGACTTCGAGGCGATTACAGATCAACTCCAGGTCGACGGCGTTGCCTCGTTCGCCAAGGCGTTCGAGACGATGCTGGCGACCATCGAACTCAAGTCGAAGCACCTCTTGGCTTCGACCGTCGATGTGCAGGCAATGTCGCTTGGCGATCACGCAGATGCCGTCAAGAACATCGTTGCACAGTGGACCGAGGACGGTTTGGTCGCCCGGATGTGGGACAAGGACCCCACCGTGTGGATTGATGAGGATGAGCCCGAGATCGTTGATCGGCTGGGGTGGCTGACTCTGCCCAGATCGATGCACTCCGAACTAGAGGACATCCGCTGGTTCGTCGATGAGGCAAAGGCCGACGGGATCACCGATGTCGTAGTGCTGGGGATGGGTGGCTCCAGCCTGGCACCCGACGTCTTTCGTAGGACGCTCGGCGTCGCTGACGGGCACCCCAAACTTGTTGTGTTCGACAGCACTCACCCGGCGGCAGTGCAATCTCTCGCTGATTCAATCGATCCGACGACAACTCTGTTCATTGTCGCCTCCAAATCGGGCTCGACCATCGAGCCCCTCTCGTTTCTCGAGTTCTTCTGGGCCCGGGTGGCAGCCGCAGTCGATGATCCCGGACGCCATTTCGTCGCTATCACCGATCCGGGGACATCCCTGGTCGGCCTGGGCAAGGAGCGTGGCTTCCGCAAGGTCTTTGAAGCCACTCCAGACGTCGGTGGCAGATACTCGGCACTGACCCACTTTGGGCTTGTCCCGGCTGCGCTCATCGGCGCCGATGTGGAGGGCCTGTTGGATCAGGCGCTTCGAATGGCGGAAGCTTCGGCACTTCCCGCCGAGAGCAATCCCGGTGCCCGACTTGGTGCCGCACTGGGGCACTTGGCTCTGACGGGACGTGACAAAGCCACCTATGTCACGTCGGCATCGTTATCGGCTCTGCCTGATTGGCTCGAACAACTCGTTGCCGAGAGCACGGGCAAGAACGGCGTCGGAATCGTTCCGATTGCCGGTGAGACGCTCGGTCCACCGGACGCATATGGTGATGATCGGGTCTTTGTCTACCTTGCCTTTGCGGGCGATGAGGATGGAGATCAGGTGGCTGCGTTGAACGCACTTGCCGACGCCGGCCACCCCGTAGTGCGGATTGTCGTCGACAGGCTCGAAGACCTGTCGGCGGAGATGTTCCGCGCTGAGGTGGCCGTTGCGGCGGCGAGCGCGGTCTTGCATGTCCACCCTTTCAATCAACCGAACGTTCAACTCGCCAAGCAACTTGCCAGTGACGCCATGGCGGGGGCACTCGAGAGCGAGGAGATCGCGGAAACGGGGGCTGAGGACGGCGAAGCGTTGACGGTGACCGTGGGATCACTGTTGGGCCTGCTCGGCAAAGGTGACTTCTTTGCCATCCAGGCGTTTGTGGCTCCCACCATCGAGGCGGAGGCTGTGCTGCAACGAATTCGCCACTCGGTACGCGATCGTTTCCGGGTTGCGACCACAGTGGGATTCGGGCCGCGTTTTCTCCATTCGACGGGCCAACTGCACAAAGGAGGAGCCAACCAAGGGGTGTTCCTTCAGATCGTGGACCACTTCTCGCCGCGGCTGGACGTGCCGACCACCGAGTACGACTTTGGCTCGCTTGTTGCCGCCCAGGCGGACGGCGACTATCGCGCCTTGGTCGATAGCGGACGTCGGGTGGTGCGGGTCTGTCTTGGTGCCGACGTGCCGGGTGGCTTGGCTATTCTCGAAAGCGCCGTCGGTGCTTGAGTCCTTGGCAGGGGCTCGTAGCGGTTAGCGAATGGTTTCGGGGAGGGCGAGCAGCGTTTCGTACCACTCGACGGCCGTGTCGATGGTGAGGTGGTCGGTCGACTTGCCACGCAGAATCGCTGGAAACCTATCCAATGGGACTGGCTCCCGATCGGTGCGGATGATCCCGTTGGTGCTCTCAAGGGTTCGGGCGTAGTACCAGTCGTACTCGGGTCCGGCCGCGAGTTCGCTCATCGCCACCCGTGGCTTGGCCTCTGCGAGATCGTCCCAGCTGGTCATGGCATCGTCGTACTCATGGCCCCACCGACTACACATCTTCGCGAGGATTCCATCGGGGTCGGCACGGAAGCGGGCGTTGTCGACGATTACGAAGTCGATGCCGTCGTCGCGGCACAGGTTGATCAGGCTCAGGAAAGAGTACGACCCGTTGTCGGGCTGAGTCACCTTCGTGGTGAGTATGTCGCCGATCTCGGTGAAGTCGTTTGCTTCGAACGAAGCATGCCAGCGGCTTGCGTCGGGAGAGTCCGGGTGGGTTGCCAGCCACTCGCGCAGCATGATCCGCCAGCGCGAAGGCCACGCCAGTTGCGGGTGGCGCATGACGAATGCGACCGGTTGGCGAGCGTTGTGCAGAAACCAACGGGCGATTTCTTTCGAACCGAATTGGTAGGCGCTTTCCTGGATTATGTCTCCAGGTGATAGGTGTCCCACGAATTCGGGGATGCTCGACACCGGTTGGTCCTGCCAGAAGACTGGGGCGACGGGCTCGTGAACGTATCGATCGAATACGTGTTGGCCATCAGCATCGCGCAGCAACAAAAACAGAGTGCCGAGCAGCGTTGATCCGGTGCGGGGCATGCTCGTGATGAGCGGGCCATCCCACCTCTGTTGTGCGGTGAGCGATTCGAGTACGGCGAGATCGGCTTCTGCAACGTCTAGCCGCCAAGCAAGACGGTCGTCGACGATTGGTAGATCCGAGTTGGGCATCACTTAAAGGTTTAGCACGTCGCGAGCTTCTTCCGGATTTCGCCTGAAGCCCCGACCACGCGGTCTGCATGGGGGCGGCTCGTTCCATACAATCCCCGCCGTGTCTTGCCCCTCGTGTGGATCTACGACCAACGCTGGAGACAAGTTCTGTGCCAATTGCGGCTCGGGACTCCAACAGCGCTGTGTCACTTGCGGCACGGTGCTTCCCGACGACGCTCGTTTCTGCCCCTCGTGTGGTGCCTCCATCGACAGCGCGGCGGGTGAACACGTCGAGCATTCCGGCGAAGAACGCAAGGTCATCTCGGTCCTCTTTGCCGATCTCGTTGGGTTTACCGCGTCGAGCGACGGGGCCGATCCGGAGGACGTGCGCCGGCGGGTGCAGCCTTTCCACACCGCACTGCGCGAGGTCGTGGAGGGGTATGGCGGTCGGATCGAGAAGCTGATGGGCGATGGTGTGCTCGCCGTATTTGGTGCACCCGCCGTTCACGAAGACGATGCAGAACGCGCAGTCCGCGCCGGTCTCCAGATCCAAGAACAGATAGATGCCCTGGCCGATTCAGGTGGGATGCGAGCCCGCGTCGCGGTGGGTACGGGTGAGGCGATGGTGCTGGTCGATGGAGCGACGACGGACCGGGAGGGCTTGATCGGCGATGTCGTCAACACCGCTTCTCGTCTTCAGGGAGAAGCCGAGCCTGGGACGGTCCTGGTCGACGACGCCACGCATCGATCTACCCGGCGAGCCATTCATTATGAGGAGCGCCCACCGGTCGCCGTCAAGGGAAAGGGTGAGCCGATCCCGGTTTGGGTGGCGATCGAACCGGTCGCTCGGCTCGGGGCCGATCTCGAAGACGACGGTGCCACCCTGGTCGGACGCTCTTCCGAGCTGTCCCTGCTCGTCGAATCCTTTACCCGAGCAGTTGCCGATCGAGCCAGCCAAATAGTCACGATCGCCGGCGAACCGGGTGTGGGGAAGTCGCGCCTGGTTCGCGAACTGCGTCGTCACATCAACGATCTTCCCGACCTCATCCGCTGGAGGCAGGGCCGCTGCTTGCCGTACGGAGAGGGCATCACCTATTGGGCGCTCGGTGAGGCCGTAAAGGCCGAGGCAGGCATCTTCGAAACCGACACCCCGGGTACTGCACTGGGCAAGCTCGGCGCATCTCTCGAGCCGTTGTTTGTTGACCCCGATGAGCGGTCCTGGGTAGTGGGGCGGCTGGCGCCGCTGGTCGGATCGGACCAGGAGGGAAGCGTCGACCGGGCCGAACGCTTTGCGGCGTGGCACCGCTATGTGGCTGCGTTGGGTGAGCAGCGTCCGACGGTGATCATCGTCGAGGATTTGCACTGGGCCGATCCCAACCTCGTCGAGTTCTTGGCCGACATTTCGGAGGCCGCCCGCGGCATCCCTCTGCTGTTGGTCTGCACTGCCCGCCCCGACTTCTTCGAGGCTCATCCCACGTGGGGTGCCGGTCAACGCAATGCGATGACAATCCGGCTCGAACCGTTGGATGCCGGTGCCACCCGGGAACTCCTTGACGAACTGCTGGCCGATGCGGATCTCGATGCGGAGACCCGCCAGATGATCCTCGACCGATCCGGGGGCAATCCATTGTGGGCTCAAGAGTTCGTCCGTATGTTCCGCGATCGCTCATCCGACAGCGGCGATCTGGCAATCCCCGACACCGTCCAGGCGGTTGTCGCGTCTCGTATCGACCTGCTCGATGCCGAAACCAAGACCGCCATCCAGGCAGCCTCAACGATCGGGAAATCCTTCTGGGCCGGAGCGGTGGCGGACCTGCTCGATGATGCTGAGCAGATCGAAGAGAGTCTTGGTGAGCTGGCCCGACGCGAGTTGATTCGACGGGAGAGGTCTTCAACGGTTGCCGGCGAGATCGAGTATGCCTTTACCCACTCAGTGGTTCGCGACGTCGCCTACAGCCAATCGCCACGCGCCATCCGAGCAGATCGACACCAGCGGACCGGGCGCTGGCTAGAGCGGATGGCGGGTGATCGAGTGGCGGACCGCGCGGAGGTGATTGCGCATCACGATGCCGAGGCGCTGCGGCTGGCGACGGCCACTGATTTGGCAGATGTCACCTCGTACGTGGAGGCGGCGATCAACTCCCATCGACGCGCTGCAGAACAGGCGGGTCAGCTCGACCTAAGCGCGCAAAGCTCTCATTTGGAAGCGGCTCTGCAGTTGACGCCGGATGGCGACGATCGTAGGGCCAGCATTCTGTTCGACCTCGGCGAGGTGTATTTCGATCTTGGACTGACCGATGCCGGAACCAAGACGATCTTGGAAGCGCGTGAGGAGTTTGATCGGACGGGTGACATCGAGGGCTGGGGCCGAGCCTCTGCGTTGCTTTCGGGTTACCTCTGGGTAGCAGGTGATCCAGGTGAGGCACAAAGGCTGCTCGACGAGGCGGCAGCTCGGCTCGAACAGCACCCGCCGGGCCGGGCTCTGGCCGCCGTTTACTCCCAGCAGGCAGGACGGTTGTGGCTCAGGGGCGACTCGATGCAAGAGGCGCTCGACCATGTGGCCCGGGTGCGCCCAATCGTCGAGGTCCATGGTGATTTGCTGGCGCGGCGGCGATTGCTCTCTGCCGAGGGCGGGAGCCGGTTCGACTCGGGTGATCCTGAGGCTGTAGAGGTGTTTCGTCAGGTGCTGCGGATGGCTATCGAGGCCGATGAATCGATGCCGATCGGCAGCGGCTATCTCAACCTGGGTGAGCAGCTGCGGACCGGATGGGGCCCGAATGAGGCGCTGCCGGTTCACAACCGTGGATTAGAGGTTTCCCTGCAGCGACGGACCCTGGGAGTAGAACAGTTCCTGCGCGGCTCGCTGGCTGCTGATCTGTTCCAAGCCGGTCGGTGGGACGATGCAATCGAGCAGCTCGATGCTGTGCTCGCCATGCCAGAGCTGGTTGCCTACCTTGAGGGGGGAAACCGCAGCTTCAGGATCGGCATCGTCGCTGCTCGTGGTGAAGCGGAACCCGAGGCGATCCAGCGTATCGAAGCTCTCGTCGCAGAGGCTGAAGTCCTAGAGGACATGCAGGCGATCGTCCCGGTGTATGACACTGCGGCTTGGGTCCATGTGATGCTCGGCAGTGAGTCGGATGCGGTCGAGTTTGCGCGCCGGGTGGTTGACCGCTCCGGTGGTACCCGATTCCTGCTGGATGTCTGGCCTCTAGTGGTGTGGCTGTTACGTCGGGCCGACGAACTCGAACGGATTGGAGTCCTGCTCCCCGAGTTGCGGAGGTTCGACATGCCGCGACCCCGGGCACTGATCGCAGTCGTCGAGGCACTCCTCGTCGAGCAAGACGACCCCGTGGCGGCGGTCGAAGCAATCGAGCCCAGTGCGACCGAGTTGGCCGGCTTGGGTGCCGTGGTCGAGGCCACCTTCGCTAGCGCCGATGCGGTGCGTATCGCCGAGGGTCTCGGTGACCGTGATCGAGCCGAGGCGATGAGGGTTCGTACCCAGGCGTGGATGGCGGAAGCCGGAGCCGACGCACTTATGGAGAAGCTCGGATTGGCTTGATTCGATCTGAAAGCTCCTGATGCTCGACCTACCCGGCCAGGTACTCGTTCAGCCAGTCCTCGTCTATGTCGCCAAACGGCTCTTCCACACCGGGCAGCGTCCACACGTGGAGCATCTCGCCGGTCATCGGGATGGCGATCGAACCAAGCGGGCACCCCCCAAAGGGTGACACCAGGCCGGCCAGAGCGGGCGGGGTGAGCGAGAAGCAGATGTGGTCGTGGGCGTGCCATACGGTGAGCGGACCGCCTGGTGCGGGACCAGCGTCGCGCAACCCGTCCATCTCGAACATTGCACCCAGCAGTACGGGTCCGTCGCTGCCGACTGCATAGACCAAGGTCTCGGGCCTCTCCGGATCGAAGATGTGATCGTCGGACTTGTAGGCGGCGTTGGAGGCGTGGAAAGAGGTGCCGTACATCCCGTCGACGTTGTATCCGTCGGCAGCCGCCACCGCCGGATCGCTGTAGGGAGCCAGGGCTTCGACCACCTCGTGGTAGATGTGGTCGGCCTCAGCGACCTCGCCGGCGGTCGGTTCCCGGTCTTCTCCGGCTGGGAGGAGTACCCCGGGTACCGGAGTCTCTCCGATGTGGTGACCGCCATCACCACTTTGGAACGCACCGGCCCAGGCTGAGATGCCGGTGATCAAGGTCAGCACCACGATGGCGGCAGACGACCTCACTCGTCTCCGATCCAATGTCGGAGCCAGGACGATTGCCAGGGCGGCCAGCTCGACGAGTTTTGTCGCAAGTCCGACCTGGTCCGGAGGCTCTCCCGCCATTCCGGAGATGGCGTATCCGAGTATCGATCCGATCAGGACCAGTCCACCCCAAAGCCGCCAAGACAGGCCGACCATCAACCGTCGCGCCACCAGGCCGAGCGCAAGGGCATCGACCAGGTACAGCAAGGTGTAGGCCGACGGTTCGTGGCTGAGTATCAGCGCGGCGTGGACGGCGCTGGATATGGCCAACAGCCAAAGCAGCAGTCTCTCCAGTAGGTCGAGGGCCCGGTATGCGCCGAGCCAGCGTGCGAATCGCTCTCGAGACGGTGCCAGGCGGCGCACCATCCGGGCGCCGACGACCAGCGCCACAACGGCGAAGATGGCGACCACGTGTTCGGCGAGCACCGAGTACATAGGACTGCCGATGTAGTCACCGTCGGCGCGCTGCAACAGTTCTTCTCCGTGAGCGAGCAGCGTGATCATGCCGAAACCTCCTCGGCCTCGAGTTCTTGAGTGATGCCGATGCCGAACTCGGCACGCGACGCGGGTTTGCGTAGAAGTCGAAAGACGGCGAATGGCAGGGCGAGTCGGGTCATGACGGGGACCAGTTCCAGCGGTCGGTGTGCCAGCAGAAGGGACAGGAGCAGGTCGATCACAGCCAGGACTATCACGATCACCTCGATCCAAAGGAGCGCCTTTCTCGCCCGACGCGAGCGTCGACCCACCCCACGGGTGAGCATCAGCAGGCCGACGGCGAGCGCCAGGTTGATCAAGATGATCGGACCCAATGGTGAGCCTGTGGCCCCGACGACCAGGACCTCAACCAGTGAGACCACGGCGATCGAAGCCTGAATCAGGACGAGTACCCAGGCCACATCCACGAGCGTCGTTGTTTGTTCCTTCATGGCCCCACCATCGGGGCAGTAGATGTACGACGCATTGGCCGTACATGTGAGGACGATGAGACTCAGGCGGAGATGGGCAGCGTCACGGTGGCGGTGAGCCCTCCGCCATCGCGGTTGGTCAGCGTGATGCTCCCAGCATGGGTGCGCGCGATGGATTCGGCGATCGCCAACCCGAGCCCGGCTCCTGCCGGGCTGCGCGCCGGATCGCTGCGGTGGAATCGCTCGAAGACTTGGTCCAGCTCGTCTTCGGGGATGCCGGGACCGCGGTCGGAGACGGTGACCGTCGCCATGCCCTTCAGTTCCGTAAGGCCGACTTCGACCGACCCGTCACCGTGAGATGTGGCGTTGTGCACCAGGATCCAAACCATCCGGGCCAAGGCGTCGAAGTCACCCGGCGTCACCGGATCTCCCGAGACCGCCAGATCGACCAGATGCCCATGGCGTTGGGCGCGATGGGCTGCCGATTCGATCACTGCCTTGAGAGCGACCGGGCGGGGCGCACGAGCCGGCCGCGCGTCGCTGCTCGCCAACTCGAGGAGGTCATCGACCAGCGTTGCCATTCGCTCCGCTTCTGCCGCGATGTCGGCGATCGCCTCAGTGCGATCGCGACCTTTGGCCTCGGGATGGCCGAGCAGGAACCCGGAGTTGTTGCGCACTGTGGTGAGCGGACTTCGCAGCTCGTGTGATGCGTCGGCGACAAACCGGCGTTGGGCCTCAAGGGAGGATTCCAGCTGAGTCTGTGCCGATGCGACCCGGTCGAGCATTTCGTTGAAGCTCGTCGTCAATCTTCCCACCTCGTCACGGGCCGACGACGGCTCCAGCCGGCGGCTGAGGTCACCGGTACGTCCTATCTCGTCGGTGGTCTCTGCCAACACCTGCAATGGCTTTAGGGCACGGCGACTGATCAGCCACCCGACGATCGAAGCCACTATCAGAGTGACCATGCCCGAGAAGAAGATCACCGCTCGCATTCCGGTGAGTTGTTCCTCGACGAAGGCGGTGGGTTGGATGGCAGCCACGGCTCCAACGATCCCAAGGTCGTCCCTATCGAACGGAACGGCATGGAGTCGCACCTCGGTACCGGCGAGATCGAGCACCGCACTGGCCGAACCGGTTTGGCGCGCCTCGGCGACTACGAATCCTGGGATGTCGGGCACAGACCCGGCGACCAGCGCGGTCGTAAAGATGACTTCAGCCTGCTCGGTGACCACGGCGATGAAATGGTCGGTGCTGGTGGCGGCGTCGGTGGCGAGCAGTGGAACGACGTCGTCGAAGATCTGGGGTGGGGCCACGGCGAATGATGCGGCCGAGTCGACCGCGAGGGCGTTGAGAATCTCCTCCTGGTCGGTAGGCGCTGCGGTCGTTGCCAGTCTGTCGAGCAGCACGCCAAAGATCAGCATGGCGATTCCGGTGACCATCGCGCCGTACAGAGCCAAGCGGCGGCGCATCCTCACTCATGCCTCCTTGAGGACATAGCCGGCGCCGCGGACCGTGTGAATGAGACGGGTCCGTCCGTCGGCCTCCAGCTTCTGGCGTACGTAGCGGATGTACTGATCGACGATGTTGCTGGTGGTGTCGGTGTCGAGACCCCAGACCTCTTCCAGGATCGAAGTACGGGACAGCACCAGGCGCTGGTTGCGGGCCAGGTATTCGAGCAGGCGGAACTCCTGAGCTGTGAATTCAATCGGGACTCCATCCATATGAACTTCCATCCCTCCGACATCGAGCGAGAGCGGACCGCAGCGAAGGAGATCGCGCTCCGGTCGTTCCACCCGGCGGAGCAGGGCGGCGACCCTGGCGACAAGCTCTTCGTGGGCGAACGGTTTCGTCAGGTAGTCGTCGGCGCCGGCTCCCAATCCTTCGATCTTGTCCGGGACCTCGGTGCGGGCGGTGAGCATGAGTACTGCGACCTCGTTGCCGTCGGCGCGCAGGCGTCGCAGCACCTCGATGCCGTCGAACCCGGGCAGCATCACGTCGAGCACGACCAGGTCGGGTGCCAGCGAGCGGGCCGAATCGAGCCCGCTCGGGCCGTCATGGGCGACAAACACTTCGTGCCCCTCGTAGGCAAGGGACCGGCGCACCGAAGCGGCAATGCGGGTGTCGTCGTCAACGACGAGCACTCGAGCGGTAGTCATGTCGGCGAGTCTGCCACGACGACATGTGAGGAGGATGTGACCAAAGAGCTAGAGCCATCGCTGGATCGGCCGATGAAATGGTCGTGTCTGCTGATTCGTGTCACACCCGGTCCGTACCTTCACCAGAGATGAAGGCGTGGAGATGCCCCAATTGCCTGGCCAAAGCAGGCGTTCCAGTTCAGTACGGGCTGCCCACCCGTGCCGCGGCCGAGGCTGCGGAGCGCGGCGAGGTGGTCTTGGGCGGTTGTGTCCTCACCGATGATGACCCGCCGCGATGCTGCACCAATTGCCGGGCTGCACTTTGGCCCAAAGGCGTCTATGCGGTCCCGGGCGCGGCCGGGGACATGCGCGTCGTTCTTGCGGGCAGGCGCGCCGGCAGCCGTCGGCTGACGGCATCGGTCTCACCCGATTGGACCCTCACCATTGCTTGGGTTGGGGATGAGCCGCGCGAACCGGACATCGTCGTGGCATCGGCCGACGCCGACTTCCTGCTGGTGCTGCTCGCCGCTGAAATGTTCGACGACGGTGCTGCTCTGATGAGATGGCTGCAGCATCGTGGTCTCGGTTTTGTGGGAACGCTCGATGGCCCCGCCGACCGGTGTTCCATCTCGAGCGACGGGATGGTGACCTTTGGCGGCAGTGATGGAGACATTCTCATCCATAGTTCGGTCGAACGGCTCCTGTTGCAACTCGTCGAGACGACCTACCGACACCAGGGGTATCGATCGATAGCAGAGCTCCACGGTTGGCTCACCGCATATGGGTTCGACATCGTCCGGTCGGGCGGAGGCCCTTTCTAGCTACACCGCCTCTGGTTACATCTCGACGGCGCGCACCATCGCTCCTTTCGGAAGGTCTCGCTACACCTCCCTAGAAGAGGCTTTCCTATCGCCTGAGCAGAAGGCCGTATCCGGTCAGCAGCTCAGGGAAGCCGCATCGATCTCGGGAAGATCTGCACCCGTCACGACGACTGTTCCCGTTGCACCCACGAACCGCCCTGAAGGCGGATACACCTCGATAGTTCCGAACAACTCACCATCGAGATTGGACGGAATGGCCGTGATGTACGAAACCAGTCCGTTGCACAGTTGGCCCCCGCTCACTCCGGGGACGCTGTCGATGGTTCCGAAGGAATTGGAGCAGTCTGCGCCGGGAACCGGTGCATTACTCACGTGTTCGAACCCGGCATTGGTCAGGATCGAGTTACCCGGGCAAAGGTACTCAGACGAGGTCGGGTCGAGACCGTCGTAGACGGCAACGACCTGGCCGCCGGTCTGATACCAGTGGACATCTATCGATCCGAGGTCGAACGGAAGGTCGTCGTTTGTCGCCGGCCCGTTCTCGGAGCCAAAGATGTATCCGTCGACGACCTGGGAAACGAATGGCGAGCCCGGGTGGGCGGCCGCGGTGGTCGTGGTGGCCGCGATGGTTGTCGTGGCCGCGACGGTGGTCGCAGGCGCCTGAGTTGTAGCCGGTGCGGCGGTGCTGGCCGTGGCCGGCGGTGCCGTGCTCGTCGTAGCGTCGTCGTCTCCGCAAGCAGTTATCAGCAGCGCCATGGCGCCGATCAGAATCAATGCGCGTCGCATGATGCTTCCCCTTCCTGGTGTGGGATAGCGACGATACAGCCGCCGCGTCACTTTCGCTCGGCGTTCAGACGATTTTGCGGTCGGAAGCCCAGCGGGCCAACTCGTGGCGATTGCTCAGCTGCAGCTTGCGTAGAACCGCCGTCATGTGGGTCTCTACGGTCTTTACCGAAATGCTCATACGCGTTGCCACCTGCTTGTAGGCGTAGCCACGGGCGATGAGGCGCAGCACTTCGCCCTCTCGTTCGGTGAGTAGGTCGAGATCGGGATCGGTTGGAACCTCGACCGATCCGGCGAATGCGTCGAGGACGAATCCGGCGAGGCGCGGCGAGAACACGGCGTCTCCGTCGTGAATCCGCCGCACCGCCGCCACCAACTCATCGGGACCGATGCTCTTTGTCACGTACCCGCGGGCGCCTGCTCTGATCATGGCGATTACGTCGTCGGGAGCATCGGAAGCCGACAGCGCCAGGAACCGAAGCTCGGGAGCCGCCTCGAGCGCGTTCTTTAGGACTGTTACCCCTCCACCGCCTGGAATGTGGACGTCGACCAGAATCACATCGGGTCTGGCGGCGAGGATCGCCTGTACGGCATCGTCCACATCGGTCGCGGTACCCACCACGTCCACGTGCTCGGAGAGTTCCGCCTCCACGCCGGTGAGGAACAACTGGTGATCGTCCACGACGAATACCCGGATGCTCATGGTGTCGCCCACAATCGAACCTCCGTCCCTTCTCCCGGTGCGCTTGTCACCTCGGCTCCGCCACCGCCGCGCTTCATCCGGCCGATGATTGACGACTCGATGCCGTGGCGGTCTCTTGATATTGCTGTCGGATCGAAGCCGCGGCCCTGATCGGTTACGAATACTTCGATCCTCTCCCCGTTTCGTTCAACGAATACTGACACCTGCTCCGCTCCGGAATGTTTGGCGGCATTGGTGATCGCCTCCCTGCTGGCCTGGGCCAAAGCCTGGGTGGGCTCGGTCATCTCGGCATCCTCCCCGACTGCAACCACTTCGATCACCACGTTGTATTCCTGTTCGATCTTGCTCGCATGGTCTCGGATGACCGCGTGTAGCTTGCCCGGCGCCCCGCCGGTTCCATATAGCCACGACCGCAACTCGCGCTCCTGGGCTCGCGCCAGTGTGGACATGCGCTTGGGGTCATCAGTGCGTTGGATCAGGCTGAGGGTCTGCAGTACTGAGTCGTGGAGGTGGGCCGCAACCTCCGCTCGTTCGTCGCCACGAATGCGTTGGCGACGCTCGGAGCCGAGATCGTTGACCAGTCGGAAGATCCACGGGCCGAGAACGAGGAAGAGTCCGGCAGCTGTTACCGCTACCGCAAGAGCGACGATCCCGGCTTGTTCGATGGCATCGATTGATCCGAGCAGGATGGTTGCTCCTCCAACGACCAGGACGGCTCCAATCACGACCCGGATCTGACCGGCGGTGCCGGAACCGCTGGTGATCCGCGCCAGCCAGTCCCGATCCTCGCCGGAACGGCGCGCCGTGATTGCCGCAACGCCGAACGCGAAGAGGGCGACTGGCAGGACGATTCGGTCGCCGAACCACAGCCCGGTGCTGCGGAATACCAGCAGTACACCGGCGAAGATGATCCCCACGGCGATTTGTTGCCGACCCTCCATCGGTTCCCCATCCGAGTCGCCGTCACGTGCAAACACCCAGGCGATTGCATAGATCACGGCTCCGATGCCGCCCGCAAATGTCAGCACGACGAATCCGGCCCGTATGAGGTCGGGTTCGATGCCGGTGCGGGCTCCGATGCCACCTGCCACTCCGGCCATCACCCGGTTGTGAGTGCTGCGGGGGATGAACGAGAGGGTGTTCGTATGTGGTGAGTTGGCCATGACCTGTTCAAGATGATGTCATAGGGTCTGAAGGGCAACAACCGGGGATTCCCCTGAACTCTGTCGGGGGACACCGGGGTAGTCGTGGGGGCTTACCCGATTGAGGAGCGACGACATGCTTGAGATCGTGTCGGCATGGAACAGACAACCAATAATCAAGAAAGGGTGGGCATGAACCGCCCGGCGGACGGGCAAATGGTCCGCCCTCAAGATGGCAGGGTCATCGCCGGTGTTGCACTGGCGGTGGCGGACCGACTCGGAATGTCGCCTGGCGCGGTACGACTGATCTGGTTCATCCTCGGGTTCTTCGGTGGTTTCGGGCTCCTGCTCTACATCGCTGGATGGCTGCTGATTCGCGAGGAGGGAGCCGAGCAGTCGATCGCAGAGGATGTCACCGATCGACTCGGTGACTCGACGGCGTGGCTCGGGATAGGCCTCATCGTGATTGCTGGCGTGGTCATGATCACGATGCTGGGCTGGGTCCGTTCCGATCTGGCGTGGGCCGTTGCCCTGCTTTCGGTCGGCATCTTGATGTATCAAGGTCATCTCGGCACCGCGTTTGGTCCGAGACACCACGATCACCAAGCGGGTACCGAATTGCTGGAACCGGATCTCGATGAGGCGGAGGCCGCTGAGGAAGCTCCCGTCCTCGGGGCGGGGGGCGAACCTTCCGTCGAGTCCGTAGGTCCGGTCGGTCCGGTTGAGGAGCACCCTCCGCGGCGTAGGCGGGAGAGGTCGTTTCTGGGCCGGCTGACGATGGGAACGGTCTTTATCGGTCTTGGACTCATGGCGATGCTCGATACCTCCGACGTGATTCGACCTGCCTTAAGCCACTACATGGCCGTGGCAGTGGGAATCATCGGAGTGGGTCTGCTGGTCGGCTCGGTGTACGGCAGGTCCCGCGGCTTGATCTTTGTCGGCTTGCTGCTGGTACCGATCATGTTGGCGAGTTCGGTGGTGACGGCTGCGTTCGACGGTGGCTGGGGGGATCCGGTATTCCGCCCGGCGTCTCTGAACGAGGTAGACAATCACTACACGCTGACCGGGGGCGACATGGAGATCGACCTGAGGCGCATCGACCTCGACGGCAAGGTTGTCGAGATCGAAGGGGACGTCGGCTTCGGAAGATTGCTCGTGCTGGTGCCCGATGCTGCCGGTCTCGATCTAACCGCTCACGTCGGATTCGGCGACCTAATCATTTTTGGAGACCACAACGGAGGCGTAGATGTGGATCGAACGGCCCGAGCTGACGGAAACGGTCTGATCGTGCTGGATCTCGATGTCGGCTTCGGTGCTCTTGAAATCGTGGAGGTAACCCGATGAAACGTCATGCATTCGATCCGGTCTCGGCATTCTTCGGAGTTCTCATTGGCGGATCGGCCCTGGCCGTGACACTCGCCGATAGCCGCGTTTTTGACCTGAGTGGGAGATGGGTTTGGCCGATCTTGCTCATCGCCGGCGGTGCAGTGCTTCTTATCTCAGGACTCAGCTACTCGGGGATGAAAGACTGACCACCGACACGAACGCACGAGAGGGCCCCCGCCGATGCGGGGGCCCTCTCACGTTGGGTGCCGATCAGCTGTCGTCGCTTTGGCGGCGCTTGCGCCACAGCCAGACACCACCCGCAGCTAGCGGTACCCATAGGAACGGGATGGCTGCACCGGCGCCAAGGACAACGACGCCGAAGACCTGTTGCATGGCCTCCCATGCGGCCTCGAGTCCGTCCGTAAAGCCGGGTAGGGAGTTGTCTCGGGCAATGCGAAGAAACGCATCTTCGATTTCGACCTGGACCTGAATACGAAGTGGCTCGCCGTCCTCGTCGAGTGCGGTGACGCTGACGTCGGGAGATGTGAACTGGTCCGGGTCAGCTTCCGTCTCGAACGCCAGGATGAGCTGCTCGCCAGGAAGCAGCGGTGCCGCCAGGTCACCCTCCACCACGATGACGTCGTCCTCGTCCATGTCGAGGCCGAAATCACGTACTTCGATCTCGCTGAGCGGTGTGTCGCCGGTGTTGGCCAGTTCGAAGCAGATCGTGATGAGGTCACCCTCATCAATCGTGAGTTCCTCGTTGCCCGGGCAACCGGCGCCGAGGTCGTGGCCCAGGTAGGCCGTCTGGACCATCTCGAGTGCAGGTTCTGGAATCTTCGGGGCCGGCTCGGTGAGAACAACGACGATCGTCGCCAGCGCCACTGCATCCTCCAGGGTGCGCAGTTGTCCACGCAGCACCTCGAGGTCTGTCTCCCTGTTCAGGAGCTCACGCTCGAGTTCCACTATGTCTTCGAGATTGGCGGCGACCTCGAGCAGAGCGCGCAGTCGCTCGACGCTTATGGCGGCGGTAGCGATCCGGCTTTCGAGGTCGACGACCCTGTCGGTGACATCGTCTGCGAAGACCGTTTGGCTCACCAGTTCGCCAATTCCGGCAAGCCGATTGAGAGCGTCATCGAAGTCCTCGGGACGGACCTTGATGGTCAGAATCGAGCGGGGTGCCTCGCCGGTGGTCGTTTCTTGTCCGAATAGGACCCCGCCCAGACCGGCAACCGCGTTTTCTATCTCGGCTCCGGCGGCGACGATGTCCTCGACTTCGATGTGGATGGTGGCCGTAAAGATGATTGACCGGCCCAAGTTGACGACATCGAGTGATGTCAGCACGGCCTGGGCGTTGGTAGATGCAGCGCCCTCTGCTTTGTCGGCCGCCGGAGCCTGACCGTCTGTCATTTCGCGGTCGGCGATGCCAGCTACCAGCTCGTCTGAGGAAGCAGCCATCGTTGTTGCTGTAGCTGCGTCGCCCCCGAAGTCGCGGCGAACCGTGTCCTCGGCGCCACTGCATGCCGTGGTGACGAGCATCGCCACGATGGCCAGGATCACGAGTCTCAAGGTGGTCTTCATGTCTTCCCTCTTTGCTGATGCTGCTGAGACGATCAGGAATGCGGCCCGGGTTCCTGGATCTTCCCGGGCACCGAGGTCGGAGAGTTCGGCGGGTAGTCGAGCTAGCCGGTGGCGAGGGCGTTGCTGATCAACGCCGTAATGAAGAACGCCGCCAGGATCGCCCAAGACAGGTAGCGGAACCACTGGGGGGCGAAACGCCACAGATTCTTGATTTGGGCGTAAATGGCAGCGGCACCGAACAGTGCCCCCGCGGAGAGTCCGCCGATCGCCGCAGCTAGATCAAGGGCCGTCTTGGGCGTCGTGCCTTCGGTCGGATCAGCGATGGCCAGTGCCACGCCGGCTATGGCAGCGACGAAGGTCGCCACAGTCGCGAATCCGATTATCTTCCAAAAGAGGTTAAGGCTCCGCTGATCAGCGTCGGTTCTGGCGTCGGTCATGATTTTGCTCCTGCGTTGCAAGGCGGCGTGGTACCACGGCAAGGCTACGCGCCGCCCGGGCTCGATGTGTTGGCGCCACTGGGACCCCCGGGTCTTGATCTCAGCAGTCTGAGACGAATTCCTGCTGTTCGATTCTCTCGACCAGGAAGCTATGGATTGTGCCTCGAGCGGCGCCGTTGACGGATTGGTGTCCCTCGCCGAGGAAGATCGAGGATGCGACAGGCGTTTCGGCGATGCACATCCGGTCCAGAATCAGAGGCAACAGGTCGATGGGCCACAGCTCGTCTTCGTCGCCGAGCACCAGCAAAACAGGTGAATCGATCGTCGAGAACTCAGGGGAGTTCTCGGTCAGGAGGGTGGCCCAGGGCTCTGACTGCGATGGATCGACTACGAAGGCCCCGCCCGCGGTCAGTCGAGACACCCCGTAGAGAGTTGGGTCGACGCATGATGTTTCCACCTCTTCGAGGAGTTCGATCGCATTGGGAGTGAGTACGTCGGACAGGTCGAGGCCGTAGGTGGCGGCGTATGCAGTGACGATGGCGACGATGTAGCCCTGTTGCGACGTTCCCAGCGCAACCGGTGGCCATCCTTCCAGGTCGACAGCCGGCGCGACAGCTGCGGTGCCGACTACGTCGAGGTCGGGAGCCAGCTCGGGAGCCAGGGCGGCTGCCGACAGTACGGCATGACCGCCCTGGGAGAACCCCCACAGCATGAGGTCGGTGCCGACCCGCCCATCGAGTTCTCGAGCTGCCCGGGCGATGTCGAAGATCGAGCGTGCCTCGCTCTCTCCGACCAGATATGGATGGAGTCCGGGGCCCCCCAATCCCTCGTAATCGGTGGCGACCACCGCCCACCCCGCCTCGAGTTCAGGGGCGAAGTCGAAGGGAGTTCTGCCTCCCAGCTGACTGGGGGCGCATGCGTCGGCGAGGCCGGCCGTCGGATGCGCCCACGCCAGTATCGGCATGGTGTCCTGGACCTCCGGGATCGCTACCCACCCGGTGACGGTGGTCGGCGTTCCGTGAATTGTCTGTGATGCGTACTCGACGGTCCAGGCCCGGACACCCTCAGGCGCTTCCGTTCGCTCGGCCGAGATGACGAGTGAAGTTTCGCCGTCGCCGGTGTGGGTTTCGGTCCAACCTGAGCATGCGGTGAGCGCGCTGCAGAAGACGAGAGTTGGAATGATGGGACGAAACGGCACCCCAGCACGTTACGGCAACAAGTAAAGGACCCATCACCGGCGACCGATGATTCGGAAGTGATACATAGGAACACAGGCCCCGCCCGTGATGAGCGGGGCTTTACTCTCGTCGAATTGACCGTCGTCATGTTCGTGATTGCGGTCCTCATCGTGATAGGCCTGGCGTCATTCGTGCAGGTAAGGCGTATCGCCGACGACAAAGGGGCCCACCTCGACCTGCTGACCGCGGTAAAGGTCCAGGCACTGCAGCATCTGGAGACCGGCGAGTTCACTGAGGATGTCGGTGTGTTGTTCGATCTCGAGCCGACGCTGCGGTATACCAACGACGGTCTCCCTTCGGGCACGATCGTGGTCCGCAGCGAAGTCGGTCGACTTGATACCGACGTTTGTCTGTTCAGCCAGACCGAGCAGGGAGATTGGTTTGCGATCTATCACTCGGTGGAGGACGGTGACAGGTACGGCGAATCAGATCCGATCGCCTGCACAGTCGCCAACACCGCTGCCTGGACCACTGAGTCCTGGTAGGAGAGGTCCTCAGCTCCGGTCTGTTGGGCGCTCAGGTGGGAAGTGGTTGATCGGGATCGGTGTGAGGGATCTGTCCGAGCTTTCCCGCCTGAAAATCTTCGAAGGCTTCCAGAAGCTGCTGGCGCGTGTTCATCACGAACGGGCCGTACCAGGCAACCGGCTCCCTGATCGGGAGTCCTCCAAGTAGAAGAACGTCGACGGCGGGATGACGAGATTCCTGGGATTCGTTTGCGGCCACCGTGATCGAACCGCCATCTCCGAAGACGGCCAGCTGACCTGTATGCAGCGGGCGGCGCTCCATGCCGAAGGTGGCATCTCCGTTCAAAAGGTAGGCGAGCGCGTTGAAATCGTGTCGCCATGGCAGCGTGACCGAGGCTCCAGGTGCGATCGTGGCGTGAATCATGATGATCGGCGTGTGGGTGTCGCCCGGTCCGGAATGACCATCTAGATCTCCGGCGATGACTCGCAGTAGTGCGCCTCCATCCGGTGTCGTCAGCAGGGCTACGTCGCCGCCGCGGATGTCCTGGTACCTCGGGGCCAGAAACTTGTCCTTGCCGGGAAGGTTGACCCACAGTTGGAATCCGTGGAACAGCCCTCCGGACATCACCAGATGCTCCGGCGGAGTCTCGATGTGGAGGATGCCGCTTCCCGCCGTCATCCACTGCGTGTCCCCGTTGGTGATCACTCCGCCACCGCCGTGGGAATCCTGGTGTTCCATGATGCCGTCGATCATGTACGTGACGGTCTCAAAACCCCGGTGCGGGTGCCACGGTGTTCCCTTGGGTTCTCCGGGGGCGTAATCCACCTCTCCCATTTGGTCGAGGTGGATGAACGGGTCCAGGAGAGTCTGGTCTACTCCGGCAAATGCGCGCTTTACCGGAAACCCTTCACCCTCGTAGCCAGTGGGAGCCGTTGTGACCGAGACGATGCCGCGATCCGGCTGATCGATGGGCAAACCGACGCGGGGAAGGTTCAGGGTGTTTTCGACGGTGATGGCTGGCACGTGGAATGCTCCGGTTCTTGCGACCCTCTCAACATCGTGGTGCGGCCGGTTGTTCCTGCGGCCCGGTCTGGATCAGGCCGGCGTTTCTCGAGTGCCGAGTCCGGCAGCCAGCCCCGTCGTAGCAACGAGACACACCCACACCAGTGACGCCGCCCCCAGGTGGGCCGCCACCAACCCGGACCAAGTCACCTTCGTGACAACGTGGGCTCCTCCCAGACCGATATTGGTTGCATAGGCGGCCAGTCCGACCCAGAGAATCGCTTGTTCGAAGCGGGGCCGTCGACCGGCGTGGGCGCTCCAACCCAGCCAACCGAAGTAGATGAGTCCACCGCCTGCGATGAGCCGATGGAGGTAGTGGAGGGCCACGTGGCGGTTTCCGAGATCCGGAAAGAACTCGTTGGAGACCAAGGGCCAACCCGGAAAGTAGAGGTTGTGTACGAACGATCCGAGCATGAGGACGGCTAGGACGACTGCAGCCCCGGTTAGGTACCGATAAGCCCAAGCGGCACTGGGTGGGGCCGGCGAAGGCGTTGTTGCCACCGCCACCAGGGTGAAGAGAGCCGCCACCGTCATTGAGATCGCCAGGTGGAGCGACACAAGGTCGGCGTCGAGGCCGTTCACTACCACCAACCGTCCGACCCACGCCTGAATGCCGATCACAACTATTCCGGAGATCGCCACCCAGGCGATCCATCGCCGGACCTGTCGCCACGCCATCACCGCAGTGGCGACCGCCAGCAGGCCGACAACGACTGCGAGCCAGCGATGCGTCCACTCCACGATCATGTGGAACTCGGCACGGGGGAGCAGTCCGCCGAGGAGTCCGTCTTCACACAGCGGCCAGCGGTCGGCGCACCCGTAGCCACTTCGGCTACCTCTGGTGAATCCCCCGAATGTGATGAGAAACAGCGTGGCCGCCACCGTCCACCTGCTGAGGATGCGCGTCGTCATGGATGCGGAGGGTAGGCACCTGCAGGATTGCTTCTAATTCACGCCCCGGCGGATATCTCGGCTACTCGATCGAGGGCGGCGCGGTCGCGGAGATAGAGCACCTCGATCGAGTCGTGTTCGATCGCAGCGCGAATGAGTCCATTGAGCCGCCAGTACATGTTCTTGCCCGGACATGTCGTCTTGGCCCAATCGCGATGCCCGGTGATGTTGGCCGGTCGGACCGAGTAGGTCTGTGTCGCCCAGGCCACGAGTCGCACCATTGCGGAGAGCTGAACCGGACTCGGATCCTGCACATCGAAGTGGCCTTCGAAGCACGCGAGCAGGTGTCCGGTCGGGTCGTACTCAGTAAAGGTGTCGCCGACGGCGTCGACCGGTCGACCCTCGTACACGTTCCCGTTGCGGTCGACCATGAAGTGATAGGCGAGATCGGGCCATCCATGAGACATATGCCAGTCCTGATGCTGGTGCAGCCTGGCAATGGCCGCCCTGTTGTCGGTGATCTCAGCACCGGTGTGGTGGACGGTGATCCGCTCGATTGTGTGGGGGGTGAATCTGCCCTGAGGCCGAGTGGTCCAGCCCTCGCGTCCGATGATCGTCAGAGTTTCGGCTGCCGGAACGGCCGGAGATCCTCGAGTAGCCAGATGGCGAGGTGGACCAGGGAGTTTCGGCGTTGCAACTGCCGCAATCGCCGACCTGGTCGCCGACAATATCGAGCCCAAGCCGATTGAGCTTGCCAGCAGTGCGAGCATTCGGCGCCGGGAGAGATTCACGTTCTCACGCTAGATGATGGTTGTATTGGTCGGGAAGGCGACAGTCCCGGCTTCGGTGGGTCGTGGTCGGCGTTGAAGGTGATGACAGACATCGAGGGATCCTCCCCCCTCCTGGTTGGCACCAACGACGGCCCGTCACATCGTGGCGGGCCGTTCGGGTGAAAGGAATCGAGTGGACACGACGCAACAAGGGTTTCCGGTTCGTCATGCGGCCGTGATTGTGGCCGGTGTGGCGCTCTTGGTGGTGGCGGGGCTGTTCGTGCAGGACCCACCTGCTTCGTGGGAAGAGAGTGTGTTTCGTGCACTCAATGACCTCCCCCACAACATAGAGGCCTTGCTTTGGGTCTTGCAGCAGCTGGGCTCGGCTCTCGTCATGCCATTCGCGGCGTTGGTGCTCTGGCGTATGACCCATCGCTGGCAGCCCCCGGTGGCCCTTCTGGCCACCGGTTTTCTGCTCGGTTGGTTGGGAGCCAAGGTGATCAAGGCCATGGTCGGCCGAGGTCGGCCCGGCGCCATCCTCGATGACGTCGTCCTCGGGTTCGATGTGCCCACTGCCGAGATCGGTTTCCCGTCGGGTCACGCGGTGTTGGCCTTCACGCTTGTTGCCGTGTTTGCGCCGTACCTGTCGAAGAAGGGCCGAGTCGTGGCGGTTGGCCTGGCGATTGCCGTTGGATTGACCAGGGTCTACGTCGGGGCCCACCTCCCGCTGGATGTGATCGGTGGTGCGGGCTACGGCCTTGCCATCGGGACCATTGCGACCCTTCTATCGAGGCCGGGATTGGTCGGGTCTTGGACAGTTCGGGGACGGTCTACCCCGGAGCGGCGTTGATTCCCTTGACACGCCTATAAGGGTCTCTCCCCCCTGGTTGGCACCGATGAACGGTCCCGCGGTAGCGGGGCCGTTCCGGTGTGGAGAGTCCCGGTCTCGATGGCTCCGGTCGATGGAAACCTCTTAGTCTCAATTCAGCACCCATTGCCGTCACCACGACGGACTGAGCCTGGAGTTGGACATGAAGGAATTCGGATACGGGATCGGGATCGAAACAGATATGAGCGTCGCGGATGCGGATATCGCGGTGCGCGCTGCACTTACAGAAGAGGGTTTTGGCATCCTGACCGAGATCGATGTTGCCGCCACTTTGAAGGCGAAACTCGAAGTCGATCGAGCCCCATATCGAATCCTCGGCGCCTGCAATCCGGCTCTTGCCAACAGGGCCCTGGAGGCGGATGAACACGTCGGTCTATTGCTGCCCTGCAACATCGTTGTGTACGAAACCGCGACAGGCTCGAATATCGAGGCGATGGAGCCTTTGGTGATGTCGCAACTGGTGGGCGGCGAGGCCATCGGACCGATCGCCGCTGAAGCGAGGGAACGACTCACGCGGGCGCTGCAGGCGGTCGAGCTACAGATCTCGGGCTGAGGTGTTCGGATTCAGGCGAGGTGTTCTGAGAGGAATCCAAGAATCGTGCCGACATACGGTTCGAAGGCCTCGAGGGAAGCGTGGTTCGCCCCAGGAACAATAAGCGTGCGGGCATCACCGGCACGGTCGGCCAGCTCGTGGAGATCAGAAATGGGCACCACGTCGTCGGCATCGCCGTGGACGAGCATAAGAGGTGCCTTTACTCGGCTGACTGTTGAACGCGGTGCGATGTCGTCGAAGCGGGCGCCGATGGTTCGCTCCATGGTGCGCAGGACACCGCTGCGGACCCGACTGGGCATCCGGTTCATCGGTGGAGACGTCGCCATGATCTCGGCGGGGTGGGCAAAGGCGGATACGGAGACGATGGCACCCAGGTCTGTCCGTCGTGAACCAACCAGGAGCGCTGCTCCTGCTCCGACCGAATGACCGATCACGCCGATGCTGGTCACATCGTGGTGTGCGCTGAGCCAGTCGACTGCGACATCGAGATCCTCGGAGAAGCGAGGCATGGACACAAAGTCGTCATGCTCGCTGCGACCGTGATTGCGCGCATCGAGAAACAGTGTGTGGAGGCCGGCTCGATGCAGATGTGGTGCGAGGGGAAGCATCAGCGAGGCGTTGGCACCCCAGCCGTGGAGAACGACGACTGCGGGTGCCTTGCCACCTGCAGGGATAAACCATGCGTGAAGGTCGGTGCCGGTGGCGCTCTGCAGCGTGATCGGCACCTCGGGCAGTCCCATCTCTCCCGGCGTGTGGGGTTGTTCGCGCTGCGGCGGTGCCATATGCCGCTTCAGCAACTCGGGGAAGAGTCGCATGAGTCCGATACCTGCCACTGCGCCTAGGAGGAACTTCTTCACGACGCTGAGGTTACGGCCTACGCGGGCTGTCCGGGTCGAGTGGCCCGATGGCGCTCGATGAGAGCGAGATGAGCCAGATCCTTGGGCCGTCCGGCGATCGTCTTGTATTCGATCACGTGTTCTATCCGCACGAAGGGGAGGCCTTCGATCGTCTCCGCGGTGGTAATAAGCTCGGCGAGATCGAATGATCCGTACGCCCAGGTCTTGCCGAGGGTTATGGCCCCGTCGTGGGTGCTCACGATCATGACGTCGGTGCCTTCAATCGGGACAAGGTCCCCAAGTTCACGGGCGCGCTCCCATGCAGTTCCACGGCAGATCACATCGAGATCGTTTACCGAGTCGATGATCCCCTTTGCGAGGAGCGGTCCGCTCCCGAAGACCGCATAATGCCCGCTCGGCAGCGTCATGGCCCGGAGGAGATCGAACAGTTCCGGTCCGTATCCGGTTTCAGCCAACGGTGATCGAGTCCGACTCAGCGTTCTCGGATCGTGAGGCGAAGAAGAACGGGATCGCCAGCGCCTGGATCGCGGCACTGGCCAGGTAGGAAGTGGAATACGACCATGCGTCGGCTGCACGCCCCAAGGCGGGTTGGGTGACCACTCCACCGGCGGACCCCATCAGGGAATCAAAGGACAGGACCGTCGCTCTTTGCTCTGAAGGGATGAGTCCGTTGATATACGCCTGTCGCATCGGCATCGCAGCAGCGAAGGCGACCGCCCACACTGCGATACAGCCGATGGCCACGTAGAACGAATCCGTCATCCCTACGGCCACCAGGGCGGTCACGCTCACGAACCCGAAGAAGATGAGGGCGTCGGTCCGTCGCTTGAACAATCGGCGTACGACCGGCACCAGCAGACCCCCGCCGATTTGGGCCGCGGCCACGATGGCGGCGGCGAGGCCTGCGATGCCGTAGGCCGTCTCGTCTCCGTATAGCTCCAAGAGATAGGGCTGCATCGCATAGAAGGCGTAGAAGGACACACCGGTCGTAAAGGGTGCGGCAAGCATCAGCCAACGGACCGGCCGATTGCGCAAACCGCTGTCGACGGAGGCGCGCAGGATGTGCTTCATTTCTTTGATCGGACCGGTTCCATGTTTTGGCTCGAATCCGATGTCCTTCATCAGGCCGAACGCGGCGATCAGGGTGAGACCAAGCATGACTGCGCGCAGGATGTAGGGGACTCCAAGGTTCCATTGCTGGGCGATGAACCCCCCGGCGACCGCTCCGGTGAGCATGGCCGCCCCAGCGACGGCCTGGCCGCGG
>Ga0255049_10000246_pt1 | contig 33331 bp, 37 predicted proteins | sample JV7_2_3_MG_FD_183615 | JGI IMG/M metagenome (GOLD analysis project Ga0255049, IMG submission 183615) | Seawater microbial communities from Jervis Inlet, British Columbia, Canada - JV7_2_3 | ecosystem: Environmental > Aquatic > Marine > Inlet | place: Canada: British Columbia | collected 2016-10-06 | reverse complement strand
AGATTATCATCTGCATCTAATATGTGGAAGAGTGGAGAGAACTTACAGAACCAACCACATCGAGTGTACCCCACATTCATAGCAGACCCAGGGTATGAACTCAGTTACTTTGACTTAAGACAAGCGGAGGCTAAAGTTGTTGCACACTCTTGGAGAGTACACGGACTTATCGAGACTTTCAAGCGAGCAGAAACAGAGGAAGGTTTTGATGTCCATAGAGGAAACGCTTCGCGTATCTTCAAGCTCAGCTATGATGATATTCCAACAAGCGATTGGACCGAGGATCTACAACCTACTAAAAGATACCTTGGTAAGCGGTGCGTTCACGGTCTTAACTATAGAATGCAAGCACCCAAGTTGGCAGAAGTCTGCGACATTCCTCTTAACATGGCCTTTGAAGCCTTCGCCGCTTATCACAGAGCTTACCCTGAAATTCAAGAAGCGTGGAAGCGAATTATCTCTGAAGTCAAACAGAACAGAATGCTATTCACTCCACTCGGTAGAAGAATGATCTTCCTTGAAACACTAACTGATGATTCAATGGACAGTGTTATAGCATTCGGACCACAATCTACTATCGGAGATAAGGTATCATCTATCATCTATGAGTGTGAAGAAGATCCTGATTGGCCCAAAGAAGAAGCTCGTATCTGGATGAACATTCATGATGCATTGATTGCATTACACAAACCTGAACATGGTGATGTAGTTAGAAGTATCATGCAGAAGTATGCACATAAACCTATCATTATTAATGGTGAGCCTGTTACTATCTTCACAGACTTTAAGATCAGTGAGCCTGATGAGAAAGGAATACATAGATGGAGCACATTAGCGGACTACACACTACCCACAATGGATTCAGTAAGCGAACTGGTATCTTAGGTCGAGTAGATTGTTATGTATACGTATTTAATCAACAACTAATCTTTGCTATGGACCATAACTTATACCCTGGATGGGAGAAGATAGGATTTAAAAAAGGAGCTGCTACATATGAATTTGTAGATGCAAATGATAGAAATATTCATTACGATTGTAGAGCAATTAAAGAAGTTCGAAGAGGAAAGACACTTATAAAAGTTAGTTCCTTTGATGCAATAATCCCATTCAAAAAAGATGAAAGATTAACTAGAATTACATTATACACTAATGAAATGAGTAAAGGTGTAAAGCTAGTTGTTGGTATTGAGAAGGTAATGAATGAACTACGCAAAGCTAACCCCAGAGAATACATTTATTCATGACTACATGCAGTATATGTATGAAGTTGAAACATCATACTCGTATGATTTCTGGTGCAGTCTATGGGCAATTGGTGCAGGGGTTGGGAGGAGTGTATTTATTGATCGTCCTCGTGCTCCTGTTTACCTTAATTGGTACATTGTTCTGGCAGCAGAATCAGGCACAACTAGAAAGACAACGGCTGTCAAAAGCATTAGTTCAATCATCAAAGATTACCAGCGAGTTAATCTTATTACAGCTAGGACAACTCCAACTGGTTTCATCGATGGTTTGCAAGACCGATACAACACAGTAGGAGAATGTAGTGCTCACTTATCATACACTGAAATGGTTTCTATTCTTGGTAGAGAGGGATACATGCGGCCTATGCCTGGAATCCTTACTGACTTATATGACTGTCCAGCCTCTATAGATAGTCCCGGTAACTATGATCATAAAGTAGAGTTACGTGATGTCTACATTTCTTTCATATCTGCAAGCACTCCTACTTGGCTCGCTACTGATATTAATCCTTCAGTTATCGAAGGAGGATTCACATCTAGAGTCATATTTGTTGTCGATGAATTACCTAAACGTAAAATAGCGTGGCCTAAACATGAGGATAACAATGCCCGAAGTGATCTACTCTTACAATATACTGAACTCTGTGAAGCTGCAAGACGAATTGGTCCCATCAAGGTCAATCCCTCAGGCATTAGAGTACTTTCTAATTGGTACAATAAAAGGGATCACAACTCAGATGCGTTCCAGTCGTCATTCGAAGCTAGAGAGGATGATCATATCTTGCGTCTTGCCTCATGCCTCTGCATTAATGATCGAACCTACGAAGTGCAAAGTAAACATATCCGAAACGCAATTAGAATTATCAGTGACGTTAAATCTAAAGCCAACTTAATCTTTGGTGATGGAGTAAGCTATGTATCTAAGATGGGTAATGGTATAGATCTAGTACGCAAGCACCTAATTAAAGCAGGCATGGATGGACTAGGACATACTGAGTTATACAAAAAGATACGGCAAGCTGTATCAGCAGAAGACTATAAACTTATGATGAAACTATTTCATGAAGCTGGAATTATACAAATGTTTGAGAAGCCTAGAGGAGGCAAACACTATCGAGCTAATAGATCTATTGAGGGGGCGGGAGTAACTCAGAAGGTGTTATCGATTCTCTCGGAGCCGACGCTCTAGGCTTAAGTGTAGAGAAGTTACCTGTCCATTCAAGTCCATGACCTGCCATCTCTTCTCTTGCAGCTTCTTGATGTCTACTAATTTCTAACTTAATCTCAATCATCTTAGCATTGATTGCCATCGTATAATTATCTATCTTTGCTGTACGCTCTGTATGTGTAAGCCTCTCTCCATTGATATCCTTGAATGAGTTACCAATGATACGTATATTCTTCTCAAGTACTGCAATCTCTTCTTGCATTGGTCGAATAGATTGTAATGCAAAATTAATATGTGGTTGAGCAAGATTATAGATTGGATCTTGTGTAACAGGAACTTCCGCAGAAAAGGGTCTACCATCTGTTGAAGCTTGTCCATCAGTCTGTCTTACCTTGAAGTCTTTATCAACTAGTTGCATATTAGATGTAGCTGCATGTACATCTCTACTAGTCTTACTACGTGGAACAGTTTGATTAGGCCAAAGAGGATTCAATGGGAATGGAGCTTTCTTTACAAACTCATGGCCCAATCCTTGAAGACCAAACTTAAGTCCTTCAACTGTACTAGTGCCTTCAATTCTTGGTTCTGCTCCTGCTTTAAATCCATCAGCAAATCCTGCAATCAAACGTTCTCCACCCATGAATAATGAACGTAGTAAGATAGATAACTCTTGATCTACTGCATCATTTACATTTCTTGTATCACCATACCGTGTAACAGTCTGTCCCTTACCCGGACCACGAATATTAAAGAAAGTTGTTTCACCTTCTGGATCACTAGGATTATTAGAGAAACGAAAGTTAGGTCCAAGACTGCCTTCTAATCCTACTGTACCTAGTCCAATTGCTAGAGGAGTGGGCATAGGAATACCAAACATCCGAGCAAGTCCCGCTCTCATATGTACTCTATGTGGATTAGCTATATCTACTTCATCTTGATCACCTGACAAGTTAAGCATAGCATTTGCAGAGTCTAATAAGAATCCCCTACCTGGTCCCCACTCAGGAGATGTAGGAAATAACAGCCCATCTCTAGGATGCTTACCTGGAATAGGTACATAGAAAGAAGCTATCTTCCTGTGATCAGATAGGTTATCCCAAAACCATTTCTTATAAGAAAGAACTTCACCAGTCTCAGGATCTGTATAAGTTATGCCAGCTTCATCCAATGTCTCTAAGTATGCCTGTTCGGTCATAGTAGGCACACCTATATATGTTGCATAGGCTAATGCAAACTTCTTAGGATTACGTGCAGCGGCTCTACCTAGTACACGGAATGCAGCAATAGTAGGTTCAGAGTATGGTACTGTAGCATGGACTAAATCCATTAACCTACCAGTACCTTGTGAGTTAACATCCCCTACTATATCACCAGCTTGTTGTGAGATCTTTCTAATCTCTTTAGGTGACGGAGCATGTCCAAGATCATTGATCATCTTCTGAGCTAAGCCAAAAGCAGTACCTTGATGCATAGCATTGTTAAATACTCCAAGCATTCTATATGCTAGATGCATTTGATCTACACCAAAAAATTTATTAAAGTCTGGAGCAAACTCTCGCATGATCTGACCAGTTGTTTGAAACTTAACTTTACCTGACATATCTAAACCAGTTGCTAACTTACCTTGCTCTCTGCGAATACTCTTAATCATAGAGTCTCCGGCAGCATCAGTTAACTTCTGCTGTATTGCATGTTTCATATCAGGAGATAGATATTTCCATATACCTGAATCTGCTGCAATCTTCTGTGTAGTATATGTACCTACTTCTTCTGCTGCACCCTGCTTAAGTAGTGTCATAATACCAAACATACTATTCTTAGTAAGTCCTGTAAAACTACCAAGCCCTAATACATTAGAAGCATTAAGAATATTATATACTACAGCAGTAGGCTGAAAGGGACTAAACTTACCAGTAGTAAGTGATTGTCCAATAGCTTTAGGCATACTCAATATGTTATAAAACTTTTGAAGTCTAGGAGTTGGAGCAAACAATTGTGCACGTAGGCTGTGATCATTAACTAAGAATCTATGAATCTCTCCTTGATGCATTACGCTGATAACATTACTACTCTTCATAGCATTATCAGCAAGATCAATATTTAATGGCTTACCCGCAGAGTTAAGAGTAAACATTTCTCTTATCTCTTTATCATCTACTACTCCATTAACACCAAACTGAAAAGATGAACTGCCATCTTCATCAACAACAGACTTACCAATATATCTTACATCTTGATCTGATTCTTTAAGAGCATCTTCCGCAGACTTTGCAGGAACTCTAAGTGTTCCTTGCCTCTGTACACGTTCGAGACTTACACCTGTTGGTCCAGAAGTAGTCTTAAGATTTGATAGTCTAGTTAATGTTTCATATGCAAGAAGGTTTCTATTAGAAGCTTCAATCATTCTAATAGCATATAGCTTCATAGCTTTCATAGGAGCCATAGGATGTTTTACACCTCCAGCAAACTCACTGGAACGTGCATACATATTAGATAGACCTATAAGCTCTTGTCCCTCAGTAGAATCTGGCCCAACTATATTAGCCATCTTCTTTGTAAGAGTTTCCATGCCCTTCTGTTCAGTCATCGGCAAGTACATCCTCATACCTGCAACAGTATGGGACTCTTTAAACTCTTCTGCTTGTGCAGGAGTAAGTAACTTTCTCTTATGTAAGTACTCAAGCATTCCATCAGTCCACTCATTTGTTTTACGAATGAGATCATTGACTGCTGGATCACCTAAACCTTTCTCAATCTTTTTAATTAGTTGCTCAGTACCTACAGGTTTCTGGTCCCTTCCCCATAGTCCTACTCGCACACCACCTGATCTCTTACGATTAGATAGCTCAGCCATAGCAACCATAGTTTCATTGTATAACTTGTCTTTACCTGTCCTACTTAATACAAGTAAATCATTATCCATATCTAATAGAGCAGGCAACTTAATGCCAGTATCTTGTCCTAATTCTCCTGTCCTAAAGAAGTGTCCTGTTATCCCAAGATGATTCATCTTGCTACTACCCATGAGACTATCAATCTCATCATCTGGATAACCAAGTTCTTTTAAGTGTCTTTTGAGTACAATAGCTCCATCACCTATTAACTCATCAACTCTATTTAATCCCTTGTTAGCTGCATTTCTAGAGGCAGTTGGAGCACCGGTAACTACATGATCAATGATACCATTGTCTTTAAGTATAGCTTGTATGTGTGCATCAGCAGGAGTATCTTGTATAGGTCCAGCTCCAGTAACACCAGCATTCTTCTGATGTTGTATGAGTTGTCTCTTCCTATATCGAAGGACTCCTGCACCAATACCAATACCAATAAGAGTCTTACCTACATCCTTTACTGTCTGGTTTTGCTCTGCTCTACGTGTCTGATCCTCTAAGTTAGTGATAGCATCATTTAACTCTTGTTGTGGAATTAGTGGTACAACTTCAGGATCAGCAAAAGGTAGATCAGGTATTCCGGTATTAGGTGGAAACACTGACTGAGGAATGACGGGAGCACCATCTAATCCAATTACTTCTACATCATCAATAGCTTGTGGTACTTGCTGTGCTGAAGCAGATGGAATTAAGCTAAAGTCTTTATCTAGATCAATGTCACCAATGATCTTACCAGCAGGAGTATTACTAATAGCAGCAGGATTATTAGTTACTTCATTAGCAATTGCATCTATTGACCCACCAAAGATTTGCTGTGTCATCATGCGAGCAGGATCATTAGCTTTAGTAACTGGTGTAGCAATGCGAGCAAGTTTTGCTGCTATATGAGGACTATTAAGTAATGGGCCAGTAAATTTGTTAACAGGTAGAGGTAATGTATTTGCTCCAATACCATTACGAAGGAAGGAGTCTCCTGGGGTCCGTGCCTCTCCAGTACCTAGTAATTCATTAGCACCTTTACGTAATTTACCTGTCAGTTGTACAGCAGGGTTAGCAAGTAGATTATCTACAAAGGAGTTTGGATCACTAAAGGCTTGATCAGCACTATGCAATGGAGGTAGTACAGACTTTACCCCTTCAAATGCTGCACCACCCATAGCAGGCAAGCTTGTTACTTGATCACTTGCCCCTAGAGCTAGTTGCTTTAGTGATTCTACATTTTCTTTAGTAGTCTTATCTGGACCAAATATTATTGTAGCAAGTCCTAATGCTAGCTTACCTGTACTATCATTAGCTAGTGCTTCTTTAATTGATCCCTTTTCAAATGGATTAGGCATTAAGGTACTTGTAATATTGTAGGTTTAAGTGATCCATTAGGTTGTGTTATCCATACAGGTACAAACCTAGAACCATCAGGAAGAGTTGTAATTGTCCCAACTGTATCAGTAGGCTGTATCCGTCTACCAAGCCTAGCAGAGTGAGCAGCTAATGCAGAGTTAGCAACTGACTGATCTTGTGCATTCGAAGTTGGTTGAGCAGCGAAATTATTTGTCTTTACTTTATCTTGTTTTGTTCTCTTTCGTGACTTAGTAACTTCGCTTTTCGCTGGAACAAGATTTGTACCATCTCTATTTGGTACTTGAGGGAAGGTAGTTAATGTTGATCCATCAGTACTTTCATTACCATTAACAACAGTATTCACACTAGTAATAGCAGGCTTAACATCTGCACTAGTAGAAGGTACAGAAAATAGAGGTGGTAATGATCCTGGACCTGATTGTGGTAAACCACTTGGAGGAATAATTGGCCCTTGTCCAGCAGCCTTACGTTTTGCAGCAGCATTAGCATTAGTTTCTCCAAGATTACTCTGAAGTATCTGTGCTAATGCATTTTGTACATGAGGCTGGTTCGTTGCTTGTCCACCTTGTCCTGTTGGATCAGCCGCGATACCAAGTCCAGCAAGTACCTCTTGCAACTTGCTATTACTTTGTTGTGTTGATACAGCAAGCTTACCTCGATTATCTAAAGCTTGTACATCTGTAGCCTTCTTGTGATCAGATGCTGCCAATGCTCTAGCAGTTGCCTGATCACGACCAAACTTAACTGTTGCTGCTTCAGTTGCATTCTTAGTAGCAATCTGTGAGAGAAGATCCTTCAAACCAAAGTCTTGTAGCTGATTACTACGAGCTTGATTAGCAGCTCTATCCGCTGCATTCTGTGTACCTAGTTGTTCTAGAGGAGCAAAGGGATTATATTCAGGCATTAAAAGAACATCTCCCCATCTGATCCTGAGTATGGATCAGTTGCTTTGTGACTACTATTACCTATTAGTCTTTCTAACAATAACCTAAAATGTGCATCTGTTCGATCATTGTTTGCATCTCTTTGCACATTATTCTGTCCTCGATCAATCAACCTACCTGCTCCATTAGCTAGAATAGATATTAAGTTGTTTGGATCTTGAGCAGGAAGTTTAGTAGCATTCAATAAGTTAGTAAAGTTAGGATCAACCCCAGGCTTCGGCACACCTTGACTAGCTGTATTAGCAAAGTTTGCAGCAGTTGTTGCTGTGCCAAGAGTATTCTTTATAATGAAGTCATTGATAGCTTGTTCATCTCCAATCTTGAATGAACTAATTAGCCTGTTAACTTCATCCTGAACACCTGAGCCGAAGTTACTAGTCTCTGGCCCTTTACCTGAGCGTACATTCTGTAGAGCAAACCTATCTAGTGCAGGATTAATAAAGGCATCCTGTAATCTTTGGTTATCTCCTTCGATAGCTGCTGTAGCATTAGTCCTATTAAATGGATTGTTACTACCTTCTTCACCACCAAAGAAACCTGATGTATTAAATGCATCTACTCCAGCATTAGCAGACCTATTTGCTCCACTAATAGCATCAATGATAGGCTGTGTATTCTCACTAACCTGTACGTTGTTAGCACTGATTACATTACCAAATGCATCTGTTCTAGGTCCAGCACCTTGAGCACGGTCAGCTAGTATCTGTTCAATCGTTCCTTGGTTAGCATCACGCTTAGCATTATCACCAAAGAGTGAACCTACTACCTTAGCACCAGCCGAACCATAGTCACCACTAGTAACACCTTTAAATACATCCTTAAATGTGCTAAATAGTCCGCCCATTAAAATGCTCCACTTCCTGTATTACCACGTCCGCGATTATTACTACGGAACCTATTCTGTTCATTCAATCCTCTTTCATCACCAGTTAAGGCTCCTACTACTGGAGAAACTCCACCTCTTGAATTACCAGAACCTCCTGGAACTAATCCTTGTTGACTTGCTCCAGCACTTACTCCACCGGGCTGAAAGAAGCCTTGCCCTTCTACAGCAGTACGGAAACTATCTTCAAATTGTGAAGGTCTAAAGTCTCTAGCTGATGTAGCCTCTTGTTCAAAGGGAGTAAAGTCAAAGTCTGGTTGTCCTAGTTGGAATCCTCTAGCTGCTTCATCAGCCCTACTTTCAATATCTTGCAAAGAGTTGCTAAATAGATCTGATCCATCGAACTCTGATCCAAATGTTCTAGCTCTCTGCTCTTGATCTAATATGAATTGATTAGCAGTCTTTCCACCAAAGGCATTTAAGTTACCTCTAGCTTGCTGAGTTGCTACATCATTAGCAAAGGGAGCCTTTAATCCTGCAATGACATTATCAATAGACTGTTCTCTGTCAAAGTCTTCATTGAGTAAGTCTTGAAAGAATTGATTATTCGAGTCAGCAAACTCATTACCTCTACGGCTACTTTCTATATCTAAGAATTGCTGAGCAAGTGTTGAAGAGTCACCAAAGGTATCGAATATATTCTGTAATGGATCAACACCTTCTTGTGTTTCAATGTTTGCTGGCAAAGCAAAGTTAACTCCTAACACTCCACCACGAATAATATCTTGAAACTCTTGAGCACTAATTCCTGGGTTAATAGCATCACCACGAACTTGTGCAAGTAAGCTATTAAGTAATTCTAATCTAGTTTGCTTTGCTTCTCCTAAAGGATCTGGAGCATCACCTTCTGAATCAAACTCTGCTCCTAAAGCTTCAGGAGTTGCGTCAACAGTGCCAAATCCTCCACCAAATACGTCATTAATAGAATCTTCTAAACTGCCTAATTGACTATTAACCTGATCATCTATATTATCAAATACATCTCCAACAGGACTAAAGAAATCTCCTGCTCTACTAGATAAAGAGTTGATTGCTCCTTGAATAGAGTCAGGAGTAAAGTCACTAATAGCTCGTCCTAGTCCAGACTTCTCAGCTAAAGAAGCTGCTCCATGGATACCAGTAAAGGCTCCTAATCCTCTAGCTGCAATTGTACTAAAGTCTCTTCCTCTAGCAAAATCACTTAATACTGATACAGCTAACGCTCCTACAGGACCAAAAGCAATAGCACCTAATGCAATAGCAGCTCCTTGTAAGAAGTCTGCAATACTAAATTCACCAAAGCTAAAGTCAAAGGAGTCAGATGAAAAATCAAAGTCAGGGCCTAATCCAAAGCTGCCAAAGCCAGCATTGATTCCGGTAGAAGCACCTTCACCAAAACCAAACTCTCCCGGATCAGCTTCAGAAAGCTCTTCTTCATCTTTATTGAGTGCCTCAGTTGCTTCTTCATTAAAGTCCCAGTCATCATCACTACTTCCACTACTACCTGATCCGTCTCCTGCATCAGCTTCACCTTGATCATCTACAGCATCATCAGGACTACCAAAATCAGCATCTTCATCATCTTCACCATAGAAGCATACTCCACCAAACTTCTGTTGGATATACTTCTCTGGATCTAATCCATACTGGTAATAGTGTAGTAACAACATTACTGTTGCCTTTTACCTTGCATACTTTGAACAAACTTCTGCTGACTCTCAGGAGGCATACGTTTAAAAGCCTTACTAAGCATAGTCTGTTCTTCTGGACTAAACTTAGCTTTACCTGTTAAGTTCGTTGAAGTTCTATCCTCTTGTGTAGGTTTATGATTGTTTAAGAAATGTGTAAACAATCCAACAAACCTCTCAGTAGGATCTTTAGGAGCCTCACCAAAGGTCTTAGATATACCTCTTAGAGCTTTGATACGCTTTCCCATCTTAAAATCCTTTGTCGCCGTCAGACTTAAAGGCCATTGCAGTACCAGTAGCTCCTAGCAGTACTGCCTGCCACCAAGGCATTCCACTTGCAAAGGCTGTACCTGCTTGCTCAACCGCAGTAGCAATGGCTGGAGCTTCTTTAGCATCGAACATCTGTCCGAAGCCGAATACAGCCATACCTAGCCCACCCCAAGTAGAAGCTTCTTTAGATCGTTTAGTAAAAAATCCCATTGTATATTCCTTTGTTTACGTTGATAGCTTCACTAGTATCCCACCAAGTAATGATACAGTACCAGTAGCACCAATACCTATAATCCATTTAATAGATTTAAAGCTACCTGATATAGCACTTACATCATCCTTGATAGATGCAAACTCTTGTCGAAGTGTGATGAAATCTGTTTTAATTTCCTTCACTATATTATCTAAAGCTTTATTTCTAGCATCTGTATTTTTTGATCTCTCATCTAACTTAGTAGATAACTTTGCTACTTCTATTTTTATATCGTCATGTTCAACGCTCATTGTACTCACTCATCTAGATATCCTGCATCAATTAAAACTTGTCGAAGTAAGGCTAGTTCGGCTCGCATTTGTGGAACACTATTACCTGATGGAATTGATGGAGCTTTTCTCTTTGGATCAGGTGGAGGAATAGGTGGAGCAGGAAATGCTGCATCAAGTAGTGCTTGGTATGTGCTTTGTCTAGAAATAATAGTATCCCCTAGAGGATATGGAAGTTCACCAGCAAGTTGTTTGTTCTGCGTATCTTTAAGTATATGCCTACCAGATGATGTATTATAATCTCGTTGAGCTATATCAAAAGGCAAACCTGTATAATCAGTTTCAATTACTGCAAACTGTGCTGTAGTACAACGGAAGTTACCTACAATGATCTTCCCATCAAAGTCTCTAAAAATCATAGCTTCACCATTGTATTAAGAAATAGTGTAGGTTGCATTACATTATGGGCCGTATCGCTACCGGCTGAATTAGAGGCGGGAGTGGTAGTGGTGTTCGTGGTGTTTTCCTGAACGGTAGGGCCTGCCCCCGGACTACTACCGTGAGGTAGCCCATGGGCATGGGAGGCCAACTCCGCTTCAAGCAGTACGTGATCTTCTTCACCCAATGTTTCTGCTAAAGCTCTAGCAGTTAATCCTGAACCAGTACCATATGTAGCTAATGCTCTACCTAATGCTTTTGGTAAATCTATAGTCTTATTTGCTGCATAATCCGCAGCAGCAGAAGCTCCTCTACCAGTACTAACAGCACAGTTAGCATCAATTGTATTAGTCCAAAGGAGTGTAAAAAGATCTTCTGTATCTGCATTAGCTCTAGTAGTAGCACTTGATGATGCATTACCTATATTACCATCGTCAAACAATACCCAACCAGTATCAGCAGCAGTCTTTAAAGTAAGTTTGACATCTCCAGTAGAAAATTGAATTTGTTCAGAAAGAATTCCACTACTATTAAATACTAATCCTCCACCCTCTGTACCAGTAGGTAGATCTCCATATGCAATCTTATTACTCGCACCATCTATTTCTAAACCAGCTCTACCTAATGCAGCAGTTGTTCCTCCTGTACCACCAGAAGCAACAGCTAAAGGCAAACTAATTGTAGCTGCACTAGCCGCAGCGGATACTGCCGCAGCTTCTGCATCTATTACAGCTTGAGCAACATCGATAAGAGTAATGATATTACCGTTAACAACATCAGTATCATAACTATCAGAGGATGTATAGGTAGCAACTGTAACTCCATATCTATTTGCATCAACAAGAAAGGAGTTTTGAGCATAACTAGTATTAGTTACCCAATTACCTGCAAATGTTGCATCAATGGAAGAGAACAATTCCCAATTACTTGGGATAGCTTCTCTACTTTCTGCAAATGTACCAGTACTAGGACTTGTGTGAGCTACTAAAGCAGTCCATATAGTTCCAGCCTCTCTATCTATATGCCGCTCACCAACAGCAATAGCTAAAGAGTTGTCCCATACCCCGACTAGATTAACAATAGCAACAAATTTTGCTAGTACAGTATCAATGATCCTCCAGTTGTCATGATCGAATTCATGCCAGGGAGTATCATCTAACGTAATTAGATTAAATTTGAAGTTAGAAGTCTTTGTAACCATTAGACATCAATCTCTGTACCTACTACTTGCATATTCATTGACTGCATAGCATCTGTACCAATAGTATATGTTACAGTATCACCAGCAGACAAGTAATAGACTTGTGGGGCAATCCCTACAGTATTAGCTTCAGAAGTACCGTCAGGAGCAGCAACTTGTGCACCTTCATTCAATTTAGCAGTACTACTAAGAATGTAGTTGGCCGCTGTCATATTAAGGATTACAGCTACATTCACTCCATTAACAGTAATAGTTAGATCACCTGTACTATTAGCTGCATGAGCCAGACCAGTCCACATAAGACTGATCTTAGCTGCCTTAGAAGCTGGACATGTGTAGACAGTTGTAGTAGCTACTGTAGCAGTAGTTGATTCACCTAATACTCCAATTTTATCTGACATATTAAACCTATAAAGTTGCGATAGCTACATCACCAAATGCTATCTTATTTGGTAGATCTGTATCTCTTTGTAATGCTGTAATCTCATTAGATATGATTAGCATTTGAGCACGAAAATCACCCTTACTTACTTGCTCATCTTCAGGGGGAAAACTTGTATCAACTGCTGAAGCCATATTACCTCCTAATACTTCCTGTAGAGTAAGCCAATGATATAGATACTATCCTCATTGGCTTAATTGCTTTACCACTTAGACGAAGTTTGAATAGCTTATATGTCGTAGACCAATCGTATAACTTCTCTGTTCTTGTAGGTCTACCACCACCGAATAACCTACCATATTGATCTCTACCAAACCCAGGAGAGTCTCCAAGTGCAAAGCTCTGTGTTAAAGTTGGAACTAATGACTCTTTTATCCAACCAAGACTATCTGTAAACAATGTTCCATCAGAGAATGTCTCACCTAAGAACTGTCTGTCATCATAGATGTTATCTACAAACATATCACAAGTAAATCGTCCTTCACCTTGTGTATCAAAGTTAATGTATCTAGAAGACTTAACATTGAATCTTGTATCATTATCTGACCAAGGAAGTTCCCAAGTCCAACGAATAGGAACTCCTGACTTTTCTATATCAGCTACTGGTGTCCAACCATGTCCATCGATGAAAGCTGTACCATCTGAGAATGTTTCTTCATATCCCTTATAATCTACAGAGATGTTATTTGAATCAGTTACATTCTTATGATGCTCTTCTCCCATTCTCCATATAAGAGTAGGACGTTTACGATCTGCAAAGAATACTCTCTTCAACTGTGATCGACATGCAGCCTTGAAGTTCCAATCTCTCCATTCAGTCCATGCAGCTATCTTTAACTTATCAATCTTCTTGAATGTATAGCATACTGTTTCTGTAATATTCCCAATCTCATTAGGCACAAACAGCATATAGTTACCTGCTTGTGTATCAAAGACAGAGAATACTTCATCCTCTGCAACTAGAATACCATCATCACTATCTACTACATTATCGAAAGTAGTTTGTAGTAATGGATCAATTAGATGTGAGAACTTCTCTGATTTAATAGATGTAGTTAGTGCTGCTCTACGAACACTAGATACCCCATTCAAATCAGCAAATAGGAGATCATCACCAACTGATTGAAGTGTCCTATGACTTATAGTTCCTGACTCTTCTATTTCATCACCAAATGTAGGAGAATGATCATCTCCACTAAATACACCTAATGTTAATGGAAGTATCATCTCTTCAAAGACAACTACAAGCTGATTGCGGTAGCTTCCAATACCTTTAATCTCAACTTCACCCACTGTGACACGACTGCCGAGATCAATAGACACAGCATCAGTAAGAGAGTCACCGACGAATGTAGTAGTATCAGTCCCAGAAATGTGAATAGTACTAGATGCATCAGGATCACCTGCGATAACCAAGTACCTACCTTGTGTATGAGAGTACCTACCCACTGGTGTAAATGCATTGGTTCCTATCGCTCTATCTTGTACGTATGTTACTGATAGATCAGGCTCTACACTAATAGGCTTATTAATTCCATTATGAATAGTAAGACTACCATTGTACCTAGCAAATGAACAGAAAGTAGTTGCATCCCATCCAGTAGGATTACCAGCTAAGTTATCTGCCCAATCATCAGACCAAATCTCTACAACATTTCCTAATCCATCTACTCTAACAACCTTACCATTGTTACCAACTACTATGATATGATTGCGAAAGTACTCCATATTAATAATGGAGTCCATGTATCCAACTACATCAGAGAATAACTCTGTGCCAGGACGAATAGTAAGTGATCCATCAACTGCACGAATAACATTCTGTGATATTGTAGCAAACTTAGTAGTAAGGTTTAAATCATTGTCAGCAACATTCAACCCACCAGAGAAATCTCTGATAGTTATATCACTAAGGACTGACTGCCTACGTATTTTTCTCTGAATACGTGGTCGGGTTAATGCTGTCATTTTAGCTTTCTACCCGACAAACCCCGTGTTTGTAATAGATGCTCTAGCTGCCGCTCCAATTCCTCACCGAAATTAATCCCACCTTCTCCCATAGCCTCTGCTTGTTGCTCAATAGTACGCATCAATGCATCATCTTCTGCATCTCTTATCGCTTGACTGGTCGGACTTGGTATACTTGTTGGATCACTCCAGTTAGGCTGAGGACCATCAGAATTAAATTCATCTATCTGCCGCATATAGTCCTCAACAGTACCAGTTGGAGGAACATCGATAGGAGGTTCGTGTAGAGGAGTACTAATTCCATTCGGATCAACTCCTCTAACACCAGGAGGTATATTAGGGTTAACTTCTGCTAAAGGATTAGGCGGAAGAACTCTCGAACGCCCCTGAAGTGAAGTTTCAGGATTACCACCTAACTTTTTTGCAAGCTCTAATAATAATTGAGGATTCACGAACTATATCCTTGTGAGTGTAAAGGTATCTGATCGAGAAGCAAAGTGATCTAGTGGTATTGGCCTACTATTTAACTTACTTGTCAATTGAGCTAATCTGTCCTCAAAGAAGTTTTGGAACTTCTGAGTTGCACCGGGATTAGTACCATCATCTTCAAGGTAGTCCCATGCAGCACCACAGATCATTAACTGATCATCCATATCTACTTCATCTTCTGAAGAGAATGTATCTGGTTTAGTTTGATAATTTATATCTAAAGTACCTGTAGCAGTCTTAGGCCATATAGTTATAACCCTAGCGGCATCTGCATTTGCTTCGTATACTCTAGGATCTGTTCCATCTATAATATTAGGATTTTGTTCTGGACCAAGGATAAGTACTCTACGACTAGTATTACCTATGAATACTGATCGAATATCTTCAAACCTTTTAATGATCTCTGTGAGATCAGTAGTAACTACTCCAGTAGAGCCATCTAGTGTATAAGTAGACCATAGATTATACTTCGGCCACCAATACTCATCAAAGAGTATATCAAACTTATGTTGTAGCATCTCTGCTACTCTATCTTCTGCATAAGTTTGTGTAGCTGCCCCAGGAACCTGAGACATCCGCAGTATTGTTCTGTCTATTAACTCACGAAATACTGTCATCTATTTCCTCAGTAGAGGGGGAGGAGTAAAAGGGATTAAAACCTCCTCCACCCTCCAAAGCCTGAGACACTTCTTTACCAAATTAGCTACTATACGCGGCTAACCCATGCAAGTCAGAAGTATAACAGGAATACGCTACTTCATATTCTCGTGAACCATTCGTAGCAGTTGCAGGAACGATACTTCCACGAGCATCTGTAGAAGTTGCTGTGCCAGTAGACCTATTTGCTACAACAGTAGTTGGTGAACCTGTTACTCCATCTTCTAGAAAACGAGTAACGACCTGAAGGGAATAAGGTACTCCCAACTTGTCATTCCAACCAAGGTCAAAAGTATCACCAGAGGCACCTACCGCAGCAGATACAGTATCAACATACTTAAATGCTTTTACTCCAACTTGTGCAACAGTACCAGAAAGTGTAAATGCTTCTGACATAAGCTGACCAAGATAGTCTTTACCTGTTACAGTAACAACATGATCAGCACCAGCCGTACCAGTCATAGTAAGGCATCGACCATACTTACCACTAATACTACCAGCAGCAGATTCACCTAGATGAGTTGCACTACCATCAAATGTAGTAGCCCAATCTGCACTAGTATATGTTTGCACAGAAGTTGTTGCAGAGGCACCAACTAGAATGCCATTAAGGTCTAGAGCCTGAGGTGCTCCCAAGCTTCCAAACCATTGCCCCTGAATAACATCAGCAGCGAATTCCATAAGTGGAACATACTGACTGATATTACGAGGGAAGTAGTCTTGTCCGACTCTACTCATAATCTATTTCTCCTATAGAGCAGCCTGAAGGGTCTTGGGCTTACTTTTATGAGTAACTCGTTCAGAGTGAGACTTAAGACTAGTATCAGCCGGTCCCACTACATCACCAGTTTCCATATCAATAAGATCAGGATTACCTCCAAAACCTAATCGATGAAGTTCACTTTTATTCTTAATACGAACACTGTTGCCTCCAGGTGTATAAACCATAAAACCAGCATCTTCTTTAACTGTACTAGTCTTAAAACACCTATCTTTTGCATCAAAGGTATGAACAGTACGTTGTACCTTTCGATCTTCATCGACATCAGGTCCATCATAAGGATGAACTTCAAACTTTTTCTTAATATTCTGTCCAGACATTATCCCTTAATCTCCTGTCTATTCATCAATCACAACAGCGTGAGTACGGAAAGCCTTCCATAAGCACCACTGACCCTGCCAAACGATCCTACGACCATGAGCATCGATAGTCCAAGGAGCAACAAGCTCTTTGACTTTCATATTAACATGACGAAGAATGTGGAGGCGAAGGAATTGGCTGTTAATGAAGTATGCCTTATTAACCGGACAATCTTCATCATACAACATGGGAATATTCTGATGCTTAACACCAGCAAACCCTAGATCCATCATCTTCTTACCTGAATTAGATTCAGACAAGTTAATGACAACCTTATCACGTACTGCTGTGCGATAAGTACGATAAAGATTACGACCTGTAAGAATGATATCAGGCTTATTCGACTTCATAGTAAGGTCGAGTAAGACATCATCAAATACTTCTTCAATGTTAGTTGAATCAATATTACCATCGAAGTCGTAAGCAGACGATCTCCATTGGGACTCAGAAGCACGGTTAATACCACCAAGCGTACCAGTAGTAGGATCATCTGGAATTAGATCACCAAGACCTTGGGGATCAGTACCAGACGAAACTGCATAGAGGTAGCTAGAGAACTTCTCTTTAATTGATTCTTCCAAGACTTCCATCTTAGCTTTCATCAACTTAAAGATCTGTGCTGTACCTTGGTTTTCGTCTTCTTCTTGATCGGAAATAACAACAGTACCACCAACACGCGACCAGTTGTAACTTACTGTATCGAATTCATTGGTCTGAGTAATCTGTTGTTCATCGAAGTACTCATAAGACGAAATATTTGGATTACGTCCTAGAGTAAGTGGGTTTGTAATTTCGTGACCACCATCTTCAAACTCTACACGGTTAGTTGCAAAAGCCCATGCTTGCAATGCATTAGACTTAATAGAAGCCATTATCAGCTTCTTACGCGACTTAGTAAGTGTAGAGTTGAGAACCGTGGCAATAGGTGAACTTGCCATTTCTATGCTCCAAAGTTACTATCAATCATTACGTTGCGTATCCTGCTTCCTTCATGGATGATTTAATTATATCATCTAAAGGAGTATCTACTGCTACTGCTCCTGAATTATCAGATAGATTATTCGATCCTGTATTACCGCCGGAAGGAATAGTACTAATCTGTTCATTCGGGTTTGTATTTGTAGCATTCTCTCTAGCAGCAGCTTCATTTCGAAGTTGTTCTAAAGGTTTGCTCCAATCAAGTCCACGTTGGTGATACATAGACTGGAGCTTGTAGTACGCAGCAGAAAGAGATAACGTAGGATCTTCTCTTAGTAACTGGGCAATAGAATCAGTATGTACTGTCGCATCTGGATTAGCTGTTTGAAAGTCTGTCCAGAGTTTAGTTGCTTCTATTTGTCTATCTGTAGCTTCTTGTTCCGAATTAAACCGATCTGTCATCGGTTTTACTGCATCTTCTACCATCTTCTTGATAGAGTTCATATCGACAGCAGACCCGCCGACATCCTCGATATTATGCCCTGCTGATTGGGTCTGTGTCAAGAGGTGTTTCATAGTAGCAACAGGGTCACTCTTATACGCTGCGGCTAGCTGTGCCCCCCATGTGAGTTCTTCAGCAGACAGATTATACTGTGTACCTAATGTATTTGTACCTTCTAAAGCAGTTAACTTAACTGTAGCTTCTGCAAGCTGATTTGTTAGAGTTGTATTCTGTCCTTGTAGTTTAACACCCTTATCATATAGACGACGTTCAGCACCACCTTTAATAATAGTCCCATCATTTAGCTTTAAGTCTTGGGGATTATTACCTTGTTGTGTGTTTGGCTTAATTCCATCGCTAGAGCTAGTTGCTTGGTCTGTTGTGGTTGCCTCATTTGTCGTTGTCGCCGCATTCGTCGTATCATTTGTAGCTTCTTGAGTTTGTTCTGAGGCAGTCGTATCTGTGGCCGTATCATCAACTTCTCCTATACTACTAAGAATAGCATCTTCAGTTGACTCTTGTACTTCATCTGGCATAGTAATCCCTTTACTACTGTTGTGTTTGAGTAGCTGTTACTTGCTGAACAGCCTGAATTGGCTGTACACCTTCTTGAATCAGAGCCGCTACTTGTTGCTTCTGTTCAGGTGTTAGTGTGTCTAATGTAGCCTTTAGTTCTGCTGCTTGTGCGGCTGCTTGCTCATCCCCACCTTCTGTAACTCCTGGACTATTTGGTCCTGGTTCTGATGCAGCATCTTGAGGAGAACCTCCGGGAGCTGCTGGTTGTGACAGACTGTCAATGATACTCTGCCATTGTTCTTCAGTAATTGTGACTTCATCAAATGCTTCTTTCAGTACTTCAAGCATAACAATGACTACTTGTGGAGAAGCTTGTACAAACTGTCCTAGTACCTGTCCAAGTTCTAAGGCTTCTTCTTTCTTAGCTTTAGAAGTAGGCTTCTTAGATGTACCAGAAACAACTCTAGGAGTAAATGAAGACCGAATCTCTTCTGGAGATAAGTTAACCCAATCTACCGCAGCTTCTTGTCCAATAATACCAGCAACAGTTTCCTTGTCCCAATTCATAAGACATAACTGTGCTATTGCCCAACCAACACAACCAACATGATCTTCTATAGCATCTGACTTCTCATCTAGTCTCATATTAGATGAAGATACATTAGCATCGACAGCACGGTTAGTTGTATTCGTTTTAAATTGAGCACCTCTTAGTACTTCACTAACACTAGAGATACGATCTACAGCTTTATACTCTTCTTCCTTATCAAATAGCTCAGCAAATTGCATAGAAGGAGTAGGCATAGAAAAGATAAGATCAGTAATCTTCATACCTTCTGGTACATCAACACCTTTAGCTGTACCATCATCTCCATTAAGTACTGCTGCTGCATCATCTGCATTGATTCTATTACTATCAAAGAAGATGTTACGTCTAGCCCAACGTCTAGCTCTACGCTTCTCATCTGTTATTTCATTAATAGCATCTGCTTGATCTAAGTAGTAAGACACTTCACCCTTAGTATTCGGACCTGATGGGCCTTCAAAGAATGTAAGTGGAAAGGCTGGAAAGAAAGTATCTAATCTAAGTGGATCGTCCCATACCCAAATAGGCCATGTCCAATCTTTATGATTAAACATAAGTACACGACGAGTTACTTTATCCCAGACAAAGACAACCTTAGTCATTTGAGCTTTTTCAAATGAGTTGTCATCTTCAAATCCAAAGTCTTTCGCTAAATCATTCTCGTCAAAGAGACTGAAGTCTACTTCTTGTCCTGTATGAGCTTCTCCATCCTTCTCACCTAACTTCATTATATGACTAGGTTTGAATAGAGACTTAAAGTCTGCTCCCTTCTTAGTAGCATACTTAGCTTTAATGAATGAAGTAGGTAAGTAATCTATAATCATCATCCATTGAGCATCATGTCCGGGTAGTTCAATAGATGCAGGATCAGTAATAACCTCACTAGGCAGTTTAAACTTTACATCTGGACCAGCAGGATTCAATGCAGAGATTGTATCCTCCAATGCCATAATCTTACCTTCTATCTCAAGAATATCTTTAGGTTTCTTAGCCTTAACAAGTTGTTGAGCAAGATTTTGTAACTCTAATAGAGCTTGCTCACTACTCTCTTCTTTTTGAATCCAATTAACAACTAGCCAAGACCTATTAGTAAGCAAAGTAGTAACGACACTACGCTTAATCTTATTCTTAATTGCTACTCCTGGCTTACTCTTACGATTAAGTAAGTCATTAATAAGTCTTTCAGTTGCTGTAGCAAGCTTCTTTTTACTCTCATCTCTAGTAGTAAACTCTACTCTAGGATTTTGAGCATACAGTGCCGGAACCATTGTAGTAGTATTTGAGTAAATGATATTCTCAGTCTGAGTGATATTATCATTAAGTCTCTGATTACCTACTAAGTTACCTGATACATCTTCATCTGTATCTGCTCTATGCCTTGTCTGATCATTATCATAATACCGCATGGCTTCATCCCATGCTTTAGATACATTCTCAGTAGCTTTCTTACCCATACGAAAACGAGACTTCCAAGTATCACCTGTAACACTAGACACAGGTATCTTAGAATCACCTAATACTTGATAAGTAGGTTGAACCTTCTTCTTCTTTCTTGGTTCTTCGCCTAAAGACCTATCAATATTGTCTGATACTTCTGTAGGAATGTTGTCTTCTTCAGCCATTATCTTGTCCTAAAATGGAATTTCATCTGGATCAGGAGTAAGTAACTTCATTATTCTATCTTGTAGAACTTCAAATCTCTGTGAGTACCTAGAAACTTGCTTTTGTTGTTCCTTAATAGCTTGTATTCGCTGAGTTACTTTATGCTTTTTGGCGACTCTTTCCAGCCTTTCCAAGTGGAATGCCTTAGAATTATCAATTGTATCTCTTGTACCAAATGCATCTAGAGCAGCTTCGCGTTCAATTGTTTTAGTAGTCTTAAACTTCTTAGGAGTTTCTGTCAAATTAGAACTTCCTGCTCGAAGCTCTTTAGGAAATGGTTTACGTAAACCTCCTAATGCCTCTATTATAGCAGAGAGGGTATCTCCCTCTAGTAGTTGTTTCTTAGCATCTTGACTCTCTACTGGCTCTGTTGGTGACTTAGTAGACTTCTGTCCGGTAGACTTCTTATTAATTGTTACTTCTTCAGGAGGTTTACCCTTCTTAGTAACTGCATCAGGCCTTACTTGTTGTTTAGGAACAGATTTATTTCCTAATGATCGATGTGATGGAGAGGCTTCATCAACTTGTTGCTCAACTGACTTACCTGTTGAAGGCTTTAGAGGATTTTCGCCTTGTACTGACTTGCCTGTTGAAGGTTCTAATGGCATAACCTTATCAGCATTAACTCTCTTTGCATTTGGATTAACTGACTTACCTTCATTTAATAGTCCAGCCTTCTTACCCGCTTTGTTACGGGCTTTTCTCTGTTCATTTGATACAGTAGGAGCTTTAGGTGGATCAACAAAGTCTGATCCTTTAGGAAGTTTTACTTCCATCTTACCTTTCAAGGCATCCATAGCTTCTTCAATAGTAAGTCCTAACTCTTCCGCAGCTTCTTCTAATGTAGGAGCACTTAGTCTATCATTACCTGCTGCAAATGTACGTTGATCATCTGTTGCACCACTACTAGGTCTATCTTCTACTCTATCAAATGTATCCTCCAGTTTCTTAGGGCCTGGAGGAACATCTTCTATTCCATGAAAACCTGGGTGTACAGGTACAGAGCTGTTCCACTCATAGAGATCATCAACGACATTCCCACCTCTAGACTGTCTAGTATGAGCGTTACGTTCTCTTAATTCCTTGAAAGCATCTTCTAGACCAAACTTGATTCTATCGTCAGGAAGCTTTATATCATCTCCTGGCTTAGTAAGCTGTGATCGTGTACCAAATGCTTCAAATGAAGTAGGTGGTCCTTCTCTACTAAATTTAAGTGCATTCATTATATCATCTAGAGACTTCGCACCATCCTTACCTGGACCTGTAGGATTAAGTAAACTAAAAGTATCTTGATCTAATCCCTTCTGTGCAGCAAAGTTACTAGAACTAGGTCCTAACTCTCTAGATCGTTGTATTGCTGGATTTAAGCCTGCATTCTTCTGAACCTTCTGCATGAAAGCCTGTAACATCTTATTAGCTTTAAAGAATACAGCTTGATCTATATGTTCAGTAGTAGGATCAAATGGATCAAATCCACCCTTACCAGCAGCAAAGCTTCTACCTATATTACTTAGTTGTTCAAAGTTAGCAGAAGAGTTTATTCCTCTAACAAGTTCAGGAGCATTCCCACCTTTCTTCTTTTGGAATTCGAGTATCCTTGCTCTAAGTACATCAAAGGTATTAGTAACTTCCTCTCCATTGGGATTAAAGTCTGCTCTAGGTAGATGACCTGCTCCAGTAATACCTTGTCGCTCAGTAGAATCTAAACCTTGTCCTCCAAGATTAATTAATCTACCTTCAAAGTTTTTAAACTCATTAGCCCCAGGGAATATATTCTCTAGTTCTAGTAATTTATCACTAATAGGAACTCCTGAATCATGAAAATCAAATCTAGGAGTAATCAGTGGATTCTGTGCTCCAATCGTTTGGTTCTGTATCTCTGCGGCACCTCTTGCAAGTACAGCATTCTGTTCATCTTGTGATAACCTAAAGAGTGCTTCATCGATATCTACACTAGAACTCTTAGGAGTAATGATGTTACTACCCGGTACAGGTCCAGGAGCTTCTTGTAAGTTGCCTTTAGGTCTTGGAACATTGACTGCCTTACCTGTCTCTTTATGTACATTAGGGCGAATACTTACATTATCCTTAGTAAATGCCTCTAATATCCTTATAAATGCTCTAGGATCAGCCATGTCTTGCTAACTTTCTAGTAGTGGCTTGAATATCCCTTTCACCCCACTTATACCAACCAACCTGCTTAGGCTTTTTAAACTCTAGTATCTTAGCCAATTCAGGTCTGCGAGACAACAGATATTTGATTGTGTTCATTGCATGATCATTCTTATCTACTGGTATATCTTCAGTATCTCCTGAAGAATCTTTCCTCCAATAGTATCCATTGAATTCATCTTCAACGAACTCTAGTTTATCGCTGAACATTATATAAGGAGCACCATCATTCCTAGTTATGGGATTACGATGGAAGCCTTGTATATGTAGATACTGATTTACTTTAACGATCCCATTGGCAATGTGGTTATTACCTCGTTGCGTTTTAATTCCTTTTTCGTTGAGCATTCCTGCAACAGTTTGTCCAACAACCTTTTTGCCTCCTGCTCCTCTTCGAAAGATGGCAGGGTCACAAAAGATGATACTACCTTCTGAATCATACTCTTCTCGAATAGATAGAATCGAACTAGCATGACTTGGATTATCTGGTAAGTCTTGATCAACAGACGATTCAGATCTGTAATCACCGTCGAGGATGAGCACATTTCCATGAGGATCAACGAAACCAAATAAGTAGCAATAAGGAACAGCAAGTCCATAATCATATCCCTCTAAGATAGTTAGTGTTCCCGCATGTCTACACTTGTTATAGTAACTTAATATCTGTTCATGAGGTATCATATGAATTCCATCATCGAATGATGGATGTACTAGTCCTTCATAAGCAGCCCACTTACCATATAGGTATCTATCTTTCTGTTGTCCTTTATATGTAGATTCAAGTGTACGTATATAATCAGCTTCTAAGTTATCTTTATTCTCATAAGTAGATCCTTCAAAGATCTCTATGAGTGGAACAGGCTTACCTTCTTCATCTATTACAATCGCACCATCGTCATCAGTTACACATAGTAAGTCATTAGATATACGACCATACTTAATGAAGTCATGTACTGGTTTAACTAACTTCTTATAAAACCAATTACGTGTAGGATTGACTGTCATCATAAAGAAGCGAGGACCAGTCTTAGGCATTCTAGGGTCATCACCCTGATATCTCGTCATACCACGAAGACGACCTAACAGATCTAGGAAGTCTTTGTGAACTATCTCTGGATCTTCCATCTGATCTACTATGATCCAATCGTATGTTGCTGATAATAGATTGGAGGTAGTTGACTCTTGATTGTTTTTTCCCTGTTGTGCGATATAGCGAAAATTTATAGTTGTACCATTCGTCATGGTGCATGTATTCGATGCGTTCTGACTCTTCGGAAATGATTTGATCCAATCTGGAGGACACCATTTAAGAAACTCCTTTCGAATAGTATCATTTAGTTTAGGATATGTACTACGAGCAATAAGACCATTACTCCCAGGATAATCACGGGCCAACTCACATGCTCTAACACATGCAACAGAAGTCTTACCATTTGCAAATCCTCCTGCAAGTATTTGTATCTTAGCTACACATTGCAAGAATCTATCCTGAATACTATCATCTATGAGATTAAATACAGCCATTATAATCCCATCCCTCTTTTTAGTCCCATTCCTAAACGAACATCAGGCTCTCTAGCACCTAAATTATTTCCTACTGATATTGGAGCATAAGTAATTAATCCCATAGATAGGCTGGGAATACTAACAACAACACCTGTACTTATAATAGGATCTTGATGTGAGATACTCATCTCTAAGCATGGAACATTAATTACAACATCTACAAGTCTACGAGGCTCATTATCTGTTTGAGTTAGTTCTAGTAAAGGTACATCTACACGAGCACCACTACCAACTGTTGGAGCATTATGAGATAATACAAGGTTATCTACTCCTACATCAACAGATGCTCCTGTAACAACTTCTGGAATGTTATCTGTCTGTATTAATGTATCTTCATCAGGATATACACGAGCATTAAACTTTACTTCAGGGGCGTTATCTACTAAAGTTAATGAATCGCTATTCTGATTAGTTAGTACTCCTGTAGAAGCTGTAGGAGTATTATCTGTCTCAGTTAATGCATCAACTAGTCCTGCTATAGATGCACCAGTAAAAACTTCAGGAGCATTATCTACTTCTGTAGCTGAATCACTAGGACTAGAAACAGACTTCCCGCTAGCAACTGTTGGAATGTTATCTGCAACAACCAAGGAATCATTCGTTGGATTACTACTTGCTCCAGTACTAGCAGTAGGCACATTATCCGATACGGTAAGAGCATCAGCAGTCGGAGAACTAGAAGCTCCACTCCCAACTGTAGGAGAATTATGGGAAACAGTAAGACCATCTTCACCGGCTAAAGTAACTGTAGTAGTCCCTCCAGTTTTAGTTATATTAATAAGAGCGACTTGTGTTTGGGGACCTACTGGTGTGTTATCACTATAATGAAGTAACAAATGTATAGTATCAGTATCAGCTAAGTCAGCACTAATTAATGTCCCAGATATCTCACATTCACCTTCTTCTGCTGTAGCTAGAGCAGCAGGAGTGAAAGTAGCTGAAGTATCTAAGATACCATTGTTATTTGCTTCAAAAGTGCCTGATCCAATTAACTGTACTGAATCTGCTCCATTAGTTAAATTACTATCATTAAATAACTGTACATTATTACTTACCCCAGTAATGTCTGCATAAGCTCCAGAGTTCTTACTGTACCGTACCTTCATAGTCGGAGTAAGTGGACTACCATCATTTTGATATAGTAGGATTACACGAAAGTTTACATTACCACTAGATACATCTGCTTCTAATGCTGTATTCAATGCAGTAGAGAAACTTGCTCCATTCTGTCCTGCATGTATCGGTACTTGGTCAGTTTGAGTAAGAGATGTAGATCCTGCAAGAGTAATAGTAACATCAGCTCCACCAGCAGGTTTTAATGCTAATGTATATTGAGAACTTTCTGCGGTAAGAAGACTAGATGTATAAGCCGGAGCACCCGGAGTTTCTGCACCAGCAGTTGCAATCTCTCTATGCCAAGATTGTATTTGCCTGTGCTGATGACTAGTACCTACTAATCGAAATCCATTTGTATATCCTGATGGATCAGCATTACTTGTGATATCATCATGTGTAACCATCTCAACAGCAACAACAAATGCACCATCTGTAACAGTAGTAATACTTTGAAATGCATCTACATTTGGAGATGCTTTATTAACTCGGTTTACTAAATGACTACCCGCAGCGAATGTAACATCAAATGGCGTAGTACCATCTACCCCACGCCATGTTTCAATTTGTGCTGCATACTGTTCTGTGCCAGCATCAGTATGCCCACAAGTTACTGCCCCCGGTGCATCCGCAGTTGCTATGCGATACCAAAGACCAGTACTTCTATCTTGTCCAGTAGTTGGATTTTGTTGATGAATTTCAGTGAAACCTGTAACTGCTTCGAACGTACCAAGTTCGTCGTTGCGATGCTGCGACAACAGCATGAAGTCACCAATTAAAGTACTTGCATGTGGTGTAGGAAACACATCACCAGAAGTGTTTCTACTATCTGCGGTTCCTGCTCCTACATAAGTAATAGCCATTAGAACCTTGGTCCTTTGCCGCCATCAAGGTTTCTAAATCTAAAACCTTTAGCCTCTACCGCTCTAGCAGTAATAGTAGGCACTCCATGAGATACAGCTAAACTATCTGCACCAGCAAGTGTAATAGTAGTACTTGATTCTGTATAATGTATATTCATTTCTATAACATCAACAGAACCTTGTCCTCTATCAGCATCAGATGGAAATATTACTACCACTCCAAAACCAAAGTCTATATCTTCTACATCAGTATCTGAAAATGTACCTGACCATAAATCAGCAGCACCTCCATATGTTTTAGTAGTTACAGCAGCAGGCCAATCTGCTGTATCACTTTTATTATCTCCTTCAACTACACCAGCTTCATTAAATATTCTAGCAGTTAGTTCAGCAACATATCTATTGCCACTACCCGGAGCATCAGAACTATTACATTGGAACCTTGCCTCAATTCCATCAATAGTTGCACCTGCTGGTAACGCGAAACCAAAGTTAGTACCTTTAAGATATTCACTATTAGTTCCTGGATCATCTCTCATATCAGTAGAAGATACTGCTACATCATCAGCAGTTACATTACCAGGAGTTGACCAATTAGGACTACTCTCCTGTGTAGCAGGACCAGTTACACTTGTTCCAGTTCCAGCAGTAGTGAAACCAGTTGTAGCCATTAGTCGATAGTCGCTATAGCAGTAGTTAGATTAGTCTGGATAGATGCAGTCTCTAATGTAGTAAGTACTGAAAAGGTTTGAGCACCACTAGCATCAAGTAATCTTCCTAGTATATTACCTTCTACATCCTTTGGTAATGCTGCATTAATACTTGTAATAACATCAGTTAATGCCGACACAGTTGCAGCTATCTCTACATTATAGTTTAATGTCTGATCATTGTAGATGTCTTTTGCGTAAGGAACTAGTCCTGCATGATTAGATGCATTGCCTAGAGCATTATTAACCCTACTACAACTTACTGCTAATCCAATTACTTGATTAGTAGATACAGGTCCAGCAGCCAAAGCACTCAAGGCATTAGACATAATCCCTTTAATTTCAACTACATCTCGTTGAACAGATCCTAACCGCTCATTAAGAGATGGACGAACTCTATGTGTCGGAGTAGCCATTACGTTATCCTAGCAATACCATTAGCATGAAAGGCTATAATGAAGTCAGTACCAGCACCAGCAGTTTCAGAAGCTTCAAAGTCAATATCAATCATCAAAGCATTCAATGGAGTTGTAATAGAATCATTAAAGATAACTGCATCAGTAGCCGGACCAATACTACCTCCGCTAGCAGTCCAACTAGCATCAGCAGCATCCCACATCCAAACACCAGCACTAGCCTGACTAGATGTCGTACTAGTTAAGACTTCACCAGCTCCAGCACCATCACTAATAGTATATCCACTACCAGTAGCTAGTTCATTTGCATTAACATTAGTACGGAGAGTATTAGAAGTAGTACGCACATGAGAAGAGTTCATGAGCATTATTACTTGTGTATCACTATCTAGTCCTGTATAACCAGCAGCAACATCACCCATTAACTCTACGAATTGGTCGTAGTGATCAATAGTAACCATTAGTTATATCTCCGTAGTAAGTTTCATTACATGAGCAGGAACTTCAATCTTAGTTGCATTAATCTGAGCTGCTCTAGGATTCTCTGTACCAAACTCTTTAATGTTATATAATGAACCTTGGTACTCATTGATTAGTCTTACAAACTTTTCTCTATGTGGATGTTCTGGATTATCTTGTAGGATTGTCTGTAACTTCTCAATACTACCAATAAGAGTTTCAGATCGTAGCATGATCTTATCAGTTACAGGAGGATACTCAATGCCTTCTCCTAACTCTTGAATCTGTTCTTCCATCCAAACACGTCTAGGGTGTTCAGGGTATAATGCAATACGTCTCTTATAGTATGCAACTTGTCTAAGTGTCTGGTCGTTCATTGATCATCTCTCTCTTCTTTGCATCTGCCTTCTCTTCTGTAATAGTAAACGATCCAGCTATATTTCCTTGATCATCAAATGGGAATGTCCAATTACATAGAGAACAGCAAGCAGTAGTTATCTTTGCACCAGTCGCAAGGTTAGGTTTAATTAGAATAGTAAAGTCTGTCTTACCACAGTGTCCACACCGCATAAAGAGTTCACCATCTTTAGCATACCGCATATCACGTTTCTGTGATATAACTTTCTTATCTTCCCCCCATGGAAAGATAATAGTGTGGCTATGTTCAGTAAGAGCCATTACTTCTTATTAACTCCTAGTGAACGCATCTTCTTCTTCCATTCAACCATCTCTGCTTCACCAATGGCTACGGCTTTCTCACGTTCATCAAGTTCATCAGCTTTAATAGCTACAACTTTTTTAACATCTTCTACTTCAATTAGACCAGTACGTACATCACTACGTCCATTCTGCATCTCTCTACTAAGTCCATCTTGATCTCTCTTCAAGATTTCTTCACCAATTATTACTGCATCTTCTCGTTTCTTTAATTCTACGTTATCTTCATTAACAGTAATGATCATACGTGCTAAAGCTTTTTCACGTACAGTAAGATCTGCACTCTTAGCTTCAAGTTCTGCTAACTTCTGATTTACTTCTTCAATTGTAGCATTAGCTTTCTTTCTGCTAGATTCAAAGTTCTTAGTAGCCGCAGTAAGCTTATCTTTGTTATTAATGATATCTAGTATTGTATGTAATTGGCTCATCCCAGGATCGGGAGGAAAGTGATTGAATCCATCCATGTCTATCTCCTAGAACAAAGGTGCGATGTTTGTAACAGTAGTACCAGCAGCAAGTGTACCTTTTCCTTGTACATCTAGTATAGTACCAGCAACTACTCCAGTAAACACAGTTGAGTTGTTTCGTTGATCAACTACTTCAATGTTTCCATTCGTACCAATGTAAATAGCACGAGCAAACTTACTAAAGCTTCTATCAACTGAACTAGGATCAACTGCTGTCCCATACTCTACAGCAGGAGAGCTACGTAGTGTAGGCTTATCTAAGAAGTGGTGAGTAGGATTGTTCCCACTCAAGTCTCTATATGCAACCATTAGACTGAATCTCCATCAGGTGTTAAATCAATAGTGATCTCTTCATCTTCAGACCTTCTTACATGTCTAATGACTAGTCCACCTTCCATTTTATGATTGTGCTCTACTACATCAGCAGGTCTATGTCCTGCACGATCTAACACATCTTTAGCAGCACTCATAGCTACATGAGGACTAGCACTATTCAACATGCCTGTAATAGTCCTAGCAGCTAGAATACTTTGTTGGGAGAATAGACTTCTTACGTGATCACCATCTGTCTCTGCGATGTTAGTAATGAAACCTTCCATAAGTTCCTTATAACCATCAGACAGTTTCATGTTTTCGATATACTCTACAGAGATACCTAGGACTTCTGCAATGTCTTCATTAGGTAGTCCGAAGATAGTATAGCTAATCACTACACTAATTGCATTCATCTCTTTAATAGGTACAGGGATATCACTAATACGTTTTCTACGATCAGTGAAGTCTCTTTGTATATCTTGGTAGTTCGGAACCTCAGTCATACCAGCTTCTTGTACAGGTATAACTTCCCCATTATCAGGGTTAATTAATGTACCATCAGCTAGTTTTAGAGGTTCAGTACCAATAGCAAGCATCTTACACCTTACTGTGTAAACTGTTCCATTGTACGAATGAGTTCATCTATAATACTAATAGCTTCTGGATCACCTTGAGTAGCAGCATCTAGAAGTAGGCTAGTAGTTGGATGTAACTCTTGATTCATAGGTTCAAGACCTGGAGGAGTAGTCGTAACCCCCTCACCAGTACCGGGAGATAGTGAGGGATCAGGGAGTGTACTAGGTGAAGGGGCTACTGGGGAAGTAGGCTGACTACTTCCTTCTCCAAGCAAATCAATTGGAGCGTCAGTCCCTAATGGAACTTGTGCCCCTCCTGATTGCAATCTCTGTTGATCTTGTCCTGTAATACCAGATAATCTACTAGGCATTATGCTTTACTCGCACCCTTACCACCACCACCATTACCTGATAGATCTACAGGATAAGTAACAACACCAGACCCATTAGTTGGGTTGCGTTTGTTCCTATCACCAGTAAGTGCTAGGTCTTCCTGTAGTTCGGTAATATCAGCAGCAGTAATAGCACGAGAAGTATTCGCACCTGTAGCATCGATATCAGTATTGTTCAGAGTAGGTCCAAACTCTTGCTTAGTTTCAATAGTACGTGCACCACCTTGTACATTGGAACTTGTATTAGCAGCAGCAGCAACTCTTGAGTAACTAACTGAAGCTGTGGAGGCTGGAGTGCTATCTTCTAATGCAGTAGTAAGAACTTCCCGTACATTAGCCATACCACGTTTGCGAAGTATACGCATTAGGTGATATCTATTAGGGGCACGTCCTGAATTAAGAGAGTAGTCCTCTCCATGTATATGGTTGAATAATCCTGAGTAGTTAGCCATCTCTTGTTTCTCCGTGTGTTTTGATGTGCTGTTATCAGTAGTATATATAGTGTATGTAGTATATGTAGTAATGTCAATATACCATTTCATACACCAATAGCATTCTGCTCTTGCTTCGCTTCGCTTTTCCCCCCGTGTTGTTGTTGTAGTAAGAAATACCATATTCCAAATATCGTGTCAAACCAATAATGCATTATTCTTCTGTAGTGTGTACTTTCCCGCACTCGGTTTAGAGGGCGGGCACACCTTCACCCCGTAACACTCAGAACTACTCTTCAACTCCTCACCAAACATTGTAGTCCATTCAACATCTAGCATCTATTAGTATTAGTATTAGTATTAGTTGTTATTGTTATTATAGTAAGTAGTGGCATAGGAGCATAGGGGTATGGTTGACATGAACTAACCCTCAAGCTGGACATCTAAAGACCCCTGTTTGGATTCGACGGGGGGAGTGCTATCCCCATCGAAAGTAAGTAAGTTCGGAGACACCCTCCCCCCTATACTTGTGTTGATTATTGGTTTAAAATAGGAATGAGTCATGACACACATCGATACTAGTATATTAGAGAGAGAGCTTTGGGCTGAGTTAGAAGTAAGAACTAGAGCTTTGCAAGAGTCTGGTATTAGAGATATAGAGTGCCAGAGATTGCGAGGTTGGATAGATGATCCTATACTCTATGATCACTGTAGAAGATATGACGAGCTGATTACACTATTGTATCCTTGTTCTTAATATCTGTGAGGATTGTTGGTTTAAATAGTCCTCACTAACCTTTCACCAATGGAGATGTAAGATGTTCACTAAGACAGACACACCTACTAAGACCATTCATGTAACTGACACAGTTTGGGGATCAGGATACAGCATTACTACTACACCAATAGGCAAGGATCACCATCGTATCGTAGTAGGCTTCGAGAATGGTAAGATGCATGAGAGTACAATGATATATACACCAGAGGAACGAGACAAAGCCATCGCATGGTTACAAAACTACACCAAACACAGTAACCTCTACACTCTACTGCATAAGTTCAGAGTTCATGTCCCCGATTCACCATTCTAATCTAATCAGGAGTACACAGACCATGACCACCATCGAGACCTTAGAGGACAAGGCTGAACGTCTTAACAAAAGGCTCAACGAAACTGATCCCGCCAGCGACAACTATAATGACCTGTTGGAAGAACTTGAAATGCTGGATCGTGAAATAGAGTTGGAGATGGCGTTAATCCTGGAAGATGAGGAATTCTTCGCCAATAATCCAGACCAATCTTAACCAATCTTAACTGAGATAGGGAGTGTATGGAAACATGCACTCTCTTCTCTATTTGTACCAACTTAAATGGTACTTCTAGCCTTGTAGTCGCCCTTAGTAATATAAATTCACAATAAGTATATAATTACACCACAATTGATGCAATAGTGTGCGTATTCGGTATGATTCATAGCAACCCTATGCAAATCCCTCAGCACTCCCATGGTAACTGAGTACCTTATACTTATACTAATCCTAACTTATCAACTACTTAGCTACTAGTCTGTTAAATGCACTATATACCACTCATATGTATTGTATGTATTATATATTGTATATCAATGAGTTAGAGATACTGCATATAGTGCTATTAGTTTGTCTTGGTGCAATTGACAAAGAGAGGTTTTGTGTGTACTATT
>Ga0255049_10000242_pt1 | contig 33497 bp, 39 predicted proteins | sample JV7_2_3_MG_FD_183615 | JGI IMG/M metagenome (GOLD analysis project Ga0255049, IMG submission 183615) | Seawater microbial communities from Jervis Inlet, British Columbia, Canada - JV7_2_3 | ecosystem: Environmental > Aquatic > Marine > Inlet | place: Canada: British Columbia | collected 2016-10-06 | reverse complement strand
CACTGCGATTCAAAGGGAGTCGCAGGAGTGGGGCAATAAGTGGCGGACATGGTGGGATAACCCAACGTCAGCCCGTGATTTTATTGATGCGGCCACAGGGCCCCTTGACGACATCCTCTTCCCGGTCCTGAACACGGCGCTCCTGTTCTCAGGTGTAGGTCAGGTTGCGGTAGGTTTCCGTCTTGGGGTGACGGCCGGCCGGTTCGCTCAGATGGGCCGTTCAGCAACCATGCTCGGTAAGGTTGGTTCGGGTGGCGGTAAGGTTGCTCGAGCGATGGGCATGGCAGAGGGTACAGTCCAATCCGGTTTGAACATTATGAAAGAACAGTCGCTCATGGCTATGGGCGCATCAAAGATGGGTAGCTGGGGTGCTCCTGGCGGCAAGCTTGCCGCCAAGGGTATGGACGGGTGGAGGAAATTTCATTCCGTCCAGCAGGCGAAACTCGCCACTCGTGGCGGCATGCGGTTGGGTTTGGCCGGTAACGTGGAGACCTTCATCCTTCCTGAACGTAAAGGTGGTCACGGTTTAGTGCGTGGCGCTGGCACCGCTGAGGCTCAGGCTGCGGCCCGGGAGTGGCGTATAGACCCCTTGACCCCTCAGGGGGCAATCGCTATGGCTGCGGAAGTGATGTTCCAGCCGTCCCGCATATTCCTGCCGGGTACTATAACCAACTCGGTCAAGGGTGTCGGGCGGGTAGCTCGACGTTCAGTCGAATACGGTGAAGCGTCGAACCTGTTCGACAAACAGGTCGGACGGCTCGAGTACGCTCGAGGGTATTCCGACCAGGCTCAGGCGATGCAGACTAACCTCAGGGCTGTCGGTAACCGTGAGGAGCTCACTGGAGGATTTGCTGACTGGTGGCATGCCCGCATGCTTGACCGTGACGCCCAGCAAGCCCTAAACAAGTTGGAGCCAGGTAAGCGTGGGCTGGCCGCAGCTATGCTGTTGACTGACGCCGCCGAGATCGAGAAGTTCGCTGTCAAGATGGATAACCCTAAGGCGCTTGACGACGCCAAGAAGAAGGCCGGCGAGTTTATGTTGTATGTGGTCGGGGGCGGCGCTGTGGACGCTGCGACTATGAGAAAGGCGATGTTGCTCGGCGTTCACAACGATCAGGAAGCCTTCCTCCAGCTGCGCCGCTCACAGATGGCTTTGATAACTCCGGCCCGTGGACAGATCCTGCATGGGGTCACCTACGGTAAGCTGGCGGAGCTGCAAGAGCAAATAACGAAGGGGTCGTCAAAGTACCTCACCAAGGATAAGGCCCGCCATGCGGCAGAGGCTGAACTTGACGAGTACGCTGCCGAGTTCCGCCTCTTCGCTGAGGAGGACTTGGGGTACAAGTATCTGGACGACCTGGATGGTGCAGAGATCTCCCGTGCCCGCATGGAAGCGGGCGAAGATCCGCTACCTAGCACAGCCTTCGAGGGTGAACAGAACGCCGTCAACATCAAAGAGATCAAAGCTCGAGAGATCAAAGCTATCACCGATCAGTTCGCCGACCCCCTGAGAGCGGACGACGCTATCGAGTCTATGAGTAAGCACATCAAGGACCACGAGGCTCAACGTCAGTTCCATTTCGAGCAGGTCCTCGCCGACTACGATGTCACCCACCTGTCATCCTATCTGGATGATCTGGTGGATGGTGACGCCGACGTATTCAAACATTGGGACGAGTTCATGGAGGTCGACGACGTACTGTCGAGCGGCCAATTGAGCCTCGACGACATCCATCAACGTCCGGTTGCTGAGAACATCGGGCAGCAGGCGTCGGTGCGTTCCCCCGAGATGCAGAAGAGGCTCGAGGAGATGGGGGAGCTCTCCTTCGAGGACGGCCGGTTCTCCATGTCCGAGCCACTCATGCGGGATCTCTCTGAGGAGATCCGCAAGCTACCCCTCCCCAAGTGGGCGAAGAAGATGGGCGTCCCTTCACACATGGTTGACGGGTATCGGAAGCCGATCACTCACTTGCAGTCGTCTACGTTGACGGCTGTCCGTCGTGACACCCCTGTGAAACAGGATTTGGATGCGATCGCTTTGATTGCCGGCCAGTTGCGTCGCATACATGAGCGTGTCACTCTTACCCCTCAGTACCGTCAGTATTCGGCGAAGCTCCGTCAGGCGGCGGAGGACTTCGAGCTGGGCACCTTTGACGACCTTTCCCCGGCCGACGTCGAGGCCGGGTTCGCTAATTGGTCTGACGATTCTGTCGTCAAATTTATGGCGTCGAAGGGATACAAAGAGCTAGGGTTGACCGGCACGAATAGGGAGCAGCGCAAGTTCGTTAAAGCTCTCCGCTGGATCGACGAGGCGGGCGGCGACATGGATGACCCCGGCGCTTGGGTCGCCAAGATGGAGCAGGATCTCCTCGGCTCCGACTTCGTGAAGAAGTTGAAATTCTCAGAGCCCAAAGACATCGCAGAGTTGGAGAAGTCTCTGGCGCAGCTGCGAAAGACGACTGCTTCGGAGATGGCGTTCGTAGCTGGATCTAAGGGGGCTGAGGACATTGAGGCGTTCCTCGCTGCCCGTGGGTACAAGCTGGCTCGTGGCGTCAGTTTCACTTCCTTAAACGACATGCGTTCCTTGAACGGGCCGTTCGCTATGATCCGCCAGTCGTCGATGAATCGCCGATCCCTCGGCCGGTTCTTCTCCAAGATGACCGAGCTGGACAAGATGAAGATAAGGGAGCGGAATTTCCGGATCCTCATGGCCGACAAGATGGCGAAAGTGAAACCGAACTGGACGGTCTACGACTCGGACGCCCTTCTTCGGGAGTTGACCGATGCGGTCCGCAGTAACCGTGATGACTTGGAGAAGGCTCTCACGGAGGACGCTCAGGGTATCGCCCGTAGGTTCACTGGCCGTCTTCAAATGTCGATGTCAGCTCGCACCGCATTCGACTACGGATTCAAAGAGGGGGACATTGCCAAGTTCCTTCCTGAACTAGATTTCGAAACCCTGCAGGCCGTTAAGGGCTCTCTGATCCAGGCCAGGAAACTGGGTTGGGAGAAGAACGGGTTGCAGGATATAGAGAACATCCTGATCGAGCAACCGATGTTAAAGAAGATCCTCCGCACCTTTGATGCTACGGAGGCCGGCCGTGACCCGATTGAGCGTGGCCGGATGGCCGCCATCTTGAAGGGCGACGAAAGATTCAAGACCGGTTGGGACGATTTCGCTGGCGCTAAACGGGCTGCGATTATGGCTGGAGGCGCTCTCGCCGGCGGCGCTATGAGCGAACGGCTTGGCGGCGAATGGTATGAGGGTGCTCTGTTCGGTGCTGGCGCTGCCGCCATTCCCGGTGCCGGCAGTGCTGTTGGTAAGAAGCTGATGGCTTCCGGGTCGAGTAAGACTATCAATTTCGGGGCGTCGTTGAAGAGGTACGGCGACTACAATCCGTTCTCAACTCGCACGCTTGCCCGTGGTGTCACAGGCTACGTCGGTGGCACTATCGGCAACAACATCGCCCCCGAGGATGACGGTCAGCAATCCGGTGCGATCATCGCTGGCACCGTCTTGGGCGCCTTCGGCACACCCGGCATGTTCCGTGCTGGCGCTAAAGCCTACGACCTGTCTCAGCCTGCCGTTCTGGCAGCTACTGGCGGGAAGCTGGGCGGCCGAGACTACTCCCGTCTGGGGAGTTCGATGTTGCAGACCAGAGACTTTCTCCGGTTTACGATCAACCCTTGGTTCGACGCTCAGAGGTACTCTGAGGCTATCGTCATGGGGGCCACGAAAGATTGGGGTGACAGGGCCCTCCATCTGCCGTTCAACTACTCGCCGTCCAAGTCCCGCAAGATGCTGAAGCAGGGGAAGTTCAACACTGACGTGTTGGAGGACGCTCTCGAGCAGTCGATCGACGTGAACAACCCGAAAGCTTTCGAGAGTCAGATGGGTGCGGCCCTCAACGATGCTAGCGGGGGCCGGATGAATCCGGACCTCATGGAAGCTACAACGAAACGGTTCACCGATGAGGGTGTCCTTGGGTTCTCCAACCACAGGTGGCAGACGTGGGCTGCTACCCACCTTATCTCTCAGGGGATGCCTCTCAAAGAGGCGGCCGCTAAGGTTCAGGACCTATACTCCTACGGTAGGGCCGGCCGTTCAGCTGCCGAGCTGTCAGCAAACTTCGTGTTCTTCCCGTTCTCCTACATGAAGAAGTTCACCACGCAGGTGGGCACCTATTTGACGGATGACCTTTCGAGGGCTATCATCCTGCATGACGGGTTGAAGGCGTATGAGACGTTGGATGAGAACTTCGATCTACAGGGGAAGATGGAAGCCCATCTCCCTGTTCTGAAAGAGTTGCGGACTTTGAACCCGCTGGCCTACGGGCTCTCTCCCGGACAATTGGGGGGTATCAACCGTCCCCTCTTGGATGTGGCGTACAACACCCCTATGGGTGACGCCGCACGGGACATTGCGAACGTCTTCCTACCGCAGGCTTTGCTGCTGGAAACACCAGAACAGCACAGTCAGGCGGAGGACCTCATGTTCAGGGCTGTGCCGGCAATCAGGCAGGCTCAACGTCTCCTTGAATCCCTAAAGGATCAAGGTAACGTCGCTACGTCCCCTTCCCATACTTCTAAGTCTGTCGAGATCGACAGGGGCATGGAGGAGCTCAGCGAGCTCCGTGAGCAGTTCAGCGGATACGCCGAGTCCCAAGGGATGACGCTCGATCAGGTGATGAGGACCAAAGAGTCGGGCTTTTCCGGTCAGCAAGGATCCAGGATCATCCTCAAACGCCAGTACAAGAACCGTGAGCGGCAAATTTCGCAGCGGTATCCGGCGATGGTGGCCGCCAGGTCCGAGTGGGTCTCTAAGCGTATAGCCCGGGATTCGGAGTTGAAGCAGATTGTTGATAGACCCAATCCGGCGGGGTTGTCCCGTGTTGAGCAGGCGGTTTGGACGTTCGATCCGCTGGTCAAGCAGTTCCGTTCTGATATGGAGGCGGCCGGTTTGGGGGAAGGGGATGAGGACTTCTATCCTGATGACCTTCTTGGTGAGATCCGTCGAGTTGCTGTGGCGTTGGCTGCGGAAGAACCGTCTTTCGGTTCGTGGTACAACATTTACTGGGCGTCCGAGTTTGGCCCAATTGAGAGGGACATCTGATGTTATTCGATAACGAGAAGACTAGAGAGGTGCTCCATGGGTGATTCCTCACGTCGTGAGCAGCAGCAGGCTAACCTCGAGGAGTGGTTGGAGGGCTTCGGAATAGAGAGGGAGTTAATTGAGCTCACCGTGAGGAGGGTGTTCGGCAGCTGGGCACGGAAATCTGAGGTCGATGACGACTCTTCCGACGAGACAATTCGTGTTCTCGCTGACTCCTTCCTGCGACCGGGTGACCGGTCGGAGGATGATGGGGGGTGGAGCAAGGAACACCGAGGTGAGATATTCACCGACGGGGCGGCTAAGCGGCTGTATGTCGCCGATGTGCAGTCCGCCTCCAAATACGTTGATACTGAGGCGAAGCTTAAACTGATAGACGAGCAGGAGGAGCAGGAGCTAATCAGTGCGGAAGACGCTGAGGAAGCACGGGACTTTGCAGGGGCCGGCGTTCGAACGGCGGAAGATATTGCGAATATGACCAACCGTGAGAAGTGGGGAGCGGCTTCCGAAGACGGCGACGATAATCCACTTTCTACCGTCTCCAAGGGTATGGGTGGGGGTCTTTCGGGCATGTTCCGTCAGGTCTTCGGTTTCGATCTTGACGACGGTGACATCGACAACCTGTTGGGAGTCATGTTTGATTCCGGCGAGGTGGGGTCGTCTATAGATCCCGACGAGATGTTGGATGTTCTGGAGACCCAGCTGGTCGCTTACGTATCCCCAACTGATGGTGGTGCCAACAACCTCAAGCCTGCGATGCTTGAAGCGTTCGAGAAGCTGGCGAACCCGAACGCCTACCTCAAGAACGACCGTCTTAAGATCGGCTCGCAGTGGCACGACTTCGACATGGACGAGCAGCTGGTCGCCTTCGGCGGCGAGAAGGAGGATGGTAAATGGGGGTTCATGAAGGGCATGTCCTATGCGACCGAAATAGATGGTTTCGCTCCGATGGAGTGGGAAGTGGGCGGCTGGTTTCATGACGAGCAGCGTAGGAGGGATCTCCCCATACTCAAGCAGCTCTCTATGGATGCAGGTGTTGACACATACCTTGTTGCGGCCATCCTCGAACAGATTGACGGTTGGGGGGCCGGATACACCGAAGAGGAGATGGCGTTTATGGAGCAGCATCCTCGAGAGTTCGGCCTGTCCGGTGACGGATGGTTGGCTCAGGTGAAGAGGTCGTCGTCGGGGAAGCGTTCGATAAAACAGGGTGGCACGAAACTGGATATAGCGAAAGCGAACTATGCTGCCTACAACGAGCGGGTTGCGGCGAAGCGCAAGAAGTATAAGGACGGTGGGAAGAAGCGGGGCGGGCTCATGGGGAGCATCGCCGGCGAATACAAGCGAGGTAGAGTCAACCCTAAGCAGTCCAGGATCGCTGTCGACAAAGCTGTCAATAAGGCTCTTGAGAAGCAACGCAAGGTGCAGGCGGGGATCAAAGATAAGAGGTTGAATACCACTCGTCTTTGGAAGCAGGTTATCACCCGGGCGAAAGGGTATGTCGACAGGTTCGGCAGCTCTAACGCTGCGCTGATCGCCTTCCAGGATGAGGGTATGGCGGGCCGTGTGCGGGATGGCACTGAGACTGGCGCTGACATGATGGAGATCGATCAGATCCATGCTCGGTCCCGTTACTCAATCGAGCTCGACATGCAGCGGAACAAAAACTTGAAGCAGGGGCGTGCGAACTATCAGAAGTATTTGAATGCGTGGTCCCGGTACGGCGAGCAGATGGCGAACGCCAAACGCAACGGCCCCGGTGGTGGTGGCGCTGAGATAAAGGCGGTGGCTCAGCTTCCATCTAACGAGGAAGTGAGGCAGTCTGTTGCCACACTGTTCACCTCATGGTTCCAGCGTGAAGCTACGGCCAGCGAGATTTCTACGATCAAGTCCCGGTTGGACGGGGCGATCATCCGTGAGGCGAATGACCGTGCGTTGGCTCAGGCTAACGGCGGTTCGTACACGACTTCGGACAAGGAGGGGCTCATCATGGATACCGTGAAGAACCTTCCAGAGTATGCCCGCCTGTTTGGCAACAAGCAGGGGTCGGAGTCGGAGGAGCAGTACGCCAACAAGTTTAAGCAGGCTGCGACGAACATGTTTGGCGCCGATCTTGGCGCCGATACGGGCGGCCTTCAGGCTGGCATGGCTGAGGGTACCACAGCGACAACGCTGGGGTACCTGTCCGGCAAGACGGATGCCGCTGATTCGTCCAAATATCAGGAGACGCTGGCTAACGCTGCGATGATTATTGCGAGGCTCACATGACGAAGAGTTGGTCGACGAATGCGTTCCGTGTCCGGGGTACCGACGACTGGGCTATGCACCAAATGTCGCAGCTGCATCCGAAGGTGCAGAAGTGGATTCGGGATCAGCCCGATCATGTGCGCCAGCAGATATATGAATCTGCGAAGCAGAACACCTACCAGGATCTGAACAGATTCTTGCAGAATGTGATGCCGAGTTCACCTACGTCGGCACGGGGTGCCGAGCAGTCGTTGCCGAAGAACAGGAGGGGCACGAACGAGTATGCAATGCACCAATTGTCGCAGCTACACTCCTCGATACAGACGTGGATCAAGGCTCAGCCGGACCATGTCAAAGCCCAAATCTTCGAGTCTGCGAAGCAGAACGATGCCGCCAATCTGAACAAGTTTCTGAGTCAGGTCGTTCAGGCTGAGCATCATGCTGGGATCGCTCAGGATGAGCAGCGGTACGCTGCCGATCAGGCGAACAACAGGGCATGGCAGGTCATGTCCACACTGTCGGAGGATGTCAAGCAGTGGATCAGCAATCAGCCGCCCGATGTGCGAGCCAAATTCTTTGACTCCGCTAAGACGAGCGACCCTCAGGACCTTGAGAACTTCGCACAGGGGTTGATGGGGAACGCTGCTGCCGGCGATGCCCCAACCTATGACATGCCGCCACCGTTCACTCCTGGCAGTGGTACTGGTGCCGGCGTACAGCTCCTGCCTGGTGGTGGGTCTCCGGGTGGCGCTGGTGGCGGTTCAGGTGGCAAACCGGAACCGGGTAAGAAGATCAATGGCGGCACGCTGGGTGGTACGATCTACCGGTTTATGGGTAAGGCTGTCATCGTGTTCGTGGTCGACGGCATCGCCATCTGGTATGACGAGTCCGCCGAGAATCCGCTCGAGGGTGGAATTGTTCTGACGACGGCAGCTCAGATGAACAATCTGAAAGCTACGATGGATCAGGGCGTCGATGGTGGCAACTCTACCGAGCTGCTAGGTATGCAGCAGGACGGGTTGACGTACCAGAAGTATTGGGATCGGATCCTCGACAAGGTGTTCCCTAGAGATTCGGATGCCCGTAAAGATAAGGGCGTGTTGAAGATCATTGCACAGCTCGCCGGTCGACCTGACATGTCGGAGTCGGAGCTGACGAACCTGTTGATGTCGACGGAGTATTTCAACAACCTGACTGCGGAGCAGGCCAAGTGGAACGACTATTCTGATGCGGAACAGAAGTTCCGGATCGATGAGGCTTCTGCCGATCTGGCTAAAGAGTTCTGGGAGAAGACCGGATCGCAGATCGCTTTGACTGACAACGATTTGAAGATGTACGCCCATATGGTTGCGTCCGGGCAACGGTCGTTCGATTCTATTGTTGCTACTTGGATCAAACCTGAGGCTGAGAAGAATGGTGAGTCCCCGTGGTCGAGGTCTCTCCGCAATGAAACGGAGAACCAGCGTCGACGTGGGTTCGACATTGAGAACAAGCAGGCTGACATTCAGGCGTTGGCGAACCAGTGGGGTGTCAAGTTGCAGGCCAGTGTGATCGAGTCGTGGGCTAAGGGTATCATTTCGATGAACCGATCTGACGATGACCTCCTCGAGTACATGAAGGATCAGGCGCAAGTCTTGTACCAGTGGAAGGACCGTGAGCAGGTCACTGAGGAGGCGGCTCAGCCGTTCTTGCAGGCGTATGGTGCGACGATGGAGAAGAATGGAACTGTGTTCACTCCTGAGGTTCAGCAGGCGATGCAGCAGGGTGTGAATGTGTTTGAGTTTGAGAAGCAGTTGAAGTCCGGCGACGGTTGGATGGAGACAAAGAATTTCCAGAAGTCTGCGGAGCAGACGTTGGGCAGTATATCACAAGAGATGGGCTTTAGCTGATGGCTAACTGGGACAACTTTACGTTCACTAACCCACGGGAGTCGGCTGCAACCGTTCAGGCGTACATCGATAAGTACAATGAGATGGGGCAGCCGGTCCCTCAGGACCTGTTGGATCAGTCTGCTGCTGCGAGGCGGCAGGAGCGGGAGGTTGGCACCTCGACGAACACCGATTCGGCGGGGTATGGCGGCCAGTGGAAGTCCGGCACGAACCCTAACAGGGAGGTTCCGGAGCAGACTACCTTCACGGACGCTTGGGCGAACAATGGCAGCAACAACTATCAGTCCGAGTACGACGAGCAGGTTGCCCTCCAGGGGCAGGCGTACATCTACTCTGCGTTCCCTTGGGTGGAGCAGATGGGTATTGGTGCTCAGCTTCGTGAGTGGCTGATCGAGGGCCTGGAGGGCACCGCCCTGTTGGGGAAGCTGCGTCAGCTGCCACAGTATCAGGCGTATTTCCCTTGGATCCGCCGTGATGACGGTACGATGAGGATGACTGAGGCCGAGTATCTGCGTTCACAGCAGGGCTACGGTGTGCTTCTCCGCCAGTACGGGCATGAGGTTCCGACCGACCCTCAAGGGTTCGGTCACTTCTTCAACGGAGAGGTCTCTCAGGACGAACTGAAGGACAGGCTGGAAACGTACAGTAACGTGCAGCGTTCTGGTAGGTCTGTGAAAGAGGCGTTCTACATTTATGCTGGGATCCGGTTGACGGACGATCAGCTGTATGATGCCCTGATTCAGCCTGAACGGATGCAGCAGTTGCAGTCCGAGTACAACATTAGGGTAGCATCGTCCCCACTCAATTATGACACTTGGGCGGATCGTGCTACAGAGGTCGGCCTTCAGCGTGTCGTTGACACTCTCGAGAAACTTGAGGGTGCGGGTGTGATAACCTCCACAGCTATCGAGCGTGTGCGTTCGGTGAATCCCGAGTTCGCTAAGCAGATGATTGCGACACTATACACTGGTGGCGATCCGAATGCAGGCGATTACATGACGAACATCGATGACATCATGGCAACCTTTGAGGAGGCCATGATCGGTGGTGCTGCTACCGCTGCCGGCTTCACCCTTCCCGGTAGGGAACGGGTGCAGGAGCTGAGGCAGGCCGGTGTGAGTAGGGCTCAGGCGTTGCAGAAGTACAGCGACTTCGGTGCAGACAGCCGTCGTATCAGCGCAGCAGCTGGCCGTCGTGGCGACACGTTCGGTGTCAGAGACTTTGAGGAGGCCTCGATGTTGGGGGCCGGTGACGAACGGGCTCGACTCGACCAGATCCTGGCTCAGGAGAAGGCGATGGGGCAGGCCAGCGGCGGGATCGCTGTCCGCCGTGAGGAACATGGTTTGGAGCAGGCAGGGTTTCAGTCGTTCCGGACCTGACCGGGTACGGGAGGCTAAGTAGATCCCCTGACGGCATCCCCGAGCCAAGCAGGGCGTAGGTTTCATCGGGCGGACTGGAGAACAGCAATGAGTGGATCAGAAGAAGAAGTCGACGCCGGTATCGGAGAGTCGGGTTCAGGACTCAGAGGTCAACTCGAAGCGCAGATCCAGACCAACAAGGAGCTCACCTCAAAGCTGACCGCAAGGGAAGCTGAGGCTGCGATCCGAGATGGTGGACTCGACCTCGTGAAGGTTGAGGATCTGACGGACATTCCGTTGGACGAGATTTCAGGTAGAGCATCAGCTTTGCAGGAACGTCGTCTGGCAGACACCCGTTCGGTTCTTGTCACTCGTGTGGGAGAGGAAGAAGCAGACCGCATATTGGCGGCAGAATCCAGTGAGGGTACAACCTCGCAAGTGAGTTCCGCCGATGAAGATGCGATCCGTCGAACCCGCCAAGTCGGTGCCACTCAGGGGGCTCCGCCCCGTGAAAGCCCATTCGAGGGCAAAGTCGGTCCCGACCGCATGCGTGCGGCCCTCGAATCTAAGAAGTAGCCCCTTGGAGGGGGCACTCAAATGGCAACCTATGATCCTTTCTCTGGAGGAGTAAGCCTCCTCGAAGCCGCCAAGTGTGGCGATGACCAATTCAAAACCGGTGTAGTTGAGACTTTCATTCAGGAGTCTCCTATCGCCGAAATGCTGCCGTGGACTACCATCGCCGGCAACGCATACAAGTCGAGTGAAGAGGGAACTCTTCCTGACACCCAGTTCCGTTCAGTGAACGAGGGCTACACCCGAGTGTCCGGTTCAGATACCGAGCACATCTGGGGCGTAACCATCCTCGGTGCTGAAGTGTTCATTGACAACTTCCTCACAAAGGTTACGGCTAACAAGTCGGACCTCAAGGCGAAGCAGTGGGCCAAGGTTGTTCGCAGCCTTTCTCGCAAGCTCGACGTCACTGCCGTTAACGGTACTGGCTCGGCTGCGAACAAGGACTTCAAGGGTTTCCAGCAGCTCATCAAAGACGGCTTCGGCCAGGATCTCTCACACGCTGAGAGCGCCACACCCAAAGGCATCATCGACAGTGAGGCTAACGCCAACACCTTCCTTGACAAGCTCGACGAAGCGAACGACCTTCTCCGCAATCAGGAGATGGCAGATTTCATTCTGCTCAACCGTCAAACTCGCCGTGCGATCACCAAGGCTGCCCGCCTTGCGAACACAGGGTTCTCCCTGATCGACGTTGGCACTGACAGCTTCGGTCGTCAGGTCACACAGTGGAATGGCATTCCTCTGAAGATCGTCGGAGACGACCATGAGGGCAACGCCATCCTGGGCCAGACCGAAGATTCGGTCGACACTGGTGGCGATCCTGATGCAGCGACCGACACTTCTTCAAGCCTCTACTTCGTTTCTACCGGCGACGAGGGTGTCTCCGGACTCCTTGGTGCTGGCGGTAGCTTCGACGTCAAGGACTTCGGCGAAACCGAAACTGCACCCGGTGCGGTCGGACGCCTCGAGCTCTACCCGGGCTTGGCATCATTCAGCAAATACGGACTCGTGCGCCTGCACTCGTTCGACCCAACGGCATAAGAGGTCTGACATGGGAACATTAGTCCGTGACGCACAAGCTGCGACACTCTACACAGCACAAAGCGTTGCTGCGGATGACGACGGCGATTCAGTTGAAGTCAATTATCCGCTCGACGTGGCCTCTGCTGAGATCACTGTCACAACCGACATCACAGGTGACGGGGCTGCTGCGGTAGTCATCGAAGGTTCCGAGGACGACACCAACTTCATCGTTGTGTCGGCCTCTAGCCTTCAGGTTGGCGCCGAAGCGGACGACGTGTTCGTCCTTCCGCTCTACGCCCCCTTCCGGTATGTGCGTGCCCGTATCGCTGCTGACGGCACTGTCGCCGGCAACGTGACTGTGACCCTCGAGCAGGATCACATTGGTCGGATCAATCCTCATCCTGGGGCTAACGGTTCGGCTACTGCTGCTGGAGCTGAGTAATAGATGAGCGCCCTTAGCCAAGCCTATCTGAACAACCTCCTTACGGCTGGTTCGTTCGACCACGAGGGTGATGACAAGATCCGTGTCATCCTCGTGGACAGGGACAGTGTTACCGACAGCTATTTCGCTGGCATCGAGTTTGTCAACGAGATAGATGAGACGTACATTGCCCGTGGCGGCAACCAGTTCTGGACTGACGGTGTGAGTGGTGCCGAGATCGCTTATGACACGCTCACTAGCATTTCTGTCACTGCCTCTGGCGTTGTCACTTCGGGTGACGACACCTCGGAGCTGGATGACCCTGACGTGTCGGAGACTTCTCAGACATTCAACGGTGTTGTTCTTCTCCGCTGGATCAATGACGAGACGGATTCACCTGTGATCTGTTTGCTGAACGCTGCGACGTCTCCTGTGCCTGTGAATGGTGCTGCAATCACGATCACTTGGCCGTCAGCAAACGCTCTATTCCAGATCCCTACGACGTAGGGGATGGTGAGCCTTTATGGCTGACCTACTACTCTGGGCCGGCGATGGTCTAACAGCTGGCGCATGGGACGGTGAGCTCGGCGACGGGTCCGTTTCTGGTACAGCTGATTCTGTTCATGCTAGTGCTACTCTGTCGGAGTGGACGACTGGTTCTGGTGCTGTTGCTCTTGTCGAGGAGTACGCCGATCCGGCGCATACCGATTCGGTATCCGGCGATTCGGAAACCCTTCGCCTCTATCAGCCTACGTTTGCTACCGCCCGTATAAGGTTCCTGTACGACACGGATCACACGACCTCTTCGGGTCGGTTCTACTGGCGTCGTGGTGCGGATCAGGGCGGCTACAGCCCGTACATCGGTGCCTTCTATTCAAACGGTGCGTTGGCTTGGCGTATCCAGCTGCTGAGCAACGACAATATCCGTGTGTCGAACCAGTCGTCTACAACGGCTGGTACCGATTACGCCTATGGTGCTGGCGGTGCGGGTGATTGGCTGCGGTTCGAGTGGCAGCAGGACGGGTCCGATTATGACGTCCAAATGTGGGCGGAGTCGGACAACGGCCACGATGACGACGGTACTCCAACTAAAACTTGGACTGGTACTACGACTGCGACGTCTGCCGATGAGATGCGGTTGGGGTCGCATTCTCAAGCGGCTTTGATCCAGTACATGTACTATGACTCGATTCGGGTCACTGATACTGCGACAGCTGTCGGCCCCTACACTGTGGCGGGCTCCTCCCCGGGCGCTCTCACCATGGACCAACACGATTGGGAAGAGGATCCTGATACGATCCTCTTCGGTGATGACGGTACAGGTCCAGGTGTAGCCCCTGAAGGTTTCGTCAGTCTCACGTCGTTGAACTCTACGACGCAGCCCACGTTTGTGAACGTGTTCGGTGCCGCTGACACCGGTCCGACTGTGGTCGCTGATACGGCCATCTATTACGGTCCGCCTTTGTTGAAGGCCGACAATCAATCTGACCATTACGACGATTACCGTGGCGGTGTTCCTGAGTCGTTGACTCATCGCCGCTACATGGAAGTGTACTACCCTGACGACACTGTGCCGGTCACGCCGGCACCTGTTGTCGTGTTCATTCCGGGTGGCGGCTTCCAGTCTCACAACATTATACTGGGTACGTCTGCGGGCGCCGGGGGTGCAGCTAGTTTGAAGGCCGCTGTGTTGGCGGAGGGCTGGGTGTTCGTCGTCATGGATTACCGTTCTGCTCGTGGCGGCGGCGGGCCTAATGGGGTGTTCCATCCGGATCAGATCCATGACATCAAGATGGGGCTTGAAACCTTATCGTTGACTGCCGGCAATCATGGTATCGATGTCGATGAGCTCCATGTGTGCGGTCATTCTGCTGGCGGCTATCTGGCTTTGATGTCGCTGCTCACTGCTGGTGTGACGAGTTTGCCTGACGTGTCGTTCGACTCTAACGGGTTGGACCAGACTGGCCTGACGATTGACCCGTCGTTGACGGACTATTTCAACAGCGGTCTCCCTTATGCTGGGGGTCAGCTGCCGGGTGCCACTACTGTGGTGCCTACGTCGGCGGCTGCGTTTGAGGGTGTCGTCGATTTCGATATTGCTATCGCTCAGGCTGGTGCGGGTGTGGTGGCGGCGCAGGATGCGGGCCGTGCCTATATCGGTGCTCCGGGTCTTGGGTCTGGGAACTTTGTTGACGCTTGGTCGTTGCATTGTGAGATAGCGTCGAAGGACGGGTCGAACCCTAGCGTCGTGTCTCCTGTCATGGCGATTTATGCGGGCGAGGGTCACTCTTCGCCTGTCTACTATTCGTTCGGTCCGGTCGCTAGCACTGGTATGGTGACGGGCTGGAATGGTTCGGAATCGGATTCCGGTCAAGGCTGGGCTCTCCGGTTGGGCTGTGCAGATTACAGTATCCCTCACACGGAGGAGCGGTACGCTTCTTCGAGCCATGACGACATTACGAACGATTCCGCTGGCGGCTATGTGGCGTGGCTGCAAAGTCAGATCAACCGGCAGGACGCTGATGTCCTCGGGAAACTCGACATCTCTTCGATCGTCTTCAGTGATGACACGTTGGGGCCGAATGTGGTTGGGACGGAACCGACAGTCCTCGATGTTGAGGAGGCGGCATTCACTGAGATCATCTTCGGCGACGGCGGTGATGGCCCTGTTCTAGCTGTCGGTGCCGGCATCCAGACCACCCAGTACCTTACGCACACTTGGGAGAACGATCCCACTATCGTGTTCGGTGATGCTGGTACGGGCCCGTCGATTGCCGGTGTCTCTCCTCAGGGTATCACGATGGAGGCGATGGTTGCCGGGTCGGCTACACCGTTCCCGGACATCGTGTTCCAGGAGCCGGATGTCATCAACGGTACGCCTACCGGGTTGACGTTGGAGCAGCATTCGGGGCAAGCTATCGTGTTCTCGAGGCCGTTGCCTCATGGTCAGGTTAACACGGATGACCCTTGGCAGCAGGGCACTCTCACTCGTTTGGATACGGGCGGTTCAGACTTCGCTCGCAAGGTGCGGCGCAGGATGCGTCCGGTTTATGTTGGAGGTCTGAATGTCGACTCGTAATGTTACTATGGCTTCGATGGTGGACGACGTGTACCGTCGTCTCTATTCGCCTGCGGAGTGGCCGTTGCAGGTCACTGTCGGCACGTCCGCCCTGTCGAACGCTTCGACCACCTCTTTGGAGGTGTCGAGCCCTGAGAAGGTGGCGTCGACTGACGTGTTGGAGTTCGGTTCGGAGCTGGTGTTGGTTTCGGATAAGTCGCAGTCGAACATTCTGACGGTGGCCCGTGGGTACATGGGCACACCGGTCAACGAGGTTGTGCTGTCTGGTACTCAGGGTATCAAGAACCCTCGGTGGCCTCGCTTCCAGGTTAAGCGGGCCCTCGAGCAGGCGGTTTCGTCTGGCCTTGTCGCTGCGTTGCCTGAGGTTCATGGGTTCGCTGCGAGTCCTTTGGAGGACTCTACGATCCTTGAGGTTGCGGCTGACATTGTGGATGTGACTAGGGTTGCGGTCCTCGATTCTGAGGGCCGTGTCATCGAGTTATCCCGCTGGGATTTCCTCGATCATTTGCCGGCGACGATGGTGCCGGATGGTAAAGCGATTCAGGTGCAGGGTGGCCCGGATGAGGACGACACGTTCTGGTGTACGGGGATCCGCCCGTATCACTGGTACAGCGAGGAGGGTGTCGACCGGGGTATTGGCGGTGCGCCAACCGAAGAGGAAGATTATGTGAAGTTGCCGGTGTTCGGCGACGATCTGCCCATGTTGTGGGCTGCGGCGAAGATGGCTACGGGACGTGAACTGTCCCGTGGCGAGTTGGACCGTGTGGAGGAGTGGAATCAGGAAGCGGCTATCGCTCAGGGTGTGAACATCCGGCTGATCCGTGAATTGTGGGGCGAGTTCTATCGTCGTGTCGACGAGGTTCGCAAGCATCAGCCGGTGAAGAAGCATCGGCCTTATCAACGTATGAGGAGTTTCTGAGATGGGTTTCGTGCACAGGAATTATATGCGGGGCACCCTGTCTTCGAGTATCGACAACACGCAGCTGACAGCGGAGTCTGCTGCGTTCGCTAATCTCCCTGAGATGGTTTCTGGCGATCACACTTACATCACTTTGGACCCTGAGGGCACTGCGGGTGACCCTGAACGGCTGTGGGTTTGGCTGCATGCGGCGGGTTCTACCGAGGTCAGCATGTATGGTCGTGGCTATCCGTCGATTGATCCGGGTTCATCGGTGCGGTCTCATTCGGCTGGCACAGTGTGGACGATGGGTATTGATGCCGCTGAGATGGACAGTATCACAACTGATGTGGCGGGTGCTGTTACGGCAGCTCAGGCTGCCGCAACGACGTCGAACGAAACCTTTACGGGTACGACTACGATGGCGAAGGCGATTCTCTCTTCCGGCTATGTGGATCCTGTGGTGGATGCAGAGTTGACGTCGAAGGCGTATGTTGACGCTCAGCTGTCGGCGGGTGCCGACATTGTACCCATGGACACTTCTGGTGTTTCGATCTCGAAAGAGGCCGGCATGGAGTTCACGATCCGCAACATGTCGTTGTTGCAGACGGGCGCCTACTACCAGTTCAAGATGAACGGGTGGGTTTCGACGGCCCATTCGAGCAACACGATCTTCTACATCAACGCTCTCCCGTTGGGGTACAGTTCGGATCAGGGCTACCCTGAGCTCGCCAACGTCTTCTTCATTAACCCGGCGTCGTCCGCCAAGTTTGCGTACACGCCGCTGGCCTACGATGAGACGGTGCTCAACAACAGGTTCCGCATCGAGCTCGGCTCGGTTGTCGGTACCACCAACACGACCGACCCGACGATGTACACTATCGATCACGAACACAATCCGGGTACAGGGCCTGTCGATCTGACGGCGACCACGGAGATCCCTTTGATAGGTGGCATCGATGGTGTGGGGTCGAACTTCTGGTTGACGTTCTCCTACCTGCGTGCAAATGCCTGATCTAGGGAGCTTCCTCCCGGTCAACCATGAGGAACCTACTGGTGGTTCCTCTAGTTCGCCGGCACCCGGCGTCACGATCCTCAAACCTGAGAGCGTCGACGTTTCTGGTGGGCCTAGCCTTCTGGTACAGTGGTCGATTGAGGAGCATTGGGGTATCACCCCGACGACGTACCGGGTGCGTGTCCTGTCGGGCAACTCGGTGCTGTTCGATTCGGGTTTGCGTTCCGGGTCTGACACCCAATACATTATCGCTGACGCTGCTGCGAGTTTGCCTTCGGGGCAGTCGCTAACAGTTGAGGTTCAGGCGGGTGCCGGTTCTCTGGTGGCCCCCGTTATCACGACTGCCACTAAAGCGTTCCAGCTGTCTTGGGGTGGGCCGACTATCGTGCTCGGCACGGTACAGTATTTCACCACACCGTTCATTGTTGTTTCGTGGACTTACGATGACACGATAGTTCAGCAGTCGTGGAGGGTTGGGGTTCGTAACGATCAGGGTGTCGAGGTGTGGGCTTCTGGCTGGCAGGAGGGTGCGGCTACGTCTGTGCCTGTGTCGGTGTCTTTGCCTTCGGGCGAGTGGCGGGTGGCCGCTCAGGTGCGGAACGCTTCTGGTGTGCCATCTCCTGAGGTGTCTTCGATCTTCACTGTCGACGTGTCGGAACCTTTGGGTTCCGTTGCCGACTTGTTCCTCGATGTGGGCACGATTTCTGAGGTCGGCATTCAGGGTATCCCGTTCATGTTGTATGACAACAGGGATGACCGGCAGGATTGGCGTTGGGGTCGCCGGCATGTGCCTTTGGATGCACCTCGTTTCTCTACGTCGGACACTCCTTTCAATGAGGCGTTTGACAGGTACACGTTTGTCGGTCAGGGTGATTGGGCTGGCGGTGCTGGTCAGACTTGGGCGCAGCGTGACGACAGTGACGATCAGGCGTTCTTCCAGTCGTGGGGTATCGATCCGTTCACTGACCTTGACGGTGTGACGTTGCTACCTGAGACTGAAACGATGTCTGCTTCTGGTACTGTGACGAAGATCGTGACGGCTGGTAGCTTCTTGTACTGGTTGACGGATGTCGGCAACTTGTACCGTATCGGCACTTGGGATGATCCACTGGGGCCGACTCTGGTTGAGTCCGGCTACGGTGCGAACGCTGATCTGTCGTCTAATGGTTCTGACGTGTTTGTCTCTGAGCCGGGTGAGCTGGTGGAGTCCGGTTCGGACACTATGACGGACTATGGTTCGACGGGTAACGAGGCCGACATTTGTGAGTGGGCTGCGGATCAGTTGTTCGTCGCTTACCCTGACGGGTCGACGTCTACGAACCGGATAGACAGGTTGGACCCCACGACCGGTGCGCCTGTTGAGATCGCTGGCCTTCTGATCCTCCCTGACGGCTGGGACATTACGTCTATCGCTGGCGGTTCCGGTTTCGTCTGGTTCTGTGCGAGCTCCGCCGATCAGTCTGCGATCTATTCGTGGAACGCTTCCGGTGATGATGCACCTATTCAGGCGGCTAAGATGCCGGCTGGTGACAGGGCGTTGGAAGTGTTCGAGTACCAGTCGACACTGTTTGTCCGTGCCGAGGGCGACACTGGTGAAGTGCAGCTGTGGCGTGGTGTTATCACTACGGACGGTAAGCTGTCCCTGTTCCTTGTGACGGACCAGTTGGGTCCGGGCGGTTCGGGTATGGTGGCTGAGGGTTCCAGGGTCTTGTTCGGGTGGCCTTCGATGGGCCCGAACGGCGAGTCCGGTCTTGGCTGTGTGAACCTTGTGACTGGCGGCTGGTCCCGCTGGGTGTATGACGATTCGACTGACCCCGTGCAGGGTGCTACACGCTGGCAGGGTAGACTCGTGTTCGGTGTGGGCACGGAACTGGTCCGGGAGTCTGACACCACCGTGTCTACCGGGTGGATCGAGACGTCGATGTATGATGGCGGCGGATCTGGCCTGTCTAAGGTGTGGGATACCGCCTATGTGACGACCGCACCGCTGCCCGTTGGGGCTACGGTCGAGACGTCGATCACTTACGATCAGCGGCTAACCTATGAGACGGTCGGCTCGTCCCTGTCTGAGGCCGGCTCGAGGGGTGGCGACTGGGGGCTCCTGGGCTCCGCCCGTGAAGCCGCTATGCGTATCACCTTGAATGCGGGCACCCTGTTCGCACCTACGGTGCAGAACGTGCAGATCAGGATGCACCCTAAGGGCCTATCCGATCAGGTGCTCACCATGCCGATAGCCTGCTTCGACAGGGTGGCAGGGTTGAACGAGAAGGAGTTGCCGTTGCAGTCGGGGCAGCAGGGTGCGGGCCGTAGGGCTACCGCCTTGTTGGAGTCCTGGGTGAATGAACTGCTACTCATACAGGATGTCGACTGGACAGCTGACGGGGAAGCGCATCTGTATGAGCTCCTCGGTATAGATTTACAGAAGGTGTCTCTCATGGATCCCCATGAAGGGCGCAACAGTATCGGGTTTGTCACCGTGCTAGCATTGAGGCGGGCGAACTGATGGATGACAACGAACTGAGAGATCGCCTTGACAGACTCGAGGACAGTCTCGAGGACAAGATAGGCGACCTCGAAGATATGGTGCGGCGTGAGTACACGCTGCTCGCATTGTTCGAGCGCAACGAGAAGACCCTGTTCTGGCTGCTCACCACCACCGGCGGGATGATAGCACTGCTGATAGCCACGTCGGCTATCCGACTGATCTGGGGTTCCTGATATGGCCGTTCCACCGATGTCACCGCATTCGCCGAGGAATTCCGCTGGCCGTAGTGGTCGGCTCACAAATCTGCTCCCATGTAGCGGCCGCCGATGTGAGGTTGCAGCTAGGGTCCTTGCTGGCGTCGTTCTGGTTCTACTTCTGGTCACCTTCGTGACGCAGGTGTCCTGGTTCTGGCCTCACTCGTCGATCAGTCAGCCGTCCGCACTCTTCTCCACCGAGCACACGTCCGAAGGGATACCAGTGTACCGGGTCGGCGGAGAGATCCGCTACACGACATCCATCCAGAACGACGGCGTGGACATCACAGCGGTACGCTGGTTGGACAGGTACTCCCCAAGGGGCGAACCTGACGGGATCGCCGACACGGTGCAATCAGAGCTGTGGTTGCGGCTCGAGAAGTTCCCCATCGACCAGAGGGTAGACCTAAAGGACATCCCTGTGACAGTGGAGATTTCCGGCCCTATCGACGTGCCCGGATACTACAAGCTGCGTACCGAGAACATGTACAATGCGAACGCTCTACACACACACACGAACGAAACGGAGACCGGACTGTTCTACCTGACAGACCCGGGCTCACCGATACCGTAGGAGAAACACATGATCGAATGGTTTAGCAAAGAACGCAACAGGGCGATAGTGTACCGTGTACTCGTCGCCGTCGTACCACTACTACTCGCAGCAGGGTGGATCTCAGAAGAGGTCTCCGTGCAAGTTCTCGGTATCGCTACCGCAGTGTTCGGAGGCGTCCTCGCCTCTGGTAACACGTCGTTGAACCCGCCGGACTAAACCTTCGGTATGTTCTCGGGACGCAAACGGAGCGGGCTGCCTTGGTTGGCCCGCTCTAATGCGTTCCTGTTCAACCATTTCTTGTCGATGCCTAGACGGACCCACTGTTCAAAGTGGGCCCGTTCACTCATCGGTATCTGACTCGCTGACATTGGGTCCTCCAAAGATTTCGTCGGCGGAGTCTTCCCACCATGGTTGGAGTGCGATGGGTCGACGTCCGGCCCAGTCGTCTCGTTCTGTGAGGTCGGCGTTGAACTCCCAGCCGGCAGCGTAGAGCTCACCGAGCTCAGCTTCGGTTTGTTCGATGACCCATTCGTCGGTGCCGGCTTGCGTGCCGACCGGGGCTTCTCTCCCAATTTCGATGGACGCTTGTATCCGGGCGAGCGCCCTGATGAGTTCGGTGTTCGCTGCTTTGATTCCGAGGATGTACGTTTGGGCGGCATTCCTCAGCTCCACGTTCTCTGCGTACAGTTCAGCGTTCTCGTCACTGAGGGCCTCTTCGTTTGCGCTGAACGTCTCCTCCAATCGCCAGTGGGCGACCGTCTCGGCTAATGCGGACAGGAGTACCCACAAGTCCCGTCGCATACTGGTCCGACCTTCGCCCTTCCCCATGATCTTTCGGACGTGCGATCCAATCCAGCTCGTCATCAGTGAACGTCTCCTCCAACGGGGTTACAAGACCCCGTGCTATCTTGTCAAGGTAGTAGGGGTTGCAGGTGTCTTCGGTGTTGTCTTCGCAGTACCGGCAGATGCGTGGCTGATGCACACATTCGCCGTCGTATAGGCAGTCGTCAGCCATCGGTGTCTACCTCTAGGTCTACAGCGAGGAGGCTGGTCGCTACTTCCAGGGTTGTCTTCACCTTATGCCTCGACCATCCGAACGTGTTAGCTATGGATCTGATCGACCGGCGTTCGTAGTAGAACGCTTCGACGAGCTCACGGTACGGTTCGTCGAGACGGTCGACGGCTTCGCCGACCTCCTCGAACGTCTTCAATGCCGCTACCGGTTCAGGCATACCCATGTCGTCTAGGACTGCCGGGTCAATCGTGAAACCGTGGAGCCTTTCCCTGTCGCTCACAGGATGCCGGCATCTTTGAGGGTGACGTCATCGAGTATAGACACGGCGCCGTCGTTGATGATGAAGTCGTCTACCCATTCGTAGAGCTCGTCGATGTCGCCGTCGTTGCGGTGAACGTAATCGAAGTCCGCTTCGGTGAGCGACTCGGACCGCAGATCTGCCTGCGGTGAGCCTTCCCGGGTGAGGCAGATGTTGCGGCCACCGGTCTGACGGACGAACCTTACCTCGTCGAGGAAACGGACATCTGAGATCACGACATCTTTCCCTTGGTTGCGGACCTTGGCGACCTGTTCCGCTATGGCCCAGATCCACACGTCAGGGTGGGTGTGCCTACGCACCTCGACTCCGACATCGATGAGAGCTTTGCGGACCTCGAGGTCTTCCTTGGCTTCCTCCCAGTTGGTGTGGTACACGGCGTCGGCGACGTCCGGGTAGAGGGCGGACGTGAGGGCTCTCACGTTGTCGGCGAATGCGAACTGCACCCAGCCGTGTTCGCCGACAAGGTATTCGGCTACCGTGTCTTTGCCGACACGTTGCGTGCAGCCTAGACCGAGGAGCCGCCCTTTGAGGCGCCTATTCTGTACGTTCGTTGGAACTTGCATCGTCGTCCTTTCGGGACCAGTTGACATCGAAGATTAGTTCTAGTAGAGAGAGTAGCCAGACTATGGCTGCGCCTGCGAATACGAGGATGCTGAATGAGATCGCTATGCTCAGTAGCCAGAGGATCCAGTCGACGATCATACCTGTCCGATCCCTCTGCCTAGGCATGCGGATGATTTCCATGGGAGCTCGGGGAGTTCTTGCATAATGATCGGGTTGATCTCGTCGAGGTCGTTTAGCTGGCGGAACTCGGTGAGGTCTACGACCCATTTGCCTTTGCCTTGCCTGTTGATCCGGGCTCGCCGGCATGCGATGACTTCCCAGATGGGTGCGAGGAAGCAGCGGTTGAGGGGTACGTCTCGGAGGAGGAAGTAGACTGCCGGCCAGTGTCGGACGCCACGACGAACCGATAGTTCGTCGAGTACGAACAGGTTCTCCGGTTCGACACCTTCGAGTAGGTGCCAGCGGTCTGTTAGCGGCTGCCGTTTCTCTTTGACTTCTAGGTAGTAGCCGGGTACCCAGATGTCGAGGTCGTCGTTGTGGCTGAACCGTTGGATGTGTTCGACGCCTTGTTCGGCGAGCTGTGCGCCTACTTCTTCCTCGAATATTCTTGCGGTTGCGAAGTCTGCTGAGGGTGATCCTGGGGGTCTGCTGTATCCTTTAACCATTGTCTGCCCTTTCGACTCTTGCGAGTGCGTCGTTGATGAGTGTGCGGACCCCGAGTTCGAGGTGTGATTCGCCCCATTTGGTGGCGTAGTTGAGGCCCCATTGGGTGACGACTGGTTCGACGTCGGGCACTGGTTGCCCGTTGCCGGCGAGCGGTTCGATGGTGAGCCGGAACTGTAGGTTCCGTTTCGTTTTAGAAGGCGGCATCGATCCACTGTTTCACGGTGAGGACAGGTATGTTTACCGCATTGGCGGCGGCTACCTCGGCCATGGCACCGCTGGATTTCGTCCAGCCGGGGAGGGTTGCCACACCGGACGCCTCTGTGCAGATGACGGCGAGGTCGTTGGCGAGGGTGGCCCTACGGTCGAAGCCTACGAGGTCGGCGAGGTCTTCGGTGCCGTCCATGTCTTGAACGTCGAGTGTGGGGTATTGCTCCTCGTCCATTTCGACGGGGGAGATGACCTCGTACCCTGCTTCACGGAGCTCGGACGTGCAGTGTCTGAACTCTGGGAAGTTCCATTCGTGGATCCCGGACATGGGGCCCGCTATGTAGAGGATGTGTGGCTGGCTCATTCGGTTGGCTCCTGGTTGTCGTAGTAGCATTGGAGTAGTTCTTCTGCGAACTCGATGTCGAGGACTGCTATCTGTCCGATCTGTTTCGAGTAAATGGTTCGCATGTCTCTGGGGGAGATGAGGATGACCCATCGGTGGTCGGATGCTACCGCCCGGATCTTCCGGATCCAGTCGGGTATGCCCCATGTCTTGCGGCATTTCGCTTCGACTGGTATGGGCTGTCCGTGGAAGTCGTTGGACGGTGTGGTTGGGGCTGAACGGTCGACGTGTTCCCCCCAGATTCGTTGGAGTCGGGGTAGGCATTCGTTCTCCCATTCTGTTCCGATACGTTTGGACGGGTTGCTCATGCGAATGGTCTCCATTGGTTGGCGGTTGCTTCTGCTACCCGTCCGCCGGGTACGGGTAGGATCTCTACCCCTGAAGGGCCACGAAGCCAGAGGGCTTCGAGGATGGCTTCGGTTGCTTCGACGCCGGCTTTGTCCTCGTCGCCGTTGTCTTTCTGCGTGTCGAGTGCGAGGTAGATGTGCTTGTATAGGCCGAGCTCGCTGATGATCGATTCGGGGTGGTGGCCTGCCCCTGAGGGTAGACCCACGGCTTCTATGTCGGGCTTGTCTGTCAGCTGTGCGGCCATGCACCATGTATCCGATTCGCCTTCGCATAGGACTGCCATCTCTGCCCGTGCGTGTGGCGCACGGTAGAGGCGAGGGTAGGTGGACCCTTTGAGGGCTTTCTTGTCGGTGTTGAGCCAGAACCTTGTCTTCACACCGTTGCAGTGTAAGCCGTCCATGTCCGTGTACCAGTGTGGTATCCACAGATGTTGGAGCGTCCACCCTAGGTGGAAGTGGGTGGTGGGGGAGAAGAGGTCTCCACTGGGCCCGTTAGCCACACCGGGCCAGCGAGCTTGGATCCACCCGTCGCAGGTCTCCGGTCTCTCGTCGACCTCTGTCTGAACTCGCCGCAGGAAGTCGACGGCTTCTTTGACCTTGCGCCGACCAACCCCGTCCCCTTCAATGGGTTCGAGGCCGGTCGACAGGATCCAGCGCACCGCCCGACCAAAGCTGCAACCGAAATAGGTTTTAACTAGGTCGATGGTGTCGCCGCCGGTAGCGCAACAGTATGCACGCCACCGGTTCTCATTCTCGTACACCTGAACTGAGGGGGTGTACTCCTCATGCTGCCAGCAGAACGTCTTACCGTCCCGGATGAGAGGCTCGAGATCGAGGGCCTCTATCACGTCGAGGATGGGGATACGTTTGGCGTCTTCGAGGTCAGTCGGTTCCATCGTATGTCTCCCACGTTGTGCCCTTGAAGCGTAGCATCATACGCTTCCAGAGCGGCAATTGTTTCCAGTCGAGGTAACGCAGCATGGGCAGTCGCATCAGCAGCCGCTCCCCGCCCATGTCATCGAGCTCGAAGCGCCATACTGGTTGACGGTGTACAAAGCTACGGCGTCCTGAACCCAGCCGGGTGCGTACTTTGCTCGACTGTATCCGGGGTGCCCTGCTCGTGCGCTCATCGTCCGCCATGTACCGTCGATAAACTGGTAGGCTCCTGAGGCCGAGGAAGTGCCGTTCTGTGCTGCGTAGCCATTCCCGTGAGGATACGGTCCACGGTCTGATTCGTGATGACGTATGCACACTAGGGTTGGGTGCCGGCTCGGGCTCCATTGTGGTTTCGTCCCGTTGAGTTCGGGGTGCCTCTGGTTGACTAGCTGCTGCTGTTCTGGTGTGAGGGTCAGGTATGCTGCCACCTCTGCGGGGGTGCACGCTGTCAGGCAGACCCCTAAAGCCAGGATCGCTGTTAGTAGGATTCGTTTCATTGGTGTTCACTCCTGCCCCCAGTTGTATCGCTCGACATCTTCGAGCTCTGTGCGGGGTCGGGGCTTGCTCCGCTTAGATTCGTTGTAGGCTGTTGCTTCTTCGACGTAGCGGTCCCATGCTTCTTCGCCTGCTTCGCCTTCGTCTTCTCTGGTGAGGTATAGGCGCATCGCTACATGGTAGGCGACGGGTGCGAGTAGTGTGGCGGCTAGGGCTGCCGCTGATAGTAGGCCTCTCATCGGTCGCCACCGTAGATACCTCCAGCGGTGCACCGATAGCAGTGCACGGCGTCAACATCGCCGGGTTTTGTGTCTTCCCAGTACCAAGCGTGGCGGGTTATTTGCCACCACTTCTTAGGCTTGTCACACGCCACGAAGACGTGCCTTGATTCGGGGTCTGGTGTGCTCATCAGAATGCCTCTTGATTGTAGTTGTCGGATCGTTTCAGCGGGCGGATCCGCCCTGAACGAGTGTTGATTCTGTGTTCCACACCTTGAGGGTGTGTCTGATCTCCGCCTCTGGTCTTCAAGAACTGCATAAAGAACTCGCCCTTGTGGAACTCCATCTGATCGAAGGTGAGCTCGGGGTCGAGGTGCGGGCGGTACGCTCCGAGCACATAGTCGGCGGCTTCCTCGCCGCCGTACTTCCCTGACTGTAGGGTCAGTGGCATATGCCCATCGTTCTGCAACGGCTTGCCGTCCTTCTGCCCCATCCTCCCTCGGGGCACCTGATGTAGGACGAAGACGTGGACGTCCATGCGTCGGGCCCACCGCTTGATGTCCTTTGACAGGTCGGACACCTGCGATGTTGCTTCCATGCCGGGTGCGCCGGACACGAGCTCGAGGTAGTCGATGCCCACAAACCTGGGCCTCTCACCTGTGCGGTCTTCGACCTCGTTGATGATCGTCGACATCTTACGCAGGGTGATGCCTGAGTCGTCGACGAGTGTGAGTTTGGGGAGGAGGTCGGGCAGCTTGTCGAGTGCCGACGAGTAGCCCTGTTCTTCGAGCTGGTGTTTGATCTCTGCGTCGGGGGTGTCGGTGGTGATCGCCGCTAGGCGTATCGCCATGGCACGACCTGCCATTTCGATGGAGAAGAAGATGGCGGGGATGCCCGGGTTGTTGGCGATGACGTTTGCGAGCCACCATGTCTTGCCGACGCTGGTGCGGGCGAGCATGAGGGTGACCTCACCTTGGGTGACGCCACCTCCGATCCGCTTGTCGAAGAACGGGAACCCTGTGGGGATCCGTCCGAGGGCAGCGTATTCGGCTGCCTCGCCAACGTAGTCCTCGAGGGTGGTGTATTCCCAGCTCACCGGCCACGCAGTTTCATCAGGTTGCGGGTGGCCTGTTCTTCTTCGATCTTCTCTGACCCGTACATGTCGATGGCGAGGAGGCGCAGGCGTTTGGCGAACGTGTTGCGGCTGATGCCTAGCGTTTCGCAGATGTCGGCTCGCTTGTCGCCTGCGAGTAGCCGGTCGATGATCTCTCTGTCTTCACCCTGGATTCCCATGTCGTCGAGGTAGAACTCGTCGGTGTTGAGGGCGGATTCTGGGCCGGCGATATGTCCGCAGGTTGTGTAGTTGGCGCCATTGCCGGCGACCTCCAACCATGTCATGGACTCGCCGGTCTCGGTGGAGACGGTGGCGGATGCTGTGACGGTGTTCTCGTGGAGCTGACGGCGACCTTGTTTCGAGTCGCTGCGACCGTAGGTCGTCTCGAAGAAACGGTGGGCGTACTTGCGTCCCAGCCAGAACAGGATGTTCGAGTCGTGCGGGCCGTGGGTTTGGTCCCGGTTCCACAGTTCGGACCAGACGTAGTTGAAGCAGTCGTCCTCATCGTTGTTCGGGGTGGAGCGGATCGGTTTGGTGCAGTGCATCGCTATGACACGTAGTTCTTCGAGGCTGCGTTTGGTGGTGTTGTCGTTCATGTTACCCGTTCGGTAGAAGATGGTGGTTTGTTGAGGGGCCGGCCTGTTAGGGCCGACCCCCCGGTGTACGCCTAGTTAGACTGGTAGGGTTGTTGCCCAGTCTTCCACCCAGTCCGGGGTGGAACGTCCGTCGATCCAGAGAGCAGCTGGCTCTCCCTTGGCGTCGACGATGTTGGAGGTGTTCTTGGCCTTGAAGTCCGGTGCCTTCGGGTTCCGCTTGGAGTTGCGGTTGTCGAAGAACAGTGCCGGGTCCCGGAACAGCTCGTACCAAGGGCCGTCTGATGGGGCTGGCTGGATCGCAGTAGCACCGAATGCCGCTGAGACGGCCTGTACGGCTCCCTCAGTGGTCTGCTGTGCTTCTGCGTGTGGGACCAAGGGGGTCTCCGCAGGGTAGCTCACGGGAGCCTGTGCCGGCGCTGCTGGTGTTTGTGCACCGACTGCGAGGGCGGCGAGGTCGAGCAGTAGCCCGAAGATCTCCGATGATGTGTCGTCCAGACTCGTGCGTTGGCCGGCAGCGACAAGATCGACTGCCCCTTTGACCGCCACGCTGGCGAATATCTGCTGGTCCTTCTCAGTTAAAGCCATTCGGCTCTCTCTTTCGTCGTGTGCTATCCCTTCGGATGGCACGGTCGATTCCTTTAGGGGATTCTTCAGCTTATCGCTGCGCCGTACTCGCAGCGGTTCCAATGGTCACACCACTTGGCCGAACACAGGAACGAGTCCGTGTTGGGCAACCATGGCCCGTCGTTCTCGATGAGGGACACATACGATGCGGCCTTGCTCAACACGGCTGCCACTTGGGCATCCGTGGGCTTGACGTAACGGACCTCATGCTTCCCCTTGTGGGTCATGATGTCGAATGCGAACCCGGTACGGAGGATCTCCCCGCCGTTCTGCATTGACCACAGGTACCTCCACCAGTGAACGTACCATGAACCCTGGACGTTCTTCCGAGGGTGTTCTTTGCCCTTGGGCCATGCCCTGCGGGCTGTCTTGTAGTCGACGAGGAGGTGGTCGAGTTGAAGTTCTTCACCGAGCTCGGTGCCTTGCACGTCGATGGCCCGGTCAACGGTGCCCTTCAGTACGAAGCCGGGACGTGGCAGGTCTGCATGGATGTCGACCTCGACACCTATCGTGCGGCCTACCAGCTCGGGGTAGCGCACCTCCCACTCGTAGTCGGACAGGTACACACGGACCATGCCTTGACACACGTCGATGGCGCCTTGGAGTGAGCCCCAGTCGGAGTCGGACCATGCCGACTCGGGGAGCGGTTCGTCGCCCGCATCCTTCTGGCCGGCATCGGAGAAGGCGTAGTCCACTGCGGGTGCAGCTTCGCCGCCCCGATGGTACGCTTCGAGCCCCGCATGATATGCGGTGCCGAACGTCTTGAACACTCCCGGCTGCCACCCGTGGATCCGGTCGAACATGAGCTGACGGGAACAGGTGCCCACCCCGGAGATAGACGACTGGCGTACTACCTCGACGAACGGTGTGCCCTTGACCCCTTCAGGGTCGAGGATGGTGACGGGAGTTTCAATCATTGGTGGCCTTCTCTCTGGTACCGTACTCTGGCAGCTGACCGGAATCTCTGGCCCTTCGGAGTATGTTCTTCACGTTCGTCAAAGACACGCCGGTACTTGAGGAGATTTGTGAATAAGTCTTGCCGGCCCTGTAAAGCTCAGCAACTTTCGCTCTCTGTTCGTTGTTCGTGGCTCCACGTTTGCCGAACGGGGTGGGTGTGATCCTGGCTTGGTCGAGCACACGGTACAGCCAGCCCTTACCGGTGTTCCCTACGTCCCGCAGGATCTCTGCTGCGGACTGCCCGTTCTTGGTGCGGGCTACGACGTCGAGTGCTTTCGGTGTGGGTGCGTGCTTGTGGCCGTAGGCGAACCGTTTGATTGCCGCCTCGTTGACCTCGGTGATCTTGCTGATCTCATTGGGGAGCACACCGTGGAGGAGGAGGAACCTGACGGGTGGGAGAAGTTCGCTGTCGGCTGCGAGGTTCACGACGCCTCGCCGCCGTTCCAGCGATGTGTTCCAGACGGGGGCTATCACTTCCTGAAAGGATTCAGGAGCTAGGCCTATTGCCCTGCTAATATGGTCTATCTGCCAGATCCATGGGTACCGTCCGAATGCCATACGTTGAGTATAGCCGGTCCCCTGTCGAGCGTGCGCCCTACATTCCCGAAGGGTCCCCGGTCTCCAAGAACCGCTCAACCTTGGGGTTGAGGGACTGGGGGCCGGCAAACGACCTGATGTCGATTGTCTTTAGGGCTAGGGGGTCAACCAGTTTGTCGCAGTTCGGGCAGAACAGTGAGCCCCGGATAGCTACATGGTCTTCGCAGTCGTTCATGTTGTCCCCTTAGTGACACGCCGGAACTTGCCGAACGCCAGCTGGTTGGAGAGGTTGGAGTAACTGGTGGCTTGTGCCCCGTCGACGACACTGATCCGGGTGGATCCGTGGTCGTCTATCACTGCGCCGTGTGCAACGAGCGACTCGGCCAGCAGTTTCTCCGACAGGGAAAGTACCCCCCAGTCGATCTGTGCCCCGTCCAAGGCGAGCCAGTCGTTGGCCCAAGGGAAACTCATCTTCTCAAAGTCGTTGCCCTTCAGTGACATGGCGAGTCGGTGCGGCGGGTCGAACGAGTTCCAAAGCCTGGAGCTCAACGGTACACCGTCACCCGACTGGCGCTGCTGGAATCCTGCACCCCACGTTACCGGCTTGTCCTGCGGGTGTACCCCGATCAGGTTCATGTCCTTGTCGTAGCGTGCTAGGGCCATGGCCTTCCACCCTGAGGTGCGTGACACTCCGATGAGTTCCCAGATGAGGGTCCCGTCACGGTCCGGTACGTCGGCGATGAGGAGGATGTGCCTGTCGTAGAAGGCGTAACTCCCTCGGAGTGAACCGATGAAGTCCTCGAGCTCCATACGCATGAGGGGTTTGGGGTTGTGTTCGATCCAGTAGCCGTCTTCTCTTGCCGGCACGGGGATGTAGGCGTCGTAGTAGCCGACGTCGGGGTGCCCGATGGTGAACTTGGCCCGCTTAAACGAGTGGGCCTTCTGCATTGACCGTCCACCTATGTCACGGGGCGACTTCCACGGGGAGCGTATGTCTATGGCACCATGGTGGCCCCACTTGGTGTTCGCCCAGTCGATCTCCTCGGACTCGAGCACCGTGGCGGTGTCGAGCGGGCGGTCTATCGGTGCGTCGCAGTGCTGCTGCCTATACTGCGAGCGGGTGCCGGGGAATAGGGTTTGCCACCCGTTAAATGCGTGCCGGCTCATCCGCAGGCGTCACAGGGCTCAGGGTTCTCAGTGTCACACATTGAGGTGATCTCCATGTCGTCACCAAGTACACCGTCGAAGTTGATCGGCTGATCGATCTCATCTTCGGGGACCATGAAGGTCTTAACGGGTGCCACTTCTAGCGGTTTCATTCCTAGCACCTGTGGTTCAGGCTTGACGCTAGGGATCATGGAAGCTGAATCGTTCACTGGTCTCCTCGACGGATCTTCTCTAAGCTGAACGCTAATACGGTCCAGGTTTGGGGGCCGACGATACCGTCAGCTTGTATTCCGGTGAAGCGTTGCACTTCACGAACGGCCTGATGGGTGGACGGTCCGAAGGACCCGTCAACCTTGAGTTTGCGACCGGCAGCATGGTTCAACACCTTCTGCAAGAAGGCGACATGTATGCCCTTGTCCTTCTGGCGGAGCTGCGGTTGGTGGGGGATCGAGTTGAGTAGGGCGGCTGCGACTAGGCGGCGGAGTGCTGCGAAGTCGACGTCTTTGAGGTCGACTGACGGTGGCGTATCGAGTACGGCGCCTGACGCAGGGGATCCAGCGTGGATCCATGCGGCGAGCTCGTCACCCGGGCAGCCTGTGGACTTCCAGTCCCGGTGGGCCCACTTGAGGGGCTGACCTAGACGTTGTGCTTCGAGGTGGAATGCGGCTTTGGCGGCCTCGGTGAGCGGGTCGCCCACACCTGCGATGTAGACCACGGCGAGCGAGCGGCTGTTACCGGCGTTCGTGCCGTTGGCTGCGGTGCGGACACCTGCGCCTCGGCCCTCGAAGCGGTGCCCGTGGTAGCATACGCCGGAGCTGTACGCTATGTCGGACCATCCTCTGGACTGGGTGTGGTAGCGGTACCCTCCACGCCAGATGCCCGCACACCTGTCGTGGCTGCGGTCTCCACCCAACGGTGATGGGCCCCACCAGTGGGCGGTGATACCCTCGGGGCGCACGCTGTGCGATACCCTGCGGGGCTGACCGAGGCCCGCTTCTTCACGGCTGTAAAGGTGGCTCATCGGATCACCGCAATGATGTTACCCTCGTCGGCGATGGCCGCTTCCCAGTCCAGGATCTGAGATATTTCGATCAGATCCTCGGCCCCGGGTGACAGGTCGGCGTCGCCGTCTTGTTCTTCTGGTGATAGTTCTTCGTTCGCATCGTGTACCATTTGGGTACCTCCTACCTCTACCCCCACATGTGGCCGAGAGAGCCGGGGGGTATTGATCCTGACGCACCACCACAGGCGACAGGTACCCCCCGACAGAAGGGTAACGGGGAGAGTATAGCCGGGTGCTAGGCCCGGTCGGCAATGATCTTTCGGATGGCTTCCAGCGCCACTACGATGGCGCCGTCGAGGTCCTTGAGGTCGTCAGAGTCGGGCGACCATTCCTCTTGCCCTGGTGCGTCCCAGCAACGGACGTTCCAGAGACCAGAGACGTTGAGCATGGGGATCACGCTCACCACGATGTCGTCGTTTGCGGTGCATTCGAGTCCGACCATGCCGTCTATGGTCACATAGACGTTGGTGCCTAGAGCTCCGAGGTCCATACATTCGACGTGCCACCGGTTAACGGTGGGGCCTAGCTCAACGTGGTCGTGTCTGTGGCGGCTCATGTGAGTGCCTCCCTGAGGCTTGTGATGTGCTGGGACACCCTTGAGGGGTGTACCCCTAGCTCTACTGCGATGTCCTTCTTAGGCGTGCCCTCAGCTAGCCTGATAGCTACTAGCTTGAGAGTGCCTTCTAGGCCAGCCTCTGCCGCTAAGGCGGCAGGCTTTAGGTGGTCTATGTCTGCAATCTCACTCTCGGCAGTAGGCGACAAAGACTTTAGCGATGTGACGAGAGACACACTCTCCCCTCCGATGTGTAGGGGCATCGAGGTCGACGTCTTGCATCCGTTCCTGCCGTGTACTTGACGCCAGCGATCAGCGCAGGCGTTTCGTGCCCTGCGAATGCACTGGTAGTCTTCGAGGTCTAGGCACTGCCAGACTGCTGTTGCGGCGATCTGAACCTGATCCTGATAGTCGGCGTTCGCCGACCAGTGACGGCAGGCTATGCGTGCCAGACGCATAACCCGCTCGTCCTGTGTCTCGCCGTCTGGTGACCTCATTGTTGGGCCCTCCGTTCGGCGACGGCGGCGATCAGTCTGTCGAGACGATTGATCTCTTCACCGGCAGCGATCAGGGTCTCCAGATCGCCCACACCGGACATGGCGTGCGAGGCTTGGGCCTCCGCTACCGCTCTGAGATCCCGGTAGAACGCTTCCCGGCGTAGCAGCGAGTCGGAGACCGCATCGTCGGAACGTCCGGTCTCCCCGAGGTACTGGTTGTACGCTTTGATCCGCTGGTCGTCGGTGAGCGACCGGTCATGGGTCAGCTGGTAGTGGGCCCACTTGTCGGACTCGTAGGACCGCAATAGCGG